>Ga0070725_10001389_pt1 | contig 13602 bp, 14 predicted proteins | sample tdDd002_FD_69781 | JGI IMG/M metagenome (GOLD analysis project Ga0070725, IMG submission 69781) | Marine sediment microbial communities from the Atlantic coast under amendment with organic carbon and nitrate - tdDd00.2 | ecosystem: Environmental > Aquatic > Marine > Coastal > Sediment | place... | reverse complement strand
TTCCTTGGTGGCGCCCATCTTGACCGCGATACCGGCCAGCTGAATCATCTCGCCTGCGCCGGGGGCCACGATATGACAGCCTAGCACACGGCGCGTGTCCGCGCAGACCACCAATTTCATCATCACACGATCCGTGCGCCCCGCAAAGCTGGATTGCATCGGTTTAAACGAGGTCGCATAGACCTCGATCGGGCCTTTCGCGGCGGCCTCTTCCTCGCTCAGCCCCACGGTGCCCATTTCGGGCTGGGTGAAAATCGCTGTTGGAATCAGATCGTGATCGGGCTTGGTCGGGTTGCCCTTGAACACCGTTTCAACAAAGGCCATGCCCTCGCGGATTGCCACAGGCGTCAGGTTCACCCGGTCCGTCACATCCCCGATCGCATAGATCGAGGGCACGTCCGTCTGGCTGTAGTCGTCCACCAGCACCTGACCGCCGCGGCCCAGCTTCACGCCGGCCTCTTGCAGGCCCATGTCGTCGCTGTTGGGCGCACGGCCCGTGGCGAACATCACCTGATCGAACACGGTTTCGTCGCCATTCGTCGCCACAACGCGGATTTTGCCATCCTGCGTCGCCTGCATGGTTTCGATATTGGTGCCCAGATGCAATTTGACCCCGCGCTGGATCATTTCCTCGGCCACCAGCCCGCGCGCTTCGTCATCAAAGCCCCGCAGGATCTGTGCGCCGCGATAATACTGCGTCACCTCCACGCCCAAGCCATTCAGCACGCCCGCGAATTCGCACGCGATATAGCCGCCGCCCAGGATCAGGATGTTCTTTGGCATCTGCTCCAGGTGGAAAATGTCATTCGAGGTAATCGCCAGATCGGCCCCAGGGATTTCCGGCTTTACCGGCCGTCCGCCCATCGCCAGCAGGATGTGTTTCGCCGTTTTGCGGGTGCCGTCCGACAGCTCTACCGTATGGGCATCCACCACCCGCGCCCGCGCGTCAAACGACTCAACCCCCGAGCCCGCCAGCAACTTGCGGTAAATCCCCTCCAGCCGGTCCAGTTCCGCGTGCAGCTTGCCCTTGAACATGTCCCAGTTGAAATCGCCCAGGGACACGTCCCAGCCATAGGCCGCCGCATCCTTGGCCATTTCGGAATATTCGCTGGCGAACACCATCAGCTTTTTGGGGACACAGCCCCGGATCACACAGGTCCCGCCATAGCGGTCCTCTTCTGCCAGCGCCACTTTGGCCCCTGTTTCACCCGCCGCAACGCGCGCAGCACGCACCCCGCCCGAGCCACCACCGATCACGAACAGATCATAATCAAACGTCATTCCGAATTCCCCAAGAGTGTCCTAGTCCGACAGGTCCGTGAACAGATTATCCGCCTCGACGAAATCCAGACGGTCATTCTGTACGGTCCCTTCGTTAATATCGCGCGTCTCAACCCGGCCGTCGCCGTATCCGATGACCACCGTGTCACAGATATCAATGAACAGCCCGTTTTCAACCACGCCCGGGATCTGATTCAGCGCCATCGCCAACTGGCGGGCGTTGCCGATCCGGTTCAGGTGCAGATCAATGATGTGGTTGCCCTCGTCCGTAAAGAACGGCACCGTTCCGTTCATCCGCAATGACGTCTCGCGCCCCATCACATCCATTGAAATCAGCAGCTCTTCGATCAGCGCCTTGCTGGTCTGCCAGCCGAACGGGATCACCTCCAGCGGCAGAGGGAACGCGCCCAGCGTTTCCACCTCTTTGCTTGCGTCGGTGATCACCACCATCCGGTCGCTGGCGGTTGCCACGATTTTCTCTTGCAGCTGCGCGCCGCCGCCGCCCTTGATCAGGTTAAAGTCGTGGTCGAATTCATCTGCCCCGTCGATTGTCACATCCAGCCAGCGCGCCTCGTCCAGGCTGATGACGCTGATGCCCATTTCCTGCGCCAGCACCGCTGTCCGGGTCGAGGTCGGCACGCCCTTGATGCGCAGCCCCTCTTCGCGGACCCGTTCGCCCAGACAGCGCACCATCCACGCTGCGGTAGACCCTGTGCCCAGCCCCACCTTCATTCCGTCCTCGACGAACTCTACCGCGCGCTTGGCGGCGACGAATTTGGCCTTGTCGATGGGCGACAGTTCTCCGGTCATGGCAGCGACTCCGTTGATTGCCCGTCGCTTATAGGAAAGATGCGACCGGGGCGCGAGAGGGAAGCGCCCGAAAACCACCAATCATCCTGCTCATATGCCCGCGCCTGCCCCGGCAGCACGCATCCACAGGGGATTTGTCCCAAACAGCGGTACAAATGGCACAAAAGCCCCCAAATCCGTCGCAAATCGGCGGGTCGCGCCGGTGGTCAGCGGTGCTAGGGTGGGTCAAACAGCAAAGGGTGCGCGATGTTTCTATCGGTCTTCGATATGTTCAAGGTTGGGGTTGGCCCCTCGTCCTCTCACACGATGGGACCGATGGTTGCTGCCGCGCAATTCCTTGAAATCATGCGGAAATCTCCGTTCGACTTTCATGGTCTGCGGGCGTCTTTGCATGGGTCGTTGGCGTTTACCGGGGTTGGGCATGCCACGGATCGCGCCACCATTCTGGGCCTCGCGGGGTTCGAGCCCACCACCTATGATCACGCCCAGGCCGAGACCGCCCTGACCCAAATTCACGCCACCGGAATGCTGCATCCTTCGGGCCTCAACCCTTTGATATTCAACCCGAAAACTGACCTTATCTTTGACTATGATCACGCGCTGGACGGCCACGCGAATGGGATGATCCTGATGGCCACGGACGCGCAGGGCGATGTGATTTTGCAAGAGACCTATTATTCCATCGGCGGCGGTTTCGTGATGACCGAGGCCCAGCTTGCCGCGGGCAAGGCCACGGACGAGGGCGCGCCGGTCCCCTACCCGTTCAAGACGGCTGCGCAAATGCTTGAAATGTCATCGAAATCTGGAAAATCCATTGCCCAGATGAAGGCCGCGAACGAGCTCTCCCGCAACTCTCATGCGCATCTGCGGGACGGTCTGGCGCAGCTGTGGCAGGTGATGGATGCCTGCATCACGCGCGGTCTGACGACCCCCGGCACGCTGCCTGGGGGGCTGAACGTCAAACGCCGCGCCAAACCACTACATGATGCGTTGCAAACCGAACGGACACGCAACATCTCGGCGCCGCACACGATTAACGACTGGATGATTGCCTATGCGATGGCCGTGAACGAGGAAAACGCCGCTGGTGGTCAGGTCGTCACCGCCCCCACCAATGGCGCCGCCGGCGTTCTGCCTGCTGTCATTCGGTACTGGCTGGATCACGTTCCCGGCGCAACCCATTCTAAAATAGACGAATTTTTGCTGACCGCCGCTGCGATTGGGGGGCTGATCAAATACAATGCCTCGATTTCCGGGGCCGAGGCCGGCTGTCAGGCCGAGGTCGGCTCTGCCGCCGCCATGGCTGCTTCTGGTCTGTGCGCCGTGATGGGGGGAACCCCGGAACAGATTGAAAACGCAGCAGAAATCGCGCTCGAGCATCATCTCGGCATGACTTGCGATCCGGTCAAGGGATTGGTTCAGGTGCCCTGTATCGAACGCAACGGGCTGGGCGCGATCAAGGCCGTCTCGGCCGCGTCCCTGGCCCTGCGCGGCGACGGTCAGCACTTTGTCCCGCTGGACGCCGCGATCGAGACCATGCGCCAGACGGGCCGCGACATGCATGAGCACTACAAAGAAACCTCTCTTGGCGGGTTGGCCGTCAACATACCGAACTGCTAACCACCTCATATTAATCATAAATTCATCCGCGTACGGCCACCGCATTTTCACGGCCTTGTTCCCCAACGGTGCCCAGCCTACCCTGCGCGGATGCAAACGGATCGCCCCCTTCTTGGCATTATGTTGATGCTGTGTTTTTGCCTGCTCGCCCCGCTGGGGGACGCGCTGGCGAAACTGTTGGGATCGTCCCTGCCCCTTGTGCTCATCCTTAGCGTCCGGTTCCTGTCGCAGGCCATATTTCTGGGCCCGGTGACGATTGCCACCCGCCGCCCCTGGAGACTGCGCGGGCGGCTGCTCTATCTCGCGATCTGGCGCACGGTGCTGCATATTGCAGGCATCGGGATGATGTTCACCAGCCTGCAGTATCTGCCTCTGGCCGACGCTATCGCGATTGCCTTTGTCATGCCGTTCATCATGCTTTTATTGGGAAAATACGTTCTGAACGAGGACGTTGGCGCCCGTCGCCTGTCCGCCTGCATTGTCGGGTTTATCGGAACATTGCTGGTGATCCAGCCCAGCTTTGCCGCGGTCGGCGCTCCTGCTCTTCTGCCGTTGGGGGTCGCAGTGGTGTTTGCTCTGTTCATGTTGGTCACACGTCAAATTGCCAAGGACACGGACCCTATCGCGCTCCAGGCGGTCAGCGGTGCCATGGCCAGCGCGCTACTGCTGCCGTTGATGTTTCTGGGGGCTGCGCTGCATTGGCCCCTGTTCACGCTGCAAATGCCCGACCTGTCTCAGGCGCTGCTGTTGTTGCTGATCGGAGTTGTCGGCACCGCAGCGCATCTGGCGATGACCTGGTCGCTGCGGTTTGCGCCCTCGGCGACGTTGGCCCCGATGCAATATCTTGAAATCCCCATCGCCACCGGGTTTGGCTGGCTGATATTTCGGGATTTTCCGAACGGGCTGGCCACTGTGGGGATCGGGATCACGATGGCCTCGGGCCTGTATATCGTGTTCAGAGAGCAGGCCAGCCATCGGCAGAGCCAAGCGCCCGCACCACAGTCCCCAGCGCCGCCAGCGGCAGAATAACCAGCATGGACGGCGCCTGCATTTCCAAACGGATCGCCCCCAAAGCCCGGTTCGAGGTCCCAACCCGCCCGTCCGGCGCAAAGTCCAGCCCGTCAATTGGCCACTCCAACCCCTCGGATCGTCCCTGTGTTGCGGCCATCGGGAAGAGCGACACCAGCGTGCCGGCCTCCAACGGCAAGGTCAGGTTCGGCGGACATAAGAACGCGACCTGAGACTCCAGCGCCATCACACAACGCGTGTGCGCGCGACGCACCAACACGTTGAAACTGGCCAGCACGTGATCCATCCTGTCCCCATCAAACCCCACCGCAATAATCACCGGAGCATCAATACTGCGCAGCGCCTTGTCGAAATCAGTGCTGTCCTGTTCCGATATCTGATGCAAATGCCGCGAAGGAACGGCCTGACGCACCCGCCCGGAAAGAGAATCAAAGTCCCCAATCACCGCTTCGGGGCTCAAACCGTGGTCCAATGCCAGGTCAGCCCCCCCATCTGCGGCAACAATCCGCGGCGCCAGAGCCACCGCAGCCTGTAACGATTGCGCCTGAACACGCCCAGCTCCAATCAATGTCACCGCATCACGCGTTTGAAAAATCGCTTTATTCATCTAGTATTTAGCACCTGTTAACCTTGGGGATCACATTATCGCCACAAAATGATACTGTAAAAACCCAAGATTCGTTCCGCTTTGGTCTGGTTCCTTATGGTAAACAATGGACCAAGATAACCAGGAAGCGAGTAGTCATGGTAAACACGAGCAAAATTCTCACGGTCTCTTATGGAACCTTCTCCTGTACGCTAGAAGGGTTCGATGACTCGTTCGACATGATGAAAGCCATCGCGGAGTATTTCCGCGATCTGGCCTCTGATGACCGCTATTTCGGTGCCGAACCGCCGACCCCGGACGCTGATATGCTGGCACGTATCGCTGAGCGCGAGGCATCCCGCAGGGTCGAAGCGCGCGAGGAACGTGGCGCCATCGTACTGCGCCCATCCGAAGAGGCCGAGCAGCCCGCGCCGACAGAAACCGTCGCCGAGCAGCCCGCCGAACAGCCCCTGGTCGAAACCGCCTCTATTCCCGCGCCCATCGCAGAAGACGTAGCCGAGGTTGAAGACGTGGCCGAGGTTGATGACGTGGCCGAGGTTGATGATGCGATCGAAGAGGTGGTGGCCGAAGAGATTGCCCCCGCCGAAGCGCCTGCTCCTCAGGTCGAAGATGACAGCGTAGCTGCCAAACTGTCGCGTATCCGCGCCGTTGTCTCGCGCAATTCGGAAACCGAAGTTGAGGCGCCCGCCGTTTACTCCGAAGACGAGCACGCCGAAGAGTTCGCCGGCGAAACCGCCGCGTCGATCGCAGCGGCACTGCACGCCAGCGCCGACCCCGAGCCTGAAATCGAAGAATATGACGACGACACGAGCGACGCGCTCGATGACTTCGAAGACGAATTTGAGGCCGAAGAGATTGTGGAAGATCCGCAATTGGCCGCTGATATCGCCGCGGCAAGCGTCGAAGAGGCCGCTCAGACACCGCAACACGCTCGGGTCATCCGCATGAAGCGCCGCGATTTCGAAGCCGCTGTCGCCGATGGGCAGCTCAGCCAAGACGACACGCAAGAAGGCCTGTCTCAAGAGGACGAGGCAGAGCTTCTGAAAGAACTGGCCGAGGTCGAAGCCGAGCTGAACCTGGCTGCCGACCTGCCCGAAACAGAGGACGACGCGGACGCTCTGCCCTCGATTTTCGCCGAAGAAGAAGCCGAGATCGAAGCTCCTGCACCGCAAGCGCCAGCCGCGCCGGTTGGCAAAGCCGAAACCGATGTTGGCCGCCTTATGGACAAAGCGGGCGAGGAAATGGACCGCCCCGAGGGCGCGCATCGCCGCAGCGCGATCGCCCATCTGCGCGCCGCGGTTCAAGCCACCCGCGCCGAAACCGAAGCTGGTGGCGGCTTGAACCGAGGCGACGACAGCCTGCATGCCTATCGCGATGATCTGAATTCCGTCGTGCGTCCGCGCCGTCCGCGCGCCGCAGCTCAGGCCGACGCCGGAGGAGAGCCAGACCGTCGCCCTGCGATGAAACCCGCGCCGTTGAAACTGGTCGCCGAACAACGCGTCGATGCGCCAAGCCCGGAAAAATCCCAGGTTGTACGCCCGCGCCGTGTATCTCTGGCTGATGTCCAAGAAGACGTGGAACCCGCAACGCATCAGGGCGGGGACTCAAACTTTATCGAGTTCGCGGAGAATGCCGGGGTCAAAAATCTGGCTGAGCTGATGGAAGCCGCGGCCGCCTATATGTCCTATGTCGAAGGGCGGCAAAAATTCTCGCGCCCACAGCTGATGAACAAAGCGCGCCAGGTTGAAGAATACCAATTCAGCCGCGAAGACGGGCTTCGCTCGTTCGGGCAATTGCTGCGGCAAGGCAAAATTGAGAAGCTGAAGGGTGGCCGCTTCACGGTCTCCGACGAACTGATCGGCTTCAAGCCTGATAACCGCGCCTTCGGCTGATCCCAAATTGTATCACACAGGGTACCCCCCCGGTCCTGCCGGGGGTTTACCTATTCCACATGGAAACTGTGGCACGCACGACCACGTCGTTTTGAGGCATAAAGCGCCTCATCCGCGTCTTCCAACAGCTCTTGCGGCGTAGGAGGAGCATAATCCACGGACAGAACAATCCCGATACTGGCCGAAACCTGACATTCTTGCCCACCGAACGGAATCGGGCGCTCGAACCGTTCGATAAGCCGACGGGCAATGCGTGATAGGGTTTCACGGTTTTCAGTACCAGTCAGGATCAGCACGAATTCATCACCACCAACCCGCGCAACGGTGTCATCCTTTCGGACCTCTTCGACCATAATCTGCGCCACGCGTTGTAGCACATGGTCCCCCGCCGCATGCCCCATAGTGTCATTCACAGCCTTGAAGAAATCCAAATCCAGATGCATCAACGCAAAGGTCTGACCAGAGCTGATCAGTCGCCCCAGCACATGATCCATGGCCCGCCTGTTTTTCAAGCCAGTCAGCGTGTCGGTAAACGCTCGTTCTTCGGCGGCGATTTTTGCGCCCTGAAGGCGCATGTTCAATTTACGGCTTGCCTCCATCGCGGCGGATTTTGCCTCGATCAGATATAGCATTTCGATGATCAAATCGGTCGCTGCGAAATCGGCGTTGGTCAGATCATAGTCGCGCACGCTGTCCAGCACCGAGATTCCGAAAGACAGGTTCAACACGGCGTGCGTTCCGCAGCGCATCATGACACCTTTCAAATCGGTCTGAGGCGCCTCGCGGAAACGCAAATGCAGCTTGTCCCCCTGCCGTTTCGACATATGGGCAAAGTCGGCCAGCTGCGGACGGGTCAATTCCACCAGGTCAAACAATGGTTGCCCAACAAGATCCTGATCAGGGCGCAATTTACACAAAGTCGGCCCAGCGTGCGTGATCACCCCAGAGGCGTCCAGGATCAGATGCATCGGGCAGAGCGCATCCAATAGCCGTTGCAAATCCAGTTGTGTCAGGCCCGTCATTTTAAGATTTCCCCGCACTCAGCGTAAAACTGCGACCTTCGGCGAAAGAGGTCTCGACCAGGGCAATGTCGATCACATCCTCCCCAGGCGCCATGCGCCGCAAATCCAGAAAAACCAACGCGCCATAGTCATCCGCCATGGTGCGCAACACCCCCAGCATAACATGCCCGAAACCCTCGTGGGGGGAACGAACATACAATTGCATATGGTTTTTCTCATCAGTGCGCAGCTCTAACCGGGGAAGTTCCAAGTCAGAAACAGCCATCCGCGCCCGATCCGGCAAGTCGTCCAAAGAATGCAGAAAGTCCATAAAATCCACCCCACCGAACCGTAGCAATCGCCGTAACGCTTCGACCTGCGGATGCGAAACAAGATAGGTGCCGATGTCTTCCAGCACTTCCTCTCTCGGTTTGTTCAGCAGGGTGACGATGTAGGCCAGGACCTGATCCGTCACCGCATCCTCGTAGAATAGCATTGCCTCGAACGTAGCCCCCTCAAGGGAGGCGCCTCGTGCGACATCCAGCCAGATTTCATTTCCATAGGTATCGCGCACAAAACACTGTATCGCGCGGTTAACAAGCCCGTGCATACCACTCACCATTATTGATAGTAGCACAGAGTTTGAGTGCTGAGCCCTTAACATTCCCTCAATAAACTCAATTGTAGGGAAATAGCGGTATCTCGCCGACTAAATGGACCAGCTTCGGCAATTAGATACCAAAAGGATCAATCGCCAAGCCCGTCCAACCACGCCGGGATGTGACCGATATCGGGCAATACCGCATCGGCGAGCGGGCTCAGTTCTTCGGCCAGGGCAGTGCCCGTCAGAACCCCCAGCGTACGCATCCCCGCCCGGCGTCCCGCCAACAGATCATGGGTGCTGTCCCCGACCATCACCACCGTTTCAGGGACCAAACCCACATGATCCGCAAAGGCCAGCAATGGACCCGGCGCGGGCTTGGCGCCAAATCCGCTATCGAAACCGGCAACGAAGTGGAATTGAGTCGCGACGCCAGCCTCGGTCAGATGCGCGCGCGCGCTATATTCCGAATCGTTGGTCATCACCCCCAGCGCCATGCCCCGCGCGGCCAGCCCGCTTAGAAAAGGCGGCAAATCAACTGCTGGGGCAAGCGGCGCTGTGGCCGCGCGAATGCTTAGCAGATGCTCCAGCTCGGAGGCCGAGTAATGCGGCAAGAAAGGAACCAAAGCCTCGGACACTTCTTCGTTAGATCCAGCCACAAAAGGGCTGTCGGCATTGAACGCACGCGCCGCCAGATCATAGCCCGCAGCCCCGGCCAGTCGTTCGGACAGAGCAGGATCTCCGTCAGCCAGCTCGTTGATCATCTGCGCCGCCCAGCCATCCCAAGTGGCGCGGAAATCGAACAACGTTCCATCTTTGTCAAACAAAAGCCCTTCGATCCGCATCATGTGCCCTGTCTGCTAACGGTGCCAATTCAGGCCCAAACTGCCCGCCCCTGTGTCAATTGGCAACCCCGCAAAGACGTCGGGATTGCTTGACTTCTGCACGCGGTTCGGGTCGCTTGTGCGGCATGGAAAACGAACCCCCATATCGCTTGCAGCATTCCTTGGGCTATCACCTGTCCATCGCTGCCCGCTTGCAAGAGCGGCGCCTGGACGACCAGCTGAAAACCCTGGGATTGACGCGGACCACGTGGTGTATCCTGCTGGCCGTGGGAAACGAAAACCTAAGCCAGCCCTCTGATATTGCTGACTTTGTAGGGATTGACCGGACCGCCACCTCGCGCGCGTTGCGCCATATGGAGGATGACGACCTGTTGGCGCGATCCTCTGGGACCGAGGATCGCCGCACTCGCCGGGTCGAGCTGACCCAAAAGGGCTGCGATGCGATCGCCCAAGCCACGCCCTTTGCACGCGCGAATGCTGATTTGATGTCCGGGCTGCTGGAGCCAGGCGAAGAAGAGGCGCTGAAACAGTTGCTGGCCAAGCTGCGCCGCGCGGGCGACGTACAGCTGAAAACCCTGTAATCAGGTCCAGTGAACGGCTTCACCGCCTGGCAACGTCACGCGGGCCTGCATCAGTTGCTCGTAAGGGATCGTCCGCGCATCGCAAAACTCCATCACCCAGGCGTCATTCATCAAAATGAAGTCCAGAACAGATCCCAGAAACGCCGGATCGCCCGCGCCGGATTTCAGGTCTTCGATCCCGGCCCCTGTTGCCCCCAGAAAGACAGGTAGCAACTCGTCATTGCTTACCAGCCATTCCAGTGCTCCGATTGCCAGTGTTTCGGCGAAATCCCGCGTAACGGCCATGCCTGCGCCCGTCCTCTTAAGAATTAGTTACTCTTTCTTAACCAATCCACCGGGATAAAGGAGTCACAAAGTAGACCCCTTGCGCCTTTGGGCGCTTATCATCTGACACCAAGGCCCATTATGCCCGGCACAATACTGATCATAGACGGAATCGCGACGAACCGGATTAGCCTCCGGTCGCGCCTGTGCGCCGCCTATTACGAGGTTATTCAGGCTGCCACCGGGGCCGAAGGGCTGACGCTCTTGTCGACAACGCGGCCCGATGTGGTTCTGATTTCGTCAACCCTGCCTGATATGAGCGCGTGCGATCTGTGCCGGGACCTGCGCACCGACCCTGAACACGGGGATTTACCAGTCATCATTCTGGACACAGCACCCAGCAGAGACCGCCGCATGGCCGCGTTGAAATCTGGGGCGGACGACGCCCTGGACCGCCACGCCGAGCCCCGCCTGCTATTGGCCCGGCTTCGCAGCCTGCTGCGCAGCGGCACCAGCCGCGAGGACCGAAGCCTGCATTCCAGCGCTCGCGCCTCTGCTGGGTTCGCAGAGCAACAGCCCGGTTTTGCACATCAACCCCATATCGCGCTGGTGTCCGAGGATGCCGCCCGAAACCTAACCTGGATGAAACGCCTACAACACCTGCGGCCATATCGTTTCAGCCTGCACTCTCCGCGGGCCCTGTCGCTGGATTTCGGGCAAGACATCGCGCCCGATGCCATCGTCATTTCAGGCGGCATCGGGGAAGAACCCGATTTCGGCGCTGCTCTATTGGCTGCGCTCGGATCTCAGCCAGGGTTTCGCCGTTGCAAATTTCTGGTCGCGCTGACTGATGCCCGTCCCGACTCTGCCATCCAGATGTTGGATCTTGGGGCGCATGATCTGATGACCGGTCCTTTCGATGCCGAAGAGGCCGCGCTGCGCCTGGACCAACTGCTGCGGCGCAAGGCGCGCTCGGATCAGTTACATGAAACTTTGCAGAATGGCCTGCGCGCCGCGCTGATTGACCCGTTGACCGGGCTACATAATCGTCGGTATGCCGTGCCGGAACTTACCCGGTTGGTCAAATCAGCGACCCAAAACCACGACGGGCTGGCTGTCATGCTGGCGGATTTGGACCATTTCAAGCGGCTCAATGATAATTTTGGGCACAGCGCGGGCGACGCTGTGCTGGCCGAGGTCTCTAAGCGGATGCGAAATGTCCTGCGCCCATGCGATCTGCTCGCACGGTTCGGGGGCGAAGAGTTCCTGATTGCTCAGCCCGGTCTCGACCCCAGCCAAGCCCGGCACGCCGCAGATCGTGTGCGCCAAGCCATCAGTGACCGCCCCATCAGACTGCCTGGCGCCGATGGTTCCGTCACGATCACGGTCAGTATCGGCCTTGCGTTATGCGATCAGCGCCCTGCCGACCAAGAGGGGTCTCTGAACCGCGTCACCCGTCTGCTCAACCAAGCGGATCAGGCACTCTATGGCGCCAAAGCGCAAGGCCGCAATCAGGTGCGTCGCGCCGCCTAACACAGCAATTGCAGCGCAGCGGGCTACTTTGTCGTCGCAGTCACCCGAACATCAGTCCCGCTCAGGCCTGGGTCGGGAGTGGTGATGTTCCAGACCTTCTTCCAGGCGGTCCGCGAAAACAGCGCGTTCGCTGTCGCTCATATTCGTCAGCCGCTCGATCAGCAGGCGTTGCCCCAGTTCCTGCCGTTCGGATCCGACCTGAAGCTGCCGCGTCAGGATCGCCTCGACCTGCGCAGGGTCATAGGGCTGCGCCCGCAAGGCCCGCAACACAGTGGCAAACTCAGCCCGAATTTCCGTCCGCGAAGGCCGGTTTCGGGAGTATTCCTCGCGCATACGCACGCCGATCGCACGCCGGTCCTGCCTGCTCAGCGCTTGTGTATAGGGCCCGACCACCCGGTCCAGACGCGGGGGGCGGTGGCCATCACGGGGGCCATATTTCACGGCCGCACCGACAACGACCCCGGCCACGGCCAAGTTCATCGCCAACGATGCGAACAGCACCACTTTCAGCCAAGGGCGCATACCGCCGGTCTTTTTCACGGGCTTTTCCAAGGTCTCGGTCATGCCTTACCCCTCTGCCAGATTGAAGTCATACCCAGGCATCAGATCGACAAGATACAGATCGCTCTCGGTGCCCAGAAAATTTTCCGCCGTTGTGGCGATCGCGCTCGGCGGGTTCACCCCGATCCACAGCCCAGCCACCCCTGCCGTCGCCAGCCCCGCCACGGCAGGCCAGCCGCCAACCGCATTCAGGAACTGTCGCAATCGCGAGGTCCGCGGCGGCGAAACCACAGCAGCTGTTACAGGTTGCGCGGCCAGCGCATCCTGTAACACCCGCGCCATGAGGTCGGGGGATGGATCCGCGCTCTGCCCGCGTGCCTCGGCAAACAGGGCGTCCAGATCGAATTCGCCAGTCGTTTTGTCCATCTCAGCCATCTGTATACCCCAATTCATCGCGCCGTCCCGCCAGTATGGCCGCAAGCGCCCGTTTTCCACGTGCGGTCAGGCTTTCGACCGCCTCAGTGCTGATTTCCATGATTTCCGCAATCTCGGGATTTCCCAACCCCTCGATGTGGCGCAGCACCACGGCTTGTTTCTGTCGCTCTGGCAGTTCCGCCAGCGCCCCCTGTAGCGCGGTCATCCGCGCCGTTTCCTGTAATTCACCCTCGGCGCTGCGTTGATCGTCCTCGGGTTCAGGTACCGAGTCCAGATCCACCGCGCGCTGTTTTCGCAGCCTATCAGTGCACAGGTTGGACACCACACGATAGAGCCAGGTGGTCACTTTTGCTTCGCCGCTGCGCCAATCCGGTGCGATTTTCCACAGGCGCAACATGGCCTCTTGGGCGACATCCTCGGCCTCGGCCCGGTCCCCCAACATGCGCATCGCCTGCCCAAAGGCGCGCGGCGTGAACCGCACGTTCAAAGAGCGCGCAGCATCCTGATCGCCGTTGGCATAGAGCACCAACAATGCGTCGTCCGATACATCCGCTAAGGCGTCAAAGGGCATATTCATTGTCCTATTGGCGTAGCCTCTGAGC
>Ga0070725_10001383_pt1 | contig 13616 bp, 11 predicted proteins | sample tdDd002_FD_69781 | JGI IMG/M metagenome (GOLD analysis project Ga0070725, IMG submission 69781) | Marine sediment microbial communities from the Atlantic coast under amendment with organic carbon and nitrate - tdDd00.2 | ecosystem: Environmental > Aquatic > Marine > Coastal > Sediment | place... | reverse complement strand
AAGCTGGGTTATTGAAAAATATGGTAAATTCGAGCAATTTATTAGTTTACCGGCTACCAGTCCACTAAGAAGTATCGAAGATGTGGAATCGGCTATCGTTAAACTTAACATGAGTAAAGCAGATATCTGCATATCTACGACACCAGCTAATCGTAGCCCCTTCTTTAATATGATAAAAGAGACTGATTCCGCTTATGTTGAGCTAGTCAATACCAATGCCAAAGGTACTGTATATCGCCGACAAGATGCCCCTCAAGTTTACGATATTACAACCGTGGTTTATGTATCGACTCCAAATTATATTCTCAACGAAACCAGCCTTTTTGCTGGGCGAGTGGCTCATACAATCGTGCCTAAAGAGCGGGCTGTTGATATTGATGATATATACGATTTTAAATTGGCAGAAGCTATTTTAAGCGGTAAAGGACAAGTATGTTAACAGGTAAAACAATTCTAATTACCGGAGCCGGCGGATTGCTGGGGTCCAAAGTCACCGCCTCAATAGCAGCCCAGGGAGCTAAGGTTATTGCTACTGATATCTCAATTTCCGGGATGACTGATAAATTAGAAAAGTTAATGGATATTCAGAGCGAGTGGTTGACTCTGCGCGAGCTTGACTCTACTGATGAGCAAGCCATGAAAGCGTTTTTTTCAACTCAAACAGAGCTTCACGGGGCAGTGAATTGCACATACCCTAGAAACAAACAGTATGGTAATTCATTCTTAGAAGTATCCCTGGACAGCTTTAACGAAAACGTCTCTCTGCATTTAGGCTCCTCTTTTCTGTTTATGCAGCAATGTGCCGCGCAATTTCTCAAACAGCAAGCACCCATGTCTGTTGTCAATATCTCATCGATTTATGGCGTTGTTGCACCGAAGTTTTCTATCTATGAAGGCACCCCGATGACTATGCCTGTCGAGTATGCGGCCATAAAATCAGCCCTTATTCATCTCAACAAATATGTGCCTGCCTTTGTTAAAGACAGTCGGTTTAGAGTCAACAGTATCAGCCCTGGAGGAATTTTCGATAACCAGCCCGAAGGCTTCCTCGCTGCATATAAAAATGAGACACATGGTCATGGGATGCTCTCACCGGACGACCTGACGGGTTCAATTATCTTTTTACTTTCAGAGCAAGCTAAATATATCACCAGCCAAAATATAATCATCGATGATGGGTTTACGGTATAAATTATGATCCAGAAACTTAGCTATTGGTTCAAAGTAAAGCGCATTGGGCCAGACATTCCCTTGACTCACTTCCTGCTGCATTCCAAACGACTCGGTACCTGGTTGTGTAAAAACAAGTTCGCTAAATTTGGAAATAATAGCGCGATGAGGCCCGGAAGTTATGCGATCTGTTGTGACCATATCAGCATAGGTGACGAAGTCGTATTGAGACCTGGCACTATGCTTTTTGGATCTGAACATGGTCCTAAATCTATCAACATCACGATCGAAGACCTAGTTTTGATCGGTTCGGGAGTTCATATCTATACAGCTAATCATGAGTTTACCGATCCAGAACAACCCATTTTTTCACAAGGTCATAAACCCGTTCAACCGGTTGTAGTCTGCAAAGGGTCGTGGATAGGTGCAAATGCCATAATTTTACCCGGCGTAACTGTCGGGCAAAACAGTGTAGTCGGAGCCGGTAGCGTGGTGACTATAGACGTTCCTCCCTTCACGGTTGTGGCCGGACAACCAGCTAAAGTTATTAAGCGGTTAAAGTAGCGACTAACCAATTATTACAATTGTTATTAAAAAATTTTTAGTATGATATTTTACATATGGCGCAATAATAGCATAAATTAAACAATCTGCAGAATGCATAATTTTGACATTAAATTGACATTAACTGTTACTGATAGAGTTCAATGAGGACCTGATGCAATTAACTGAATCTAACATAAAGAATACTTTTTCAATCAGTCCTTTTGAAGAGTACTACCTGCCAAGCGTCAATAGGCATATGTTCGATTCTATTGACTCCAAAACACAATATGTCAAAAAATTCAAGAGCGACTTCCTCAAAGAGGACATGCTTCAGATTGTCGTTGGAATGGATTCTGGTCTATTAGTGAATTACCTGCTAGAGCAAGGTATACCTAAAGGTAGCATCTTTATCTTTGTTGAACTGGATGCTGTGATAGAACTACTAAACATAGATATTCCTAAAACTTTAACAGATAAATTATTTATTTATAATTTGGAAGAGTTTCAAAGCAACTTCCCCTCTTCTACATATGGACTCTACATACTTAAGAATAATTTTAAACATCATAGAAGCTTAGGCGCAACCTCAAGTCACCTACCAGAGTACAGCATACTCAATACGCAAATTATAAAAATACTAGAAGCTGAACATTTAGACCAAACACAAAATTCATCACAAAAAATATATTATGAACAGCAGTTTAAAAATATCTCTGAAAATATATTACCCGCATCTCTGTTAGTTAATAAGTTCAAAGGAAAGACCTGCTTGGTTGTCGCTGGGGGGCCGTCATTAGATGACAACATTGACTGGATAAAACTCAACCTTGATCACTTATTTATTATTGCTGTGTCCAGAGTTGCTGGAAAGCTAGCCAATGAAGGGATTAATCCTCATATTATCGTATCGGTAGATCCCTTTGATTTTAGTTTCGAAGTAAACAGAGATATGATGGCTCTCTCTGGTAGCAGTCTATTCGTAAATTCATTTCACGTAAACTCTAGACTCCTGGGTCAATGGCCGGGGAAAAACCTGTTCATGAATAATAAGTATCCTTGGCAGATAGAGAATACTGATAATGTGATGACATTAGCGCCGACGGTGACTAACTCCTCGGTCCATTTAGCTAGTCGAATGGGATTCTCTCGAATCATTTTAACTGGTGTCGACCTCTGCTTCACTGACAGCGGGTACACCCACTCTAAAGGTTCCGTAGAGTCTAAAATAGGCCCTAACTTGGGGATCATGGGTCAGTGGATAGAAACCTATGGAGGTAAGCAGGCAGAAACAGTGAGTCAGTTAAAGTTGGCCATGAAAGCCTTATCCATTGAAGCTTCATTAAACCCCGAGATAGAATTTGTTAACCTATCTCTGAATGCTGCGAAGATTGAAGGCATATCTTATCAAAGTACCGAAGAAATCCCTCTTTCTCCAATTGGATGTTCGCCTTCACAATTACTCGACTTAATTCCTGAGTTAAGTCTTGAAGACAGAAAGCAGGATAACCTAAAGTCTCAAAAAGAGTTCCAAAAGTGCTCAGGCATTTTAAATGAAATCATATCTCTTTCGAATGAAGCTTTACAGTTAAGCCAACTGCTTAGAGAAGGGAATCTTTCTACAGATAAGACACAAAAGTATGTGAATAGAATTGAAACTATAGATAAGAAAATCAATCAAGAATATTCAGGCGTAGCTTTTCTGGTTAAGACCTATGGTTTTGCAGAGTTTTCCACTTTTTTAACAACTAAGAAAACAGAAGATTGGGATGCTGAACATATCCATCAGATGACCAATGATTACTATCAGTCCTTCAAAGAAGTAGCAAAGCAATTATTAGTACTCGTTAACGATGCCCAAAATAGAATATCTTATAGACTCGAGGAGTTATCCACTGATGTAGACCTCACTACACTCGTAGATTTTTGGTGTGAAGAGAAACAGCATGGGCGAGTAAATATTTGGCTTGATTACCATCAAAACTGGAAACAGTATGATAGATTCAAAAGCCAACCTAAATTGGTCGATGAATATGTATGTCTGTTAGAAGCTGTTAAGAGTGAATATTTAGAACAATTAGCAATCTTACCTAAAAAATATATAGATACTGTAAAAGAAACTGCATCTATGGAAAACGTATTTGAAAAAATTATCGTTCTCATCAGAGATGAAGATCATACAGGTCTGGTAAAGATGGCTACAAACCTAAAAAAACTTGCAGAAAATGACAAAGAGGCCAATAGACTCTACCATTTGTCATATTCTCATCAGTTGATCTTAGAAAAAAATGAGAGGCAGGCCCTTAAAACATTATTAGCTTTAGAGGAAGAATTACAAACTGAAATAGAGTTAAAAAAAGTCATTACTCTATCACTACAGTTAGGAGAGCTAGAAATTGCAGAGAGCGCAATGTCTCGTATATCTGATTACTCAGATGAATATATGCCGCAACATGCACATATTTTGAAGTTACAAGGTAGGCTACAAGATTCAATAAATCTCTATTTAGATTACCTTGAAAAATATCCATCAGATGTTTCTACTTGGCTAAAACTGGGCATATTGATGATAGAGCTCAACCAGTTTGACAATGCAAAAATTGTTTTCAATCATGCACTACAGGCAGATCCGGATAATCTGGTTGCGAAAGATTATTTGAACAAGCTATAAATGAGTAATTACATGGTCTTATTAACGCTTCAAAGAGATGCTCAGATAAAACTCTTTGAAGCTTTATACTACTAGTTCATTGCTTTGAACAGTTAGTGCTTACGCCTATATAAACGCAACTCTGAATTAAACCCATCGATTGTTTCATAACCAAATGGTAAAACATTAACAGCAACAAGGTCATAACCGGGTAGATAACGGTCATAGTCATCAGATTTAGTTGGTTTTTTCACCCCTACATCTGAGTCTTTTAACGCAACCTCCTTACCTTCTCTTAAGTTTCTAAGGAGTATATATTTGCTCTCAAGACGAGCTACCTGCTCGAGGTAGTTTTGTACAACATCGGGCTCCATCTCCTGAAATGAGATGAAGTTTACAAAGAGATCTACCTCACCGGATAAGTCAGGTAACTGCCAGGGGCAAAGAACGGCTCCAGTGTACTCCTTTCTGAGTTCCTTAATTGATAAGTTTGGGTTTGATTTTAATTGAAGATAGTCGGCTATCTTATTGTTGCCGAAAACCTCTTTTAAATAGTAACTGGAAAAAAGGCAAGTTGGCGGAATATCCACATTAATATAAAAAGTATTATTCCTGTCATCACTCAACAATATTTCGCCGAGAGAGCCAAAACCTCCGCCTATTTCGAGTACAGTCTCGACAGGTATATCTTCTATATGCTGCTTGATAAAATTAATTCCAAGAAGATAATTCAGACTCGAACGACTATATTTCCTACCCTCGAATTCAAACTGTTCAACAGGAGCACCCACATCAGACTCACTGAAATTGTCGGTAAAGGGTGACCGGTTCTGTATGCTGGATGAGTATACACGGTAGTCACTACGGGCCTGTGAACATCCGGAAAAAAAATCGACAACCCCCATCTGAGCCTTAGTACTATCGAGCACACTGTTACAGTGCTGAATCAACTTCTGATAGTCTTGAGGGGCCGTGATCATCCCATTGAACCTGTAAGTCGGTACGAAGAAGCCCAGAGTGCTGGGCATAGAGCGAAATGTGTCGATGCCAAAAGTCTCTATATCCTTTTGAAGAAGCTCTGATCCCATCAGCCAAAAATGCGTCGGCAGATAACAATTATCAGCCTTTTCCATATCATGAGATATCTCATTCACCAACTTCTTCCACATATCTAAAATCCAAAGTAATTTAACCAACCACATTCAAGCACAGAGTATGATTGACTTAATAATAGAAAATTTAAGCATCAATAAAACGATAATTTTTTGGCGATGTTCTTGCTGAGCGTATTAACTTTAACGTTTCTTCCGGGCCGACATTGAATAACACATCAATAATACTCAGATGAGAAACAAAACCTGAATATAATTGATTATATTCAGGGTGAGTAAATTGGTGATAGAATAACTCTACACCTCCTTTTACCAGTTCACCACCTGGGGTCTTTTTCTCAAGGTAGCTCACTGAACCGATAGGAGATAAATATTCATCGCAGTTGAGTTTTTTGCACAGAGAGACCAATCTTTCATCTTTAACACCAACAATACCGTCAATTTCAGATGCCAACAAGAGCGGGGTCGACATCCCCATCAAGCTACATAGTTTGGTAATCAATCCAATATTAAATTTAGATAAATTGACCTCCCCCTGACTATAATAGTCTTCAAGCAAAGGATATATACAACCAAAATACAAAGACTTATGGTAGCTTGTGAATATACTTTTCAGGTGTTTCTTCTGCCAGTGGTTGCCCTGCTTAAACTCAGTCTCACAGATAAAAGTATCTGACCTGCCTTTTGGGGTAGATACCGCAATACTCAGCATAAGTTCACCTTGTGCTGACTTTATCTTATTCCTCACCTGCCAACTTCTTTTCTCAAGCTGCACATTATCCAGAAAAACAAACTTATCTGCCGTGTCGATCAGGTCGAAATATCCCAACCACGGAAGGTAAGTTGGTTGCATCACACTCAGCATCATAGCTCACCTTTATGTGAAAGCATCATAGTGAACTCATAGGGAAAGCCATTAGGCTTAGTAAGGTAATCATGTTTCAAATTAACGTAAGCGGTAAGGTTCTTTTTACAGTAATCAAAAAGATATACAGGACTGATATAGAAGAGGTGTTCCTCTTTATAATCGACATAATCGGACAGTGCATTAAACCTAATTGATTTTGCCGCTTTAGGCATGGATTTATTCAAACAGGTTGATATAAACTCCATATTATTATCTATCTTATTATTGAATATACCACTTATTAAAACATGATCAAAACCAGAGGGAATATCGTCAGTTAATATATTAAACTCTATAAAATTTGCCATCTCATCATCGGCATATTTCTGTTTTGCTAAATTGATAAACTCAGGAACGAAGTCACAACCTAAGTATCTTCCTGTGAAACCATTCTCACGCAAAAAAGGCAACATATCACCTAATCCACACCCCAGGTCAATAATACTACTATCACTAGCTAGACCACGACTAAGAATTGAAAATCTAACCCTTTGGGAGTCTGTATCGGGATACTGAACAGCCTCAACCGAATCGCCAGACTTTGCAAATAAATTTTGGTAGTGTGCCTTAAGATCATCAATCATTACTCATCCCTACAAAACAGTAGTAACATACTTAAAAACATAGATAGAAGCCCCACAAGCCATGTTATTCGTTAACTATGAGTTTAGAAACTCTATTGGTAGAATCACAATCATATTCAGAACGCATAGCCAACTTTTGTAGCTTCAAATTTTCAGGCTCGAAAAAACTTCTTAGCCTGTCACATAATGAGCTATCATCAACCGAACCAGCTAAACCTAAGTCATAGCTAAGATAATGCTTAGCTAAGATGGACGTATCCTGCTGTTGCCCATCATTCTGTGATATTGCAGCATTGGGTAGCAGACAAAAACCTGACTCGTACTTGCTCAGCCCACCACCACAAATCAGTGCATCGGCCTGAGAATAAAGTAAGGCCATATCTTTAACAAAGAGAGTTTTTAATAAGGTATTATTTTTCATAACCACATTTTCAGTACTATCATCAGATAACCAAATTATTTTTTTATCAATAAATATTTGGTCTAAACAAGCTAACACCTTAGATGCACTCGTTCCTACATCTGAACCACCAATAAAAAGTAATATTGTATGAATATCATACTCACTATCTATTTTTTTTAACCTTACATCTCTCACGTCTCGAAATGAACTTCTAAATGGAAAATATTTCAACCCTAAAGCTTTATTGTCATCTCTAGAATCTTTAACCTCTGACTCAAAACGGAAATTTACAATCAAATCTACACATGAAAACGCAAACTGGTCGAAGTCATCGATGACGACAACTCTACACCCATGGGACTTATAATTTAAAAGTAAACGCTCTGTAATATTGTAATCATCAACAACCAAAACGGTATTATGATCTAGCCCTATAGTAGAGGAGTTATTTACACACTCAAAACCACCATCCTGAATTACATCTTTAGCAAATGCTAAATACTCTCCACAGAAGAGTATCCGAGATACAGGTAATATTTGTACTATTTCCAGTGCAATATTCAGACACCGAGAAACATGCCCAAACCCAGTAGATTTAGTCGATGAACATAAAAAAACAACCTTACTTAGCATATACAAGTTCCCCAACCGTCCTCCGACCATGATACTTTGGCACTCAAAAAAGATGTAAAACTAAAAGTAACATCATTACTTAGAATCAAAATCAAGAATAACTGACTCAGTAACACGATCGCCTTTTTCCATATCGCATAAAACCTGTTTCCCCAAAATATCATCTAGATGCTTGGGATGCATGCCAAATCCTGGACGCACAGAACGAATATTATCAAGCGTTATGAACTCTCCAGCCCTTACTGTTTCACTGAAGTAAAGAGAGCGTCTGGCCAACATATTTTTACGTGCGGAGTCAGTAACTGAATAATTAATTATTCCTATAGATTTTTCTGCATTCCTTACCGAAGAGACCATTGATTCAAACTCGTTCTTATCGAGTGAAAAAAAAGCATCTACCGACGCATCAGCTTTATCCAGAATAAAATGCTTTTCAATAATACTTGCACCTAAAACTGTAGCAGCTATTGGAACTGGCAAGCCCAGTGTATGATCCGATAGCCCCGATATGCATTCAAACCTTCTAGCAATGTCCGGGATAGTGGCTAAATTACATTCTTCATATGGTGTTGGATAAGCGGAAGTGCATTTTAGTATTGCAAGCTGCTTACAACCGTTAGCCCTTAATGTCGATACGGCTAATTCCACATCATCAAGTTCAGATATGCCGGTAGAGAGAATAATTGGCTTCCCTGTTTTAGCAACATACCTAAGTAGTGGAATATCAGTTATTTCAGGAGAGGCTATTTTATAAGCTGGAGCATCAAGAGCCTCTAAAAAATCTACCGCAGAATGATCAAATGGAGAAGAAAAAATATCAATCCCTATCGCTCTAGCTTCCTTGAAAAGTTCATCATGCCACTCCCAAGGCGTAAAGGCCTTTTCATAGAGAGAGTAAAGTGATTCATAATCATTCCAGGAATTATTTGAAGGAATCTTAAAATCATCTTTATCACAGTCCAAAGTTATCGTGTCTGCCCTATATGTTTGCAATTTCACTGCATCAGCACCAGCTTGTTTAGCCTGACGGATAATCTGCTTCGCTCTATTGATATCTCCGCCATGATTTGCAGAGAGTTCAGCAATAATATATACAGGTTGTCCTTTACCAATAGCTCTATTGCCTATCTTTATCATTTCTGAATTCATTATTAAGCCTGATTTTAGTTGCCATGATAAAACTTTAAATTAAGTTTTATCAGATAACTCCAAGTTGATACGATAAAGAATCTCAGCTCTTAACCAATCATCTGGTGTATCGATATCTAACACATGGTGACCGGGTATAATGTAGGGTATAGAAAGCTTTGTAAAAACCTCAGAGCCATCCAAAAAAGCATCTGTTCTCCCCCAGTAAAACTGACCCACATCATGGTATGCTGTTTCAAGATCCTGTGAACGGCTGTTGAGGAATTCTTCTTGAAACATTTCAATCTCACCCGATGGTGATATCTTCAATGCTCTCTGGATGGGAGAAGGATACTCGGTAACTCCAAAACAAAACTTTTTATCTGAATGTTCTTTCAACAACCGAAAAGATTGTAGTATTGTCTCCGGACGTAAAAACGGAGCCGTCGCATAAATGATACATGTCAAATCGGGTTTCTCTTCGTTATCTATCATCCAATTCAAAGCATGGGATATCACAGCAAGAGTAGTGGAGTGATCATCGGCTAAATGCGCGGGCCTGATAAAAGGGACTTGGGCGCCGTATTGTCGCGCAATGTCTGCTATCTCATCATCATCAGTTGAAACAATAATTTTATCGAAACAACCGCTGGTAATAGCAGCCTCAATAGAATAAGCAATAATTGGCTTGCCGTGAAAGAGCTTTATATTTTTCCGAGGGATACGCTTACTCCCTCCTCTGGCAGGAATGATTGCGACATTCATGATAGAAGTCCTTTTAATGTGTCACAAATATAATCTTGCTGTTCAAATGTTAAATCCGGGTAGAGTGGAAGAGTTAAACAATGTTTATAGAATGACTCTGCATTTGGATAGTCACCTTCGGAAAAACCAAGCTTTAAATAATAAGGTTGAAGATGTACAGGAAAGTAATGAACATGAACCCAGATACCGGCCGTTCTCATCGCATCAAAAATGGCCTTTCGTTCAAGCTCATCCGGTAACTGAATAATCATCAAATGATACGAGCTATGACTCTCTTCCAGCGGTGCAACAAACTTTAAACCAAGCCCATCGAATGCGTCGAGATAACGGCCTACAATTGTGTTACGCCTGTCGATGAAGCTGTCTAAACGCTTAACTTGACTGTGGCCTAATGCCGCCTGTAATTCGGTCATACGAAAGTTGAAGCCTAAAGAATGCTGCTCATAATACCAATCCCCCTCATCGGGTCTCAACATTTCCTCGGGATCTCTGATGATGCCGTGGCTACGCAGCTGAGCCATAGATTCAGCCAACAAGGCATCGTTGGTCGTCGCAACGCCACCTTCAGCGGTAGTGATGATTTTCACTGGGTGAAAACTAAATACCGTAATGTTACTATACTGACAAGCGCCTATCCTGGTACCTTGATGGCTGCCGCCAATACCGTGGGAGGCATCTTCAATCACCTTTACCCCATAGGTTTTAGCTAACAGTCCAATAGCTTGCATATCACAACTGTGACCGGCCATATGAACAGGGATGATCACTTTAGGCAGGCAGTTGTTAGCCTTCGCCTGTTTGAGCTTTCTCTCCAGCCCTTCGGAGCACATATTCCCGGTTAACTTATTTACATCTACAAAGTCCACCGAGGCTCCGCAGTAGAGCGCACAGTTGGCCGATGCGACAAATGTTATCGGGCTGGTCCAGACGTAATCTCCCCGCCCTACGCCTAAAGCCAAACAAGCCAGATGTAACACAGAGGTCGCACTATTTGCCGCTATGGCATATTTAGCCGAAGTAACGGCGCAAATACTCTCCTCAAATAGGGGAACCTGAGGCCCCTGAGTCAAGAAATCAGAGGTCAATACCGCATTCACAGCTTCAATGTCGTCATCCGAGATATTTTGACGCCCATATGGGATCATTAATCGTTCCCTTCATCAAGCAGCTTTATCTGTTCAACTGTTAAGAAGTCACTATTATTCCCGGAGTGATACTCGAACCCCATAGGAACAGGCTGGCCTTTTTCCCCTAGCATGTTGGTGGAGTAGTCATGCTCTTTACCAAAAAATGAGATACTGGGTGTAATAACGAAGTGATCATCAAACTCTATCGTATGGTGCGAATCATCAACCGGACACATGATCTCATGTAGCTTTTCACCAGGCCTTATCCCTACGATCTCATGCTTCATCCCTGGGCCACATGCTTCAGCCAGTTCGGTAATACGTACCGATGGAATTTTTGGAACAAAAATCTCGCCCCCCTGCATCCTGGCAAAGTTCTTCAACACAAAATCTACACCATCTTGTAGCGATACCCAAAAACGTGTCATATCAGGATGAGTTATAGGCAAAGAGGTAGCTCCTCCTTCAATCAGTGACTTAAAAAATGGCACAACGGATCCACGAGAGCCAATTACGTTACCGTATCTTACCGCCGAAAAACGAGTTTTTCCTTCACCAACCATGTTGTTGGCGGCAACAAACAACTTATCAGAAGCAAGCTTAGTCGCACCATATAAGTTTATAGGATTTGCAGCCTTATCGGTCGATAATGCAATAACACGTTTGACCTTATTGGCTATGGCAGCTTTAATAACATTCTCAGCTCCATAGATATTGGTTTTGATGCACTCCATAGGGTTGTATTCAGCCGCAGGAACCTGTTTTATGGCCGCTGCATGGATCACATAATCTACATCCCTAAATGCCTGCATCAAACGGTCACTATCACGAACATCACCCAGGAAGTAGCGCATGCAAGGGGCGTTAAACACCTGTTGCATTTCAAACTGTTTGAGCTCGTCTCGTGACAGTATAATCAAACGTTTTGGCTTATAACGCTCTAAAATTGTCTTGGTATATTTGTGACCAAAGGAACCAGTGCCACCAGTGATTAGGATAGATTTATTATCGAACATTCATTCTCCATCAATTATTTACCATCGCTTTAATCAACTCCGTTAGTCGGCAAACACCACAAAATCACAAGCAAGTTTTAAGCCATCCCAAAAAAATGAACTAAGGTTGATTATGAAACACATCAATAAACAAACGCATATTGTGTAGCTTAACTAGAGCATAGTCATAAATATATAAATTTCATTAGTATTTTGTTACTGTCCATCTAAAAGTTAATCAATTCGTTCTAAAATTTATCAGTCACTCTAATTTTTCATGTCAAAATCATGTTGGCTCGTTTTTTGCCTCATGTAACACGAATCAAACAACACTGCATGCCAATGCAAGGTCTGTTGTCAGGAAATTGACAACTTAACGTCACTATACAAGTAATTCGAGGCTAAATATGCAAGAGCAAAAAACAAACATTCTCAACACTTTTGCGATAAGCCAATTCGATGAATACTACCTCCCAAGCATTAATCGTGAACAATTTGAAAACCTCAACTCAAAAACTCAATATGACACTGCGTTTAAAAGAGGCTTTCTCCAAAAAAATAACTTACATCTCGTCATAGGCATGGACTCCGGATTACTCGCAAATTACGTTATGGAGATGGGGATATCTGAGGGCAGTCGTTTTATTTTCATAGAGCTTGATTGTGTCCTCAACCTTTTAAAAGTCGATATCCCAGATAACTTTAAGAATAAAATAGAGATATGCAGTGCTACACAGTTCACTAAATTAATTGATAGTAAATCATTAGATCTTTATCTGATAAAAAACAATTATAAACTTTACCGCTCTATGGGCGCAGCGTCCAATCACATTGAGGCGTACACCCTTCTTGGTATTGATATTGAGCAATTAATTCAACGCACTCTCTTTGACTACCAAATAATTTATACACAAAAATCTTTTATTAAGACACAGTTAGAGAATGTTTGTGAGAATCGCCTCCCCGCATCAATATTAAGCGGTAAATTCAAGGAGATGACATGCATCATCATAGCCGGGGGCCCCTCACTTAATGAACATATAGATTGGATCAAATCCCAGTCAAAAAACTTAATTATCATTGCCATCTCCCGTGTTGCATCTCTCTTACATAATCAGGGAATAACTCCTGACATCATAGTTTCTGTGGACCCTCAAGATTTTAGCTTCGAGCTTAACAGCGAAATGATGGCACTACATAAAGAAACTCTGCTGGTTCAATCTTATCACCTCTGTTCCCGTATGAGTGCTCAGTGGCAAGGCAGAAGCTTATATCTGGGAAAACGAGTTCCCTGGGATGATGAGACAGATATCGGCAATATTGAATCTATTGGTCCCACTGTGACCAATAGTGCAGTCCGTTTAGCCATCAATATGGGATTTTCACAGGTGTTGCTCAGCGGAGTTGACTTTTGTCACTCTAAAAGTGGATTCACTCACGCGCAAGGAACGATAGAATCGAACCTCGGGCCTAATTTAGGCCAAATTTGTGAGTGGGTCGAAACCTATTCAGGAGAGCAGGCAGAAACGCTTATTCAACTCTTATATGCAATTGAATCACTACAGGATGAAGTAAAACAACACCCTGATCGCAAATTTA
>Ga0070725_10001381_pt1 | contig 13637 bp, 11 predicted proteins | sample tdDd002_FD_69781 | JGI IMG/M metagenome (GOLD analysis project Ga0070725, IMG submission 69781) | Marine sediment microbial communities from the Atlantic coast under amendment with organic carbon and nitrate - tdDd00.2 | ecosystem: Environmental > Aquatic > Marine > Coastal > Sediment | place... | reverse complement strand
TCTTCTTGATGCAATTCGTTCATCTCATGTTACTGATGGCGAAGCTGGTGGAATCACGCAGCACATCGGTGCATCTGAAGTAGAGCACAATGGAGAAAAAATTGTATTCCTTGATACACCAGGTCATGAGGCATTTACAACACTTCGTGCACGTGGTGCTAAGGTTACAGACATTGCAATTCTTGTTGTTGCTGCCGATGACGGCGTTATGCCACAAACAATCGAAGCGATTGACCATGCAAAAGCTGCTGGTGTTCCAATCATCGTTGCAATTAATAAAATTGATAAAAACAATGCTAACCCAGACCGCGTAAAGCAAGAACTTTCTGATCGTGGTATTCTTATTGAAGAGTGGGGCGGCGACGTTATTTCAGTTCCTGTTTCAGCACTTAAGCGTGAAGGTATTGATCAACTTCTAGAAATGGTACTTCTAGTTGCAGAAATGCAAGAGCTAAAGGCGAATGCAGATCGTCCGGCTGTGGGTACAATCATTGAAGCTAGAGTTGATAAAGGCCGTGGAACTGTTATATCAGTACTTGTTGAAAAAGGTCAAATGAAGGTCGGCGATTCTGTAATTGCTGGTACAACATACGGCCGTGTTCGTGCAATGTACAATCATGTGGGTACACAAATCACTAACGTTGGTCCAGCATCTGCAGTAGAGATCATGGGCTTAAATGATGTTCCTCAAGCTGGTGACAAGTTGTATGTTGTGGCTGATGATAGACTTGCAAGAACAATTGCTGAAAAGCGTGCTGCAGATTTACGTGTGAAAGGTCTTACAGCAACGAAAGAGCATCACGTAACTCTTGAAGATCTGTTCTCACAAATTCAAACAGGTGAAGTTCAAGATCTGAATATTATCATTAAGGCTGACGTTCATGGTTCTGTTGAAGCACTTCGTGGTTCGCTTCTAAAGCTTACAAATGAAGAAGTGGCAATTAAGATTATCCATGCTAATGTTGGTACTGTTACAGAGTCAGATATTCTTCTGGCATCTGCATCAAATGCAGTAATTATCGGCTTCAATATCAGACCTTCATCTTCTGTTACACAAATGGCAGAGCGTGAAAATGTTGAGCTGAAAACATACAGAATTATCTACAATGCAATTGACGATATCGAGAAGGCTATGACGGGCATGCTTGCACCTGAGTTTAAAGAAGTTGTTCTTGGTCATATCGAAGTTCGTGAAACATTTAAGGTTCCAGGCAATGCCGTAATCGCAGGTGGTTACGTGAAGGAAGGTAAAGTTACTCGTCATGCTCAAGTAAGACTTGCGCGTGATGGTATTGTTATCCATGAAGGTAAAATTTCATCTCTAAGAAGATTTAAAGATGATGTTAAAGAAGTTGCGACTGGATACGAGTGTGGTATTGGTATTGAGAATTACAACAATATCCAAATTGGCGACATTATTGAAGCCTTCATTATTGAAGAAATTCCACGTGGATAGTCATTATAAGAGGTGATTTGAGTGAGTAAACCAAGAAGCAAACGAATTTCAGAAGAAATAAGAAAAATCGTCTCAGAAGTGATTCGTAATGACATTAAAGACCCTCGTGTCTCAAAAATGGCGACAATCACTCAAGTTGAAACAACACGAGATTTGCGTTATGCAACAATCTACGTGAGTGTATTCGACACTGATGACATGAAAGAAAAAACAATTGAAGGACTGAATCGTGCGAAAGGATTTGTCCGTCGTGCTATCGGTGATAAGTTAGATGTTCGTTATACGCCTGAACCTATTTTCAAGCTTGACGAAACTATAGAAAATGCTATTCATCTTTCTAAGCTGATTCGCGATGCACAACCTGCTGAGTCTGAAGAAGTTGAAGAGATTGAAGAAGATGAGGAGAACGAAGACGAGAATGAAGAATAATCCGTTAAAAACACTTGATGTTTCTAACGCTTCGATCGTCATATTGCCTCATATTAATCCTGATGGAGATACCCTTGGGTCTTCATTGGCACTTTATGAATATTTGAAAAACAATAATGAGCGGGTTTGGATTGTCTTAGACGATCCAATCCCGTTCAATCTTGGTTTTTTGTCAGTGCCGATTATGACATCAGATGCGTTCAAGGAACTAAACCTAAATCCTGACTTTGTATTTTGTATGGATTCCAGTGATCTTGGAAGACTTGGTGACAATCAAGCTTTCTTAGATAATGCAGGAACTGTCATAAACATTGATCATCATGTTACGAATATTATGTATGGTGATGTTAATGTTGTTGATCCACATGCTTCTTCAACAGGTGAAATGGTGTACAGATTAATTTCGGACACTGATTATCAGATTGATAAAAATATGGCAACTGCTATGTATGTGGCAATTTCAACAGATACAGGCAGTTTTAAATATTCGAACACAAGTGCTGATACTATGCAAATTGCTGGTGAACTCATCCGTGCAGGTATTGACCTTAATTACATTAACACTGAACTTTATCAGAATAAGCCTTTTGAGAAAATTTTGATTTTAAAAATGGCTATGAAGAATATGAAGTTAGAAGATGATGGGAAGCTTGCGTTAACATGGATATCTGAAGCAGATATGAAAGATATGGGCCTTGATAACCTAGATACAGATGGCGTTGCGGAATTCTTTAGAGATATTCACGGCGTTGAAGTCGTGGTTCTTCTTAAAGAAAAGACCACAAATGTATTTAAAGGAAGTCTTAGGTCAAAACATGATTTTGATGTTGCATCACTTGCACTGAAATATGGTGGTGGTGGTCATACAAAGGCGGCTGGACTTACGATTAGTGGCACAGTTGAAGTGGCTATTGATCAGATTGTTAAAACATACTATGAAATGGTGGCGAATTAAATGACGGGCGTTTTAAATATTATCAAGCCCCCTCATATGACATCGCATGATGTTGTTGCTATTGCTCGTAGAGCATTAGGTACTAAAAAAATTGGACATACAGGTACGCTTGATCCAATGGCAGCTGGTGTACTTCCTATTTGTATAGGACGTGCCACTAAAATTGTTGAGCTTATCCAAGAAGATAGAAAAACATATAGATGTGAACTAACACTTGGTGCCGTGACAGATACACAAGACCTTTGGGGAGAAATTCTAGAAGAGAGTCCTGTTGAAAACTGTACGGAAGAAAACATAAAGAGTGTTATTGAAACATTTGTTGGAGAAATAGATCAGATACCACCTATGTTCTCTGCACTTAAAGTAGATGGTAAAAAACTTTATGAATTGGCCAGAGAAGGTAAAACGGTTGAACGAAAATCAAGACGTAGAACCATCTATAGTATAGATTTGATTCGTATTGATGAGAATAAAATTTGGCTTGATGTTGTTTGTTCAAAAGGTACTTACATAAGGACTCTTTGTCATGACATCGGACAAAAGCTTGGTTGCGGCGCATATATGTCTTTCCTTCTAAGATCCGCTACAGGGATATTTACATTAGATAATGGAATTGACATTGAAAAATTACAGAGTATGAAAGACAATCCAGAGTTATTTAAGGAGCATCGATTGACGGTAGATCAAGCTCTGAATAAATTACCTTCTGGTAGTGTACCAAAAGAACTTCAAAGTATGCTCTTGAATGGCGTTCGAATAAACTTAGCACAGTATTTGAACAAGAACGACCTAAAGGTCGATCAATTATATCGTATATATATTGAAGATGAGTTTCTTGGTGTGGCAAAATGTAGAAATACGGAACCACCTGAAGTTAAAATGGAAAAGCTCTTCAACATCTAAATCTGAGTTTATTAGGAATTCAGTAAAAAAAGCCAGGTGATGAAATGGAAATCATTCGAGATATAAGTGAACTGGATCGAGTAACGCAGTCGACAGGTGTTGCACTTGGAACCTTTGATGGGTTGCATATAGGGCACCAGGAAGTTATTCGAACAATGATTTTGAATTGTCAAAAGCGCAACATTAAAAGTTGTGTTTTCACATTTTCCAATCATCCCCGTGGGTTAACAACCTCAAACGGTGCACCACCTAGAATTTTATCTCTTGCCGATAAAACCAAGTTACTGGAGTCTTTTGGTGTCGATATTTTGGTACTTCTTCGTTTTGACGAGCGATTAATGGGTATACCAGCAGATGAGTTTGTTCGTGATATTTTAATTAACGGACTTAACACCAGATACCTTACGGTTGGATTTGATTTTAGGTTTGGTAAAGGTGCAAAAGGAAATGTGAATCTTTTAAAAGCATACTCAGAAGATGGACATTATGATGTCGATATTGTAAGTCCCATTGAAAGAGATGGCGAAAAAATCAGTTCTTCAGCAATCCGAGAATTACTTATGGATGGTAACATTGAAGATGTAAAGGCTCAGTTAGGGAGACATCACCACGTGAGTGGGGAAGTCGTAAAAGGAAAGCGACTTGGAAATGAAATTGGATTTCCAACAGCCAACTTAAAAATCTCAGCCAATATGACACTGATTAAGCCAGGTGTATATGTTACGAAAACGACAGTACGTGATACTGTTTATTATAGCGTATCCAATGTAGGGTATAATCCGACATTTGATCAGAAAATGTTCAATCTTGAAACTTACATTTTGGACTTTGACAAAGACATTTATGGAGAAATTATCACTATTGAGTTTTATACTCGAATTCGTGATGAACTTAAAATGTCGTCTATTGACCAATTGGTTGAGTATATAAAAAATGACGTTAATGTCACGAGAGAATATTTTAATATTTAATCTGACGTTTACAAGCAGTTCTGTTTGTGATAGAATTGCTCTGGTAACCCTGTGCTGTGTCTATCGACGACACCGACGGTCCACACGGCAAAGGGTCAATAATCTATGGAGGTGTAACAAAATGGTAATGACAGCAGAACAAAAAATGGAAATCGTTAAAGAGTACGGCATTAAAGAGGGAGACACTGGTTCTCCAGAAGTTCAGGTAGCTCTTCTGACATTCAGAATTAACCACCTAAACGGTCACTTAAAGACGCACAAAAAAGATCACCACTCAAGAAGAGGTCTTCTTAAAATGGTAGGACAGCGTCGTCGTCTTCTTAACTTCCTTACTAAGACTGACATTGAGCGTTACAGAAGCTTAATCGCACGTCTAGGTCTAAGAAAGTAGTATTGAAGGTTATAGAGCGGGATATCCCGCTCTATTCTTTTAAATATGATTCCAGTATTTTACATAGTATATAGTAAAGTACAGGAACATAACTAAATGGTATGGTGTCTACGGAATCTTATATTGTCCTATTTTAGAATGCATCAGCATTAGTCTGGTGGATTTTAAAAGTAGGATGAGTTCCGTGGGTCGCCGATATATTCGAGGAGGTACTTATGGAAAGAAATGTTAAAGTATTTCAAACTGAAATTGCTGGCAGACCACTAGAAGTAGAAGTTGGCAGAATTGCTAACCTAGCTAATGGTTCTTGCGTTGTTAAGTATGGTGACACACACGTTCTGGTAACAGCAACTATGTCTGGCGCTCGTGAAGGTATTGACTTCTTCCCTCTAAGTGTAGAGTTTGAAGAAAGAATGTACTCTGTAGGTAAAATCCCTGGTGGTTTCCTAAAGCGTGAAGGTCGTCCAAGCGAAAAAGCTGTACTGGCTTGTCGTCTGATTGATAGACCAATTCGTCCATTGTTCCCTGATGGATTTAAAAATGAAGTTCAAGTTATTGCTACAATCCTTTCAGTAGAGCAAGATAATGTTCCTGAAATGCCTGCAATGCTAGGTTCTTCAATTGCACTTTCGATTTCTGATATTCCTTTCGAAGGTCCAACAGCATCTGTTACAGTTGGAATGATTGATGGCGAATACGTTATCAACCCTACAGTAGAGCAACGTGAAGCATCTTCACTAAGCCTGATCGTTTCTGGTACTAGAGACGCAGTAGTAATGGTTGAAGCTGGCGCTACATTCCTTTCAGAAAAAGAAATGCTTGAAGCAATCATGTTTGGTCATGACGAAATTAAGCGTCTAATCGCTTTCATCGATACAATTGTTGCTGAAATTGGCAAAGAAAAGCAAGAATTCGTTCCTCCAGTGGAAGACGAAGCTCTTGTTGCTAAGGTTCGTGAGTACCTAACACCTAAAATGGATAAGGTTGTTCGTATCGAAGGCAAAAAAGAAAGAAATATCGCTCTTGATGAATTAAAGAAAGAGCTTGTAGAAGCTTTTGAAGAAGAGCATGCTGAAGAGATTGGTTTTATTAAATCAAAATTCAAGTCAGTAGAAAAAGATGTTGTTCGTAAAATGATTTCAGAAGAAGGCGTTCGTCCTGATGGCCGTGGTATCGAAGATATTCGTCCAATCGCTGCTGAAATTGATATACTTCCAAGAACACACGGTTCTGGACTATTTACTCGTGGTCTAACACAAGCTCTATCAATCGCTACACTTGGCGCACTTGGCGAAGCACAGCGTGTTGATGGTATTGACGAGGTAGAGAGAAAACGTTGGATGCACCATTACAACTTCCCTCCATTCTCAGTTGGTGAAACTGGATTTGCACGTGTTAATCGTCGTGCGGTTGGTCACGGTGCACTTGGTGAAAGAGCTATTTTACCTGTACTTCCAAGTGAAGAGGATTTCCCATATACTATCCGTGTGGTTTCTGAAGTTGTTACTTGTAACGGCTCAAGCTCACAGGCAAGTATTTGTGGTTCATCTCTAGCACTTATGAATGCTGGTGTTCCTATTAAAGCACCTGTTGCTGGTATTGCTATGGGTCTTATTGCTGAAGGTGATACAATTTCAATCCTTTCTGATATTCAGGGTATGGAAGATGCACTAGGCGATATGGACTTTAAAGTTGCTGGTACAACTGAAGGTATCACTGCACTTCAAATGGACATTAAAATCGATGGTCTTTCTCGCGAAATTATGGAGAAAGCACTTGAGCAAGCACGTCTGGGTCGTATTCACATCCTTGGCAAAATGACAGAAGTTATTTCTGAGCCAAGCACTGAGATGTCTCCATACGCACCACGCGTTATCTCAATGAAGATTAATCCAGATAAGATTCGCGACGTTATTGGACCAGGTGGTAAAGTTGTTACTCGTCTGACAACAGACCATAACTGTAAGATTGACATTAACGATGAAGGTCTAGTTCTGATCACTGCAGTTGATGGTGTTGGCGGAGAAGGTTGTCGTAAAGAAATCGAACTGATCACTAAAGACATAGTTGTCGGTGAAATTTACACAGGTAAAATTACACGAATCATGAACTTTGGTGCTTTCGTTGAACTTCTTCCTGGTAAAGATGGTCTTTGTCATATTTCTCAACTTACAGTTGAAAGACTTGAGAATATCGAAGATAAATTCAAGATAGGCGACGTAGTGACTGTTAAAGTATTTGAAGTTGATGGTCAAGGTCGTGTGAATCTTTCTCGTCAGTGTTTACTTGAAGGTGGTAAAGAACCAGAAACTAAACCACGTCCAAGCGGCGGTCGTGATAGAAACAGCCGTGGTGGTAACGATAGAAATCGTCGCCCAAACAAATAATAGACGCGATTAATTAACAAATAAAATTGAAGCACCAATATATGATTAAAGCCAAAAGCTCGCTTACGCGGGCTTTTGGCTTTAATCTGATTGTACGGAAATGATACATATATATAAATGTATGGTATAATATGGTAATTAGAAGTGTGAGTTTCAGCATCTAGCTTCATCGGTTTACATAATCGCATTACGTAAACTTATTAACAAATGAATGACATTCTCGAACAATGTCGTGAAAAGAATTGAAAATACCTTTATAATAGAAAAGGTGAATAGTCATATCTCCAATAAATTTGAATACAAATGTGGATTTGTTTACACATTTTAAATAAAGGATGAAAGCAACTATGTATGAAACTTTTAAATTGAACAATGGAATTCAAGTCATTGCTCAGCCAATGACAGGATTGCGTTCTATCACAATGGGCGTTTGGATAAAAGCTGGATCAATACTTGAAGACAAGAAAAATAATGGTGTATCTCATTTTATTGAGCATATGTTATTTAAAGGCACTGAAAAAAGATCAGCTAAAGACATCGCAATGATTATCGATGGATTAGGTGGTGAACTTAACGCGTTTACAAGCAAGGAATGCACATGTTTCTATGCCCGTGTTTTAGATGATCACACTGAGATAGCTGTAGAAATACTCAATGATATGCTTCAAAACTCTTTGTTCTTAGATGATGATATTAGAAAAGAGAAGATGATCATTTTAGATGAAATATTCATGTACGAAGATTCTCCTGAAGATTTGGTATATGACATTTTGTCTGATTTGGTTTTTAAAGACCATCCACTGGGTCGTCCTATCCTAGGTACTGAAAAGTCGCTGAATGGACTGACTCGGGATCGAATTATGGATTTTATGAGGAATAATTACACAGCTGATAGAATGGTTGTCTCAGTTGCTGGACACTATGAAATAGATGAGCTAAAAGCGCTTCTGAATAGAACTTTTGGATCTGCGAACATACTATCAAATGCTGAAAATAGAATTTCCAGTCCTGAGTTCCATAAAGGCTGGGTTCATCGCTGGCGAGATCTCGAGCAAATTCACTTGAATATCGGTTACAAGGGCATTCCATTTGAACATGAAGATGCGTATGCTTTGCTGATTCTGAATAACATAATTGGTGGCAGCACAAGTTCTAGGATGTTCCAGACCATACGTGAAGACCATGGACTAAGTTACTCAGTTTACTCGCACCCTAGCTTTTATGAGTCTATGGGACTTGTATCGGTATATGCGTCGATGAATCCTGAAAACTTAGATATGATTGTTAAACTTATGATCGAAAGCTTGCGTGAATTTGGACTGGGTGAAATTTCAGATGAAGAAATTAAACAGTCAAAAGAACAACTTAAGGGTAGTTATATTTTAGGTCTTGAAGGCACAGAGAACATCATGAATATGATGGGGAAATCAGTTCTGTTTACTGATCGTGTGAAATCAAGTGAAGAAGTATTAAGTCGAATTGATGAGACGACAGCTGAACGTGTGAGAGCACTATCTAAGGAGTTATTTACTTCTGACGATCTTGCATTGGCAGTTGTAGGAAAAATTGATGAGAAAGCTGTTAAGAAGATTCATGATCAGTTTAAAAACTTGTTCTCGTCATAACGCAGATTATATATCCTCACCTTATGAAGGAGATTGTTTATTATGAAAGTTAAGATTATTAATAAGTCAGATTTGAAGCTTCCTAAGTATGAAACGGTGGGTTCTGCTGGTATGGACTTACTTGCTAACGTGAATGAAGTGATAACGTTAAAGCCTATGGAACGTAAACTTGTACCGACTGGGCTATTTATAGAAATTCCAGAAGGGTATGAAGGCCAAGTAAGACCAAGAAGTGGTCTAGCTATAAAACATGGCATAACACTTATTAACTGTGTGGGTACTATAGACAGTGATTATCGCGGTGAATTGTGTATACCAATGGTTAACCTTGGTACTGAGTCTTTTGAAATCTCAAAAGGTGATAGAATTGCGCAGCTTGTGATTTGTCAGTACAAGCGTGTTGAGTTAGTAGAAGTTGAAGAAATTAACGACTCCGAACGTGGCGTTGGTGGTTTCGGTTCTACAGGGATCAGCTAGGAGGCGGAAATGGGACTTATAGTTCAAAAATATGGTGGGACTTCCGTTTCCACACTTGAATCACGAACACGTATTGCCCAAAATGCTATTAGTGCTTATAACAATGGAAATTCAGTGGTTATTGTTGTTTCAGCAATGGGACGAAAAGGTGCACCTTATGCAACCGATACACTTATTGGATTATACCGAGATGTAATAAATGAACAGAATACTAGGGAACTGGATTTACTTATGAGCTGTGGCGAAACAATATCTGCTACAATCATGGCCGCGACGATAAGATCTCATGGTGTCGACTGTGCTGCTGTGACAGGCTTTCAAGCAGGTATAGTAACCGATGAAATTCACGGAGACGCTAATGTAATTGACGTTAAGAGTGAAAAACTTTATGAGCACTTGAATGCTGGTAGAATTGTTGTCGTTACAGGGTTCCAAGGTGTAACATCAAATGGTGATGTGACAACACTTGGAAGAGGTGGTAGTGATACGACTGCAGCTATTTTGGGTGAAGCTCTAGATGCAGATGCAATTGAAATCTATACAGATGTAGATGGTGTCATGACTGCAGATCCAAGGCTTGTTCCAGAAGCCAAAGTCATAGAACAAATAAGCTATGAAGAGTGTTACCAGATGGCCGTTGATGGTGCGAAAGTTGTCGATCATAAAGCTGTCGAAGTCGCAAGACGATCGGGTAAGGTTCTAAAAATCAAAAATACATTTAGCGAAGCAGAGGGAACAACGATCAGTAGACAAACTGCTACGATTCCAAAGGCCATGGAACCTCGCATTATTACGGCGATTGCCAGTAAAGATAACATTGTGCAGTTTACGATCACTGTCAATTATGCAGACGACCGCAATGAAGCGTTCTTAAATGCCTTTGAAAAATCGAATGTTTCTATGGATTTAATCAACTTTTTTGAGGATCAGAAAATATTCACAGTTGGAGATGCAGACAGATCAAAAGTATGTGAAATTCTTGACTCATTAGAACTGAAATACACAGAACTTGATGATTGTTGCAAACTTACTGCTGTTGGATATAAAATTCATGGCGTTCCAGGTGTTATGAAACGTATTGTATTGTCATTAACCAAAGCTGGTATTGAAATACTTCAGTCCGGAGATTCACATACAACAATTGCATGTTTAATTAGAACAAGATCACTTGAAAATGCAATTCGTGCTCTGCATAAGGAGTTTCAGCTGAACGACTAATGCAAGTTCTTATGAATTTAAGCAAGTTTCTCATGTTATAATAGATGAGGAAAGAGGTGATTTTTTGGCGTCAAAAACAAATTCAACACGGCAGACATCAAAACGCTCTAGCAATGCAAAGAGCACAAATAGTACCTCATCAAAAAGCACAGCAAAGAAAAGCACAGCAAGCAAGAGTGCTACAAATAAAAGCACCGCTAAGGGGTCACAGAAGAAAACTCCAGCGAAGGCTAGAAATAGTAAGAGAAAATCAGCAAAACAAAGTGCACTTATTCGTTATGAAATTGAATTGGTGTTATTATTTGCATTTACTTTATTGTCAGCGCTGAGTTTACATTCATCATCAATGGGTGTGGCGGGTGAGTTTCTTCGTAAAGTTTACTTAGGATTGTTTGCAGGTACAGCTTATATTGTGCCGTATTTTGTTGCGATTTTCATTTTTCTAGGTATTAATAAGAATCTAAAATCAGTTAGAAATAGATATATGCTTGCATTTGGAGCCGCGTTCTTAGCGATTATGCTGCTTTTGACAGTAGGGAGCATGGAGATTATTCTCGAACTACTTGATTTTAACAGCATGTCATTAACCAGCTTCGAAGGTATTCAAATGACATACAAAAATGGAATTACAGGGCAAGGTGGCGGGGTAATCGGTACAATGATTACATTCGTTTTCACTCAAATGCTTGGAACTATTGGAACTTATGTGATTGTATTTGTACTCTTTGTCATTGCACTGGTTATGGGAACACGGGTTTCTATCTTAGCTATATGGGAAAAACGTAAGATTGCTGCAGAAAAACTTGCTGCAATTGAATTAAACCTTCCTGAGATCAATATGCCTAAGATTAAAACAAAGCCGAAATCAGTCAAAGATGCTAAAAAGCAAATGCGTGAACTCAAAAAATCTACAGCAATGGACAAGTCTGCTAAAATGGATGTTCCCGCAAAATCCACTGTTGTTGGACAGCATATTGAAGATGCTGCAAATCATCAAGTGCGAGAAAGTTTACGAAGTAAGGTTCGAGATTTTAGTGCTTTTGATTCAGACAAGCAGCTAGAGCCGCGTGAGGATCTTGACGAATGTGTGACATTACCTGCCCATAGCATCGAAGAGGACAGTTCAGCCCACACAAATGTAATTGGACCAACACTCCATCAGGAAACAGTTGAGTCTGTTGTAAGTGATGAGATTAATATAATTAATTTAGATTCACAGAGTAAAGAGCCTGAGGTTAAGTTAATTGAAGATGTAGATGAAGTGAATGATGATCTGCAAAATTCTAAAGTGGAAGATACAGTGAGTATTTCTATAATCGAGGAAGTTGGAGATGAGTACCTTGACGCAGCAGTAACTGGTGAAGTGATGCCTGTTTCTAAAGCTCAACCTCAGAACCAAAAGGTCTCTGCATCTAATGATGAAAGCACTGAAACTGTTTCAAAGTCTGTTCCAACGGATGGAGCAAGTTCATCAGAGCAACAAAAGCTTAAGAACTCAGATATTGATGCAGGCACAAAAGTGGCTGTTGAAAGTACGATTAAAAAAGCAGTGAAGGCGGAGTACGAGAATTATAAATTGCCTCCACTTAAAATACTCAATACCGTTAAACCGCCCAAAAGCTCAAAAAACAACCAAGCAGTGCTTGATAAGGCTAAAAAATTAGAGGAAACGCTGAGTTATTTTGGTGTTGATGCGAAAGTGACTCAAATTAGTCGTGGCCCTACGATCACAATGTTCGAACTTGAGCCTAAACCGGGAACAAAAGTAAGTAAAATTACAAATCTAAGTGATGATATTGCACTGAGTCTTGCGGCTCATCAAGTTCGTATTGTTGCTCCGATTCCAGGTAAAGCTGCTGTTGGTGTAGAAATTCCTAATGAAGACAAGTCTATGGTTGGACTTAAAGATATCATTGATACTGAAGATTTTAAGACTGCGAAGTCTAAATTAACATTTGCCCTCGGTAAAGATATATCTGGTAAACCAATTGCAGCAAATTTAGCAAAGATGCCTCATATGCTTATCGCTGGAGCTACGGGTTCCGGTAAATCTGTATGTGTGAACGCTTTGATCAGTAGTATACTATTTAATGCGAAGCCTGATGAGGTCAAGTTCTTAATGATCGATCCAAAAGTAGTTGAGCTTAGCACATATAATGGAATACCACATCTTATTCTGCCTGTAGTTACGGATCCAAAGAAAGCCGCAGTTGCTTTAAATTGGGCCGTTCAAGAAATGACACGTCGTTACCAGCTTTTTGCTGAAACAGGCGTTAAAGACTCAGACAGTTTCAATCGGAAAACTGATATATATAATAGCGAACTAGGTGAGGAAGATAAACCTAGAGAAAAACTTGCAAAAATAGTTGTTATTATTGATGAGCTTGCCGATCTGATGATGGTTGCACCAGACCAGGTGGAAGACGCGATTTGTCGTCTTGCTCAAATGGCACGTGCGGCAGGGATTCACCTTATTGTTGCTACACAAAGACCATCAGTTGATGTTATTACAGGCATTATTAAAGCCAATATTCCTTCTAGAATTGCATTTTCTGTTTCTTCACAAACAGATTCAAGAACGATTCTAGATATGGCAGGTGCTGAAAAGCTTCTAGGCCAAGGGGATATGCTATATTATCCAACGGGTCAGTCAAAACCGAAACGGATTCAAGGTGCATTCATTTCTGATGAGGAAGTGGAAGAACTGGTAGACACGATCAAAAGTCAAGTTGATGGTGTCACATATGATGATGAAATCCTTGAAACGACCATTCAGACGCAAGCGAGTGAAAATACCGATGAGTATTTGAACGATGCTATCGAAC
>Ga0070725_10001380_pt1 | contig 13651 bp, 6 predicted proteins | sample tdDd002_FD_69781 | JGI IMG/M metagenome (GOLD analysis project Ga0070725, IMG submission 69781) | Marine sediment microbial communities from the Atlantic coast under amendment with organic carbon and nitrate - tdDd00.2 | ecosystem: Environmental > Aquatic > Marine > Coastal > Sediment | place... | reverse complement strand
TATTATACATGGTTTTGCACCATTAAAATAGCATTTATTGAGAAAATTAACGGATGTTACTATTGCAATTACTAAGAATACAAGAAAACGGAAGTTAGTTTTTCATTCAACGATAATTATAATTGGTGTCAGTATAAATATGTTTTATATTTGCACAATTGTTGGATGAAACTCATTAATATTATTATGATAATAAATATTTGTGAGGTTAAAAAGAGGAGGTATTAGTTGAGAGGTTCGAAAAGAAAACTATTAATAACCATTTTAATAATTATTATGACTATTAATTCTATTGGATTTAGTGGTTATGCAATGGAGAAAACAGAAGAGACTATAGTAGGGGAGTCTACAGAAACACCTGTAGAGGAAAGTGCGAGCAGAACTTTTACAGTAAAGTCTACCCTAGGTGAGGATATATATGAGTTAACTCCTGAAGGTGGAGAAACTTTAAAAGTATCGAGAGGCAAGAAAGAAAAAAAGATAAAAGTTGGTATAGGAGAAAGTTCATTTAATGAAGATACGGCATCTGTTGAATTTACGAATGAATATAACGAAACTAGATTCTTATCATTTTCTTTGTTAGATAATAATAAGAAAATAAAAAAGTTGAGTAAACCTAAAAAGATTGATAACAAATTAGTTTATGAGGAAGTGTATGATGACACAGATGTAGAATTTGAAATATCTGATAAAAAATTGAAAGAGACGGTTATAGTAAAAAAGGATAAAGGTGATTATACATATCGTTATCAATTAAACTATGATGATAACATATTATTGAATTTGAAAGATAATTACATAGAAGTATTGGACAAAGAGACAGAGGAAATCTTAGGTATGATAGAGACACCGTTTGCCTATGATAGTTCAGAAAGTCCAGAAGAAACATATAACTGTTTTTATGCTTTAGAAACAATGAATGAAACTCAATCAATATTAACACTTGAACTAGTTGATGAGATATTTATTAATAATGCAATCTTTCCTGTTTATATAGATCCTACGATTGTGGCAAATAATCTAGTAATTCATGGAACCTTTACAAATAGTTCAAGTCAAGATGCTAGTAATTATCTGACAGTAACTGATGATGAATATGGTAGTAGTAAAGAGCAATATCCATGTTTTTATATTTCTGGGGATATACCCTATAGCTCGAGTGTTAGTTCAGCCAAATTGTCTGTTTATATACGAGGGCTAATTGATAAAAATGCTGAGACTGCAGATATGGCATTTACTGTACATCCAATTACTGAATTCTGGACAACTAATACTGAAGGGAAACCGTATTATGGAAATTCTGTTGCAACAGTAAATTATGAAGGTAAACTTAATCAATGGCTAGAAATTGATGTCACAAATATCGTAAACACTTGGTCAAATTTATCAAAAGTGAATTATGGATTTATTTTTATCCCTGTTGAAGTATCATCAAATGAACAAGCTTTGGCACAATTTGGTGATCCAAATTACTCAAATCCTCCTTTTTTAGAGATTACATACACTAATCATAAGAATTATTTTGATGATGTAAAATCTTTCTATACTTGGGGTGCTAGAGATCAAACTGGCATTAATTATAGTGATAGGATGTATATTGAAGATGATGAAAAGGGTGATGATGATGAATTTAATACTGCTATAATATATGATATAAATGGATTAGAAGATGCAGTTATTCATTCTGCGGCAATGACTTTTGTCCCAAGTCTTAGCGGAACTTTAAAATTTTATTATGCAAAGGCAAATCAAAAATGGGATGATAATTTGGTCAAACCTACTGCCACATTCGGATCATATTCAACTTTAGGTGTTTCACAAAATGGTAAAAAGGTAATGCTTGATGTAACACAAGAAGTTATTGATTGGATTAGTAATCCAAGCTTAAACTATGGTATTTATTTTCAACCCAAAGAGGTATCCTCAGGTACGTATATGAGAGGGTACTTGTATAACTCATCCACTGCATACAGTGGCACAAATCACAACGGCGTTATGGGTATTGTTGGAGGTGGCTCTCCAAAATATAAATCACCACATTTATATATTGATTACTCTTATGAACCAACATTAGTTTCTACAAGTATTTCTAATGATGAGAATGTTAGTGAAACATTTACACCATCTATTAATGTTATTGATAAGGATAATGATTTGCTAACTTGTGAATTGTATATTGATGATATGATGACACCATATGAAAGTAAATCAATAACTGCATCGTCAACTAGTAAGAATTTAGCTTTTTCAGCAATTGATTCTTCAAGTCTATCAGAAGGTACACATAATATTAAATTCAAACTAATAGATCCTGAAGGGTTAACAGATGAGTTATCTTATACAATTGTAACAGATACAGTAATGCCCACTGGAGCTTTGAAATTAGATTCAAAAACAACTAATAATATCCAATATTTTATTCAAAATCCTTCAGATAACGGATCTGGTTTAGCAAGTGAACCTTATAGATTTACTTTTGATGGAGTGCAATATGACTGGCAATCATCTCCAATATATTTCAAATCAAATTTAATTCCTAATAAGAGATATTACATATCTTGTCAAGTAAAAGATAACGCTGGTAATACATTAGGTTTATCAAGTTCAACTTATACTAATTCTGAAATACCAAGTATATTTATTGATGATGTTTATAAGAATCAAGTTAATATTAGTTTCATCGATAATAATCCAATTGAAACTGAATACTTAGTTATGTGTAATGATAAATACATTAACAGCAATGGTTTATTATCAGATTCTGTAGAATGGATAACTTTAACAAATTCAAAATTAGATATATATGGGCTAGATTCGTCTACAAGTTATGTTTTAAAAGCGAAAACAAGAGCAAATAATACTAATAAAATAGAATCAAATTATAGTAGTGATTATAATTTCACTACAAATGATATAACTGGTGATGAATTATCACAAGTTATCGCCGAAAAAAGTGGAAGCAATATTACTGTATCTTGGCCCAATGTTACAGGGGCTACAAGTTATGATGTTCAAATTAACGGAACAACTTATAGTACAATAGAAAATAGATATTCATTTACTGAAACAGTAAGCCCTACGTACATAAATGTTAGAGCAATTATTTCTGGAGTTGCTAATTCATGGAGTAACCAATTAACTACTGATTTCACAAATGGGGTACGTATTGTTAAAACAGTTTTTAATGATAATCAGGAAATTGATATTATGATTATTGGTAATTCGCTTTCAAACGGTGATGTAGAAAACTATGAAATTAGTTACGATAGTACTCGTGTAACTCTTGATGATGGCTCTTTATTTACAAAAGAAAAAGAAATACAAACTGGTAGTTATTTGGAGAATAATTTACAGATTATTAATTCAGGAACTGGCTTGTTTGAAGCAACATCTAACATTCAAATAAGTGAAATCGGAATATATAGTTCGATTGTAAATATTATAAGGTTTAGTAGATTAACAAATGACGATATAATTTTTACAATAACAATTGCAGAATAGGAGTTAATAAATGAATAAAATAATTTCATATATATTAATAACTTGCATGACTTCAAGTTTGATTACTTCGCCATTAGCCGAAGCTAAGATGAATAGAAATTTGAATAACAGAGAAATGCCAAGTTATTATACTAGTCAAAGTATAAATAAGAGTGTTGAAGAATTACCAGTAGAGGCAGTAATAGAAGATCTTATTGTAGGTGAAGATTTATTAATTGAAGAGACAGCTCTTGTTGAAGAGAGTGTTAATTCTTTTGATATATTGATTAAATTCAAAGATAAAAATAAATTTGAGAAAGAAACAAAAGATAAGAATAAAAAAATTAGATCTCATAAATTAAAAAAAGAATATAAAAAGTATGGAATTGAATTAATTACTATAGAGTCAAATAGTGATATAAATGAAGTGCTATTAGAACTATCATTAGATAATAATGTAGAATTTGTTAGTGAGAATGCATTAATAGATATTGCGAATGATGGAAGTAATATTATAGAAGAGTCAGGTACTATTAAGAATTTACAGTGGTACTTAAATAATCCAACTAGAACATCATCAGGTGCAATAAGCATTTCCCTTTCGGATATTAATTCTGTGGATCATTGGAATATCAATCATACATCTCCAGGGGCAATTAGCATCAAAACTGGAGATCCGAGTAATGATTTAAGTGAAGTTACTGTTGGTGTTATCGATAGTGGTATTGATTATAGCCATCAAGAGCTAGTAGGATTAACACATATTAATAGTGATGAAATTCCAAATAATAATATTGATGATGATAACAATGGATACATTGATGATGTATATGGTTGGGACTTTGTAAATGACGATGATACGACATATGATCATGCTATAGATGATATTCATGGTACGTCTGTTGCAGGATTAATTACAACTAATAATATAAATATGAAAAGTGTTACTTCAAATGTTAAATTGATGCCACTCAAAGTATTTAACGGAAACAGTGGTTATCTTTCTGATGTTATTGAGGCTATTTCATATGCAGAAGACAATGGAGTTCAAATTGTCAACTGTAGTTGGACAACTGAAAACAATCCATTTTTACTCGATATAATTAGAGAGAGTGAGATGATATTTGTTGCAGCAGCCGGAAATGATAGTAAGAATATAGATGTTGACAAGGTATATCCTGCTTCTTACAATCTACCAAATGTAATAAGTGTTTCTTCAATAAACGAGTTAGGTTATGTAAGTGATTTTAGTAATTATGGTTTTAGTGTTGATTTTGTAGCACCAGGAGAGAATATCTTTACAACATCACCTGAAAATCAATATGACTATTATAATGGTACATCATATTCAACAGCACTAGTTTCAGGAATATTAGCAACTTATAAAGGTTTAAACTCAGAAATAGATAATAACACATTATCTGAACAATTTAGACAAATGTATAGAGAAGTTGATAGTCTGAATGATACTGATATGAATAGACTAATTGATTTTGAAGCAGTTATATCAAATGAAGAGGTAACTATACCTACAGACTTCCTTAGTATGTATGGTGATATTTTTACTAATTTAGATACGATTAGTTTTGATGAAGATGAGTTTATAAAAACTTTAGTTAATGCACAAACTGCAACAGGAGAAATTCCTGAACTGAATAAAATTGATTATGATAAATATACTGGTTTTGATAATGGATTATCATTTGAATCATCTGTTAATGAAGCATCTGGAAGTGTTAATTTATCTAATTCACTAATAAATTTAAAAGGTATTGCAGGACTTGATTTAAATATAAGTCTAAATTATGATTCATCGAGAGCCAATATATATCAAAATAAATTTAATGATGATAATTTAAAATATGATGTACCATTTGACCGTGCAATATATATGACTCAACATAGAGCACAAGATTTGATTAAACCAGAAGGTTCTACTAAATTTGTAGCTTTTGAAACAACTAGCACAATGACAAATGATACATATGAAGACGCTGCAATAGATTACTATTATAATTATGACAGTTGGTTTGATGCAGGAAACAATCCAGATCAATTATACAATACACAATTTCCATATTTGTCAGCTCATTATTTATCAACAGGCATTACTTTTAATTATGAAGATTGTACAAACGATAATATAAACAATACTTATCTAGATAGTTTAAATCAAGTTGGAGAAGGATGGAATTTTAACTTCCCTTCAGTTGAAATTGATAATTCTGGTGAAACTGAAATTAAGTATTTACATACTAGTAATGGAGCTAGTTATCAAATTGAACAGTATTTTGCACAAGGAAAGTCAAATCTAGTTGACTATAATCTGTTAGATTTAATATTTGACAATGATGCATCTACATTTACTAATGGTGAAGAAGTATCGTCATATTCACTTAGACATGCTAATGGTACAATAGAGTACTTTGCACTTGATGGTAGATATCTAGGAAAAGTGGATAAATGGGGTAATGAACAGGTATTTTATCATGAACTGATAGATGCTAAACCTGTAGTAACAAAGATACTAGACAGTGCTGGAAGAGAAATTGATTTTACTTACACAACAACTGGTACTGATAGAACAGTAGATATTACAGTAATTAATCCAAATGGAAATGATTTAACAGTATCACTATTCTCTGAAGAGTCATCATTATATCCAGGAAACTATTTATTAAAGAGTTTTATTGATGAGAGTGGTGAGGAAACTAGTTTTGAGTATTCATTAGATACCGGCGATTATAACTTCTTCGATAAGGATACAGCTGATTTACAAGATAATACAACAGTATATGCAAATATTAGTAAAGTAAATTATCCAAGTAAACTTACAGAAAATTATACTTATGAAAAAGTTACTGGTAACTTGGGTAATAATGGATTCAAGGAGTATTATAGAGTATTGAGTAGTAATTCGGTTGACAACTCAACTATCTATAATCCAATATCATATACTTATGTTAAGGAAAGATCAGGTTATCCTGATTACAACTATGAGAAAGAGTTACCGAGTAGCTTTATTTATGAAACAATATCTGCAAATGTTGAAAACGTAATCTCTAATAGTCAATATAATTCCGATGGACTAATGATAAATAATGATGTGTCTTATGGTACAGAACTAATCTCTAATACAAAAAAAACATATAACAGTGATAAGCTTCCAGTTGAAGTTATTTCTACTACTTATGATAACAATGAGAGCAATTCTGTTACTGTATACAGTAACACTGAGTATGATGAGTACGGCAATGTAATTTACAGTTGGACACCTCTTGCAGAGGGAGATATGTTAAACGATGAGCATAAGATAAGTTATGATTATGATTCAACATATAATATGTTACTTTCAGTGACATATAAACAAGATGCAGATACTACAGTACAATTGGTAAATACTCTTGATGCTTCATTAAAGAGCACCACTAATTCTTCACTATTTGAGAATGGAGTACTAAGTTCTAAAGTTGATTATATCTACAATATGTACGGAAATGTGATTAATCAAAAAATGTACAAGGATGCATCAGAAAATATTGAAATAGAATTAGACTATACTGATTATAATTCTAATAATACATCTAAATTAAATGATGTGTTTATGAACAAAATTATATTAAAAGGAGTTAAGGATGCTGATGGTAATTTAGTTATAGATAGTCTAGGGAATTTATCTGGTGAAGTAAGTGAGTCTCAAATATATGATTGGTTTGGTAAACAAGTTTCCAATACAGACAGAAATGGAAATGATACAAATTACACGTACGATATTGATCATAGGCTTATATCAGTAGATAGACATGGTACTGTTCTCAAAACGTGGAGTTATGACACTGAAAATAATAAAATAACAACAACTGATATTTTGGATAACAGTTATATTACTACATTTAATGGCTTTTACAGGCCTGAAAGTATATATGATGATACACTTGGTAAAACAGTAAAAAGTATCGTATATGATAATATGTTAAGAGAAGAAACTGTAGATAATATAGTTAGTGGAGAAGGGAATAGAGTTGAGATTAACTATGATTATTTAGGTAACATTATAGATACCACAACTTATGATGAATTAAATAATATTCTAAATTCAATGATCATTGAGTATGAAAATGCATATGATAATCAGTATAGAAGAACTAAAATTACAGTGTTAGGAGATTCAAATTCCGAATCAATTACGAGCTATGAATATACTGATAAGTATGGTAATAAAGCATTAACAAGTGTACTTTTAGATGGAGTAGAGCTTTATAATGTTTACGAGTATGACTACATTAATAGAGTCGCTGAAGAGACTCAAAATGTTTATAGTACAAGCACCACACAGCCTTATACATTTAAGTATGAGTATGACGTTAATAGTAACTTATTAACTACTTATGATAAAAATTATCTCACTATTAAGTCTGATTATGATTTCTTAGGAAATACAAAAAGTTTTTATGATAAAATTTCAACAACAACAGATAACACACCAACAATCACTACTGAATATGACAATTTATTAAGACCAATTAAAGTTGAAAAATTATTCGAGAGTGATGGTGATAGTAACTATTATCAAATAAGTAAAATGTTTTATGATAATAATAGTAATGTTATAAAAGAAGAGTTAAGCTCAAGTTTACCTGGAGATACATTAGAATTTAGTAATCGAGAGTTTGAGTATGATAACAATAATAACTTAGTAACAGTTATTGAAAGTATTGATGCGACAAATAAACTGTATACTCAATATTACTATGATGAACATAACATGCTTTTAAGAAGATACTCGGGATTATCAAGTCCTTTAACTATCATTGGATTAGATAATGTTGTAGTTGGTACCGATTCAGATTATACTGTAACAAAGTACACTTATGATAATAGAGGAAACTTAATAAACAGAGAGAATCCTGGAAACCAGCAATATATTTCAGAGTTTGATGATTTGATGAGACTGATTAAATTCACTCAACCTGATGGTACATATTACACATATTCTTATGATGGACTTAATAATATTGTAAATCAATCAGCTTATTCAGATATAGATGCTCTAGTAAAAGAATACAATTTTACCTATACAACTACTGGTAATATAAAAACTAGTGAAGGTGAAGCAGAAGTAAAAGCATATATTTATGATGAATTAGGAAGAGTTACATCAATAGATATTAATGGTACTGTGAATTATGCTTATGGTTATGATATATACAGCAATTTAATAGATTTCGGAATAATGAAAGATAGTAACAAAATATATGATCAAAGCTATGATTATGATGAATATCACAGGTTAGTAACTGCTTATGAGAATGATGCATCTATTGCAAGTTATGCTTATGATAACAATAATAGAAATACATCGATAGATTATGCAAATGGCACTTCAACAGATATTATTTACAACTTAAATGGTAATGTTGAGATGGTTACTAATAATTTTAATGCAACTCAAAGTACAACTAATACTTATGACTACTATTTGAATGGTAAAATATTTGAAGATATTGATTCAGATTATGGGACAAAACAATATACTTATGATGGATTGGGACGTTTACTTAATGAATTAATGAGTGGTGTAACTACTAGTTTTGAATATGACGATTTAAGCAATATGACATCTAAGTACACTGATACAATAACTAATAGTTATTACTATAATGATAAAGCACAACTTATTAGTGAAGTGAAGTTAGAAGGTGGAAATAGGACTTTAAATCAATATATATATGATTTAAATGGAAACCAAATACTAAAAGCTGAAAGTAAAGAGAATAGCTTGTATGACTCCTTATATGAGGTAACTTTATTTGGGATGGGTGAATCAAGTTTGAGTCTTGAAGTCAGTGAATATGATATATATAATAGACTTGTAAGTGGCAAAACTTCTGAGTTAGAATATTCATATACTTACGATGTTAATAACTTAAGAAACTCAAAAGAAGTAGATGGCATAGTAAACAACTATTATTGGAATAATGGAAATTTAGTCGTTGACCTAATTGATGATACTTATGTAAATAATAAATTCTATTATGGGTTAGATTTGATTTCGAGGTTTAATGGTAATACAAATAAAGATGAGTACTATCAACATAATGGAAAACTAGATGTGAAACAGCTAATTGATGATAATGGAAATAGACTTAAGAGTTATAATTATACTTCATTTGGAGTAGAGATAAACGCGGATGACTTAGATGACAATCCTATGAGATACAAAGGCGAGTTCTTTGATGAAGAGATAGGAGAATACTATTTAAGAGCAAGGTTTTATAATCCAAGAATAAGTAGATTCAGAAATGTAGATACTTATTTAGGAAGCATTAACAATTCATTAAGTCACAATTTATATACTTATTGTAGTAGCGACCCAATAAACTATTCAGATCCAAGTGGTAACAGACAAGTTGAGGATGCTTTTGGTGTCAAAAATCATTATGAGGGGATGGGTAAAACTGATTTGAATGATTGGTTAACATCAAGTAATACACCGACATATCCTAGTGGAGGTAGTATTGTAGAAATTCCTTCTACTGCAAATCCAAATAAGTGGGCGATGAAAGAAGACCAGACTAAGCTTAATTTATATGCAAGACCAATTATTGGAGACACAAACAAAGTCGTTATTGGTTCTAATGGTGAGATGCTAGATAAAGATGGTAGATATTGGGTAGCGGTTGGACCTAAAGTAATGACACCAGATTTTTCTATAGATAAGCAAATAAAACCAGAGGATATGAAATATGGCACATTAATAGATGTAGTTGTATCTGATTCAGATGGGAATACACATTATATCAAAGCTGTAGTTGGTGATGCGAAAAATCATACATACCCAAATGGTATTTATCAAACAGGTTATGCTTTTCCAAATGGAACAGACCCTTACCCAAATAACAATGATGGTTCTATCGTTGAGTTTATGGGAAAAGGCGCACTTACAAATCTGACGGATTATAAAATTTTAAAAATTATAGTTTATGATAATAATTAAAAACTTAAAGAGAAGGAGAAACGATGAAAAAGAGGATTGTGACTGGAATGTTAATACTATCATTGTTTTTGTTGGTCGGTTGTGCATCAGAGGTCGAATCAGCTAATAAAAATAATACCGAGATATCCAAAAGTGCAAGCAGTGATGCCATTACTAATAACTCAGAGCTAAATTGTTTTAGTATTTATAGTGATTTTTTAATGGGAAAACTTGATGCTGGTGTTGAAGAAAATAATAGGATTGGTATCCAAGATATATTTATAGTTGAAGAGAATTACAATAGGTTTACATTGTTTGACTCAAATAGAAATGGTGTTCCAGAATTACACTTATCAACAATGACAAATTATATAATAATGGAGTTTGAAGAAGATGAACTGAATATAGTCTATACAGGTTCAGGTTATGAAACTTTATTAGATAATGGAGCACTGTTATATACAAGAAGTGGTGGTGGACCTGAACATATGTCATATATGTACACGCAACTTGGTAAGGATAATGAAATTACACAAATTTCTTTCGAAATGTATAATACGAAGAATGAAGATGTAAACGACGATGTATATATGTATGATGATGTTGAGGTAACACAAGCTGAGTTTTATGATAAGGTCAACAAGTATTTAAGTATAAATACAGAAATAATTATATGGTCAGACTATTGGACCTACCTAGTTGAAAATAAATAATCAATGAAAAATAGGTAGTAAAGCAAATAAGTTTTAACTGTTATGACTAGCAATATATATACGTAATTCTAGCAACATAAATCAACACCAAGCCCATGAAATTGACAATCATTGTCGTTTCATGGGTTTCGTTTTGTTCAATAATAAAAATCACACTGCATAACCATAATTCTACAGTCACTGGCATCAGAGAGCTATCAGAAGCAGACGGAAAGTAGCAAAAAACGGTTCTGATTGGAATGTGGTGACAAACCAAAAGAACTGTGATGAAAACACGATAAAACGTCATACACGAAAGAAGAGACCAATGGTCAATACACCAAAGAAAGACTTGAAAAAACTGGAAGAAGGAAAGTTTGCGTGATATACTAGTGGTAACGGTTTGATGACTGTTGCCGCATGCTTTTTCAAACGACAGTTTCCTACATCTGAGGGGACGGGTAAAACTGGTACTAACGTTCTAAATGCTAATTCAAGTGTTAATAAAAGTTACTGGGGAGTTGATCTGTCAACGCTCCCGACTGAAGAAGACCTTGAAATATTAAATAGTATTGAAACACCTGAAGGTATAAGTGGTGTCAAAGTGGGAGGATATGCCCAATTTTTTGCAGGAGCATCCGTCGATATTGCATTAGTGATGAATACTGATGACGATTGGGCAATCCTTTATTCAGAGACAGGGTATGCTGGTACCTCAATAGAGGCAAAGGGTTTTATCGGGTTTTTTGATACTTATTCTACAACTGATATTGAAAGATTATTAGGTAAAACGGTTACTAGCTCTATTGGTGGAGGGTACATTCTAGTTGCAAATTATGAACATGGACTAATAGCGGATGATGAAGGTCTAATTCATATAAATGGTTCCGTTGTCGGTCTTGGTAAGGGTGCTGGAATGACTGGTGGCTTGTCTCATACCGAATATTTAATTAAGCATATTGATGGAGAAACACATTATAATTATGAGCTTATAATGGAATTAATATTGAGTGGGTATTTCTAGTACATCGAAGGAGAAATTAATGAAAAAAAAGTATAAAGAATTCTTTTTAATAGTAATGATTCTTGCAAGTGTAGGTTTGGTCAGATATTTATCTAACTTCGAAGATATGCTAGGATTACAGTTTAGAGGTCCTGATATGGATGTTTATGAGGAACACGATGAGCTTATATATTACACAAGTTACGAAAAAGGTTTTTTCACCTATAATCCAAAAACAAAAGAAATAACTAAGCTTTCAAATGATAAAGCAGCAACGATATATTTTCATAATGGGTATGTTTTCATAAAGAAGTATCGTGGTAGCTCAATTATCCGTATGGATGAAGATGGTCAGAATAGGAAGGTGATTTTAGACAAAAATTGCTATAAATATCGTGTTTATGGTCAAAAAGTTTATTTTATTCACTATGAAGATAGGAAACTATATTCAATAAATTTGGATGGAGCTGAACTTCAAGTAGAATATGATTCAACTTTTAAGGGATTGCGCATCGAAAATAATTACTTGTATTTAATAGGTAAGAATAATCAGTTGGATTTGAAGATTTATTTTGATAATGGTCGAGTTGAAAATGTGATTGAAGATTAGTTAAGTTTCAAACACAACTTAAATGATAACATTACAAATATATGGTATGGAAGACTTAGTATTAAAATTACTTCAATAAATAAAAGAATTGTAAGTGGCAACATTATTTATGTAATACTAGCAACATTAAATATTAATAAAGTGGTGGAATTGACAAACAAAGTCGTTCCATCACTTTTTCTGTTTCTGAATATAATATTCTCACTTCAGAAATATAGTTCTGCAGTCACCGACACAAGAGCTACATCAGAAACAAACGGAAAGTGGGCAAAAATAGTTTTGATTGGAATGTGGGGACAATCCAAAAGAACTGTGATGAAAACACGATAAAAAGTCATACACGAGGAATGAGACCAATGGTGAAAATACCATTGGTTTTTTCTTTGAGAAAGGAGCTAATCATGAACTACATTGAATCATTTGAGTCACACCTCAGAGAACAAGGCAAAGCAGATAAAACTATTCAAAGCTACATTGGGGATACTGCACAGTTTCTCACATACTTGGAATCAAAGGAACTATCATTTGATGGTATTCTCAACAGATTTACTATCAACAGCTACAAGAACCATCTCATCAAAGAAAACTATGAACCAACCACCATCAACAAGAAACTGAACAGTCTACAAAGCTTCAATGATTTTCTCATCCATGAAAACATCATGAAAGAGAAGGTTGTGGAACTGGGGAGAGACAGAATCAAAATAGCAAAAGGGTCTGAAAAACCTGTGGAGGTCTATTCTGATGATTTGATTGAATCACTTCTCTTTCATATGAGGAGACCATCATGTTGACAATACCAGTATCGATGGACAAGATGACCATTGAATTTAAAGACATACATATGGATATGCTGAGTACTATAAAATAATAGACCTGAATGGAACAAC
>Ga0070725_10001379_pt1 | contig 13654 bp, 12 predicted proteins | sample tdDd002_FD_69781 | JGI IMG/M metagenome (GOLD analysis project Ga0070725, IMG submission 69781) | Marine sediment microbial communities from the Atlantic coast under amendment with organic carbon and nitrate - tdDd00.2 | ecosystem: Environmental > Aquatic > Marine > Coastal > Sediment | place... | reverse complement strand
AAAAGCATCACCTGGTTGAGATTGAGTGTGATGAGTCGCTCACTTTTACAGGAGAACCTGGTGCATTGGCGCAAATTTTTACCAACCTGATTATCAACTCTGTCATTCATGGATTTGGCGACCGAGAAAACGGAAAGATCCGCATTAAGGTTATGCAGGAAAAGGAGATACTCAACATCGATTATTCAGATAATGGCAAAGGGATCAAAAAGGAGGAACAGGAGAAGGTATTTGACCCATTTTTTACCACCAACCGAAGTGGCGGCGGCAGCGGACTTGGTATGCATATCTGCTATAACTTAGTCACTCAAAAACTCAATGGGGATATTCAGTGCATCGACAGCCAAACCGGCGCACAATTCAAAATGAGCTTCCCAGCAAGCCTTTAGCACTAGACGCTAATGCCAACCTCTGAATCAAACCTATAATACTATTTAAATTTATAGGCTAAACCAAATTCAAAGGTTCTTTCCGGCATTGGATTCCCCACCGCCCCATTCACAGGATAGTAATTTTGTTCATTGAACAGGTTCGCCACCTTAATATACCAATTCAATGCGGATCTCTGATCGGATAGTGTGGTGTCAAATGTAGAGATATTATCTACATCGCCATCGATATCACCATGATACCTTTGATTAAAGTTTAGAGTAGCCCAAGACAGATCACCGGTAAGTGACAAGTTACTCTTGAACTTCGCCACATCCATGGTCGCCAGCTTTGAATCATCGTAGCTAAACGCCTGACTGATAAAACCCGTAAGGTGCCAAAGTGGCGATAATCGCCACTCGAGTTCAATTTCGGCGCCATAGACCGAATAGTCCTGCGACGAATTTGAAAAGCTATTCTTACTGACCAGGTCTCCTTGTTTATCGATAAACATTATGGTTTGGCCATCGAGTGCATTTTTAGTTTGATTATAAAACCCATTAAGTTTCACAATCACAGGCGAATCTTGATACACGAATGAGAGCTCTGTGGACTCAAAGGTCTCGGCATTTAGCGATTCAGAAACTTTCCCTAAGGCAATGTCTACAGATAACGCATGATCTGCAATGTAGCCCTTGGTCTCGGCATTTAACAGATACTCTTTCAGTCCGGGCGATCGAAAGGCCGAGCTGTATGAGGCCTTCGCGGTCCAGTTTGGATTGAACTGTTTCACCAAGGCAATACGCGGCGACCACTGAGAGAAATCATCATCAAGATATTCTCCCTTGTCATAGCGTAATCCGGCCGTGAGGTGTAAGTTCTCCCAGAATGACAGCAGGGAGTAATATTGTAGGTATGCCCCTTGATACAATACTTTATCAGACTTCGCTCTCTCACTATCCGCTCGATGGCTGCCATTGCCCGCAAGCTCGTCGACACTAAGATCAGCGACAAAAAAGCCACCTAAGTCCTGACGTTGCTCAACCGATAACCCCGCAATCAGGGACTCTCGCTCTCCCATCTGCCAGCTCAACTCAGCCTCAATTAACTGAGATCTAACATCGACACGATATTGATTAAATGTAATTGGCTCGCCATCGATTGCCTGCTCCCGGTTAGAGTTAGTCGCCGTTCCCTGTTCGACTGAATTATTATTGACCCACTTCAGTGAACTATTCCATCGTGCGTTCCACTTTTTATTCCACTGAAGATAGATAATTTCTGTGCTCCAGAGGATATTATTTTCGGGCGTTGAAAAATCTCCAACCCAATGCTCCCCGAGACCACTTTGCCTCTCCAGCTCAATGTAGCCGAGACTAAATGCGCCTAAGTGATCATGGTTAAAGTGCTGTCTTGCATAGACAAAGTTAGCATCTTGATCGTCATAATATTGCTGGTAAATACTGAATTCCGGCCCCACGAAGGCATTACTGCTCTCTTTATCAAATTGAGAATAAACCAGATATGAATGTCCCAGAGCGGTATGAAGGTTCCCCATCAGATTCAACCTCGCTCCCTCGTTTTGAGGACTGTAGGTCACTTCACCGGACAGATCATCGGTCTCAGAAAACATCGAGTCTACGCTCACTACACCATAAAATGCACTTTGACCGTACAGAGCCGAGGCAGGGCCGCGTAATATTTGTAGTTTGTCCATAGCCCAAAGCGGCAGCTCATTTTCGATAGGCGCCTTATTGGCTCTGGCGTGATTTAACCGAATACCATCGAGTAGCACCAGATGTTTATTGTTCTCGAAACTCCCCGCCTTCTGTCCTCGGGTTTCAAGTACCCGCTCACCAAAAATGCTATAGCTGGCGTAGGCTGGTGTGATGTCGGCTAGATCAGCAAGTTGATGAATTCCTGATTGGTAAAGCTGTCGATGGTCGAACACACTCACAGATGCAGGGGATAGGCTCATTGGCAAGTCGACTTTTGAAGATACCGATACACTTACCTCTCCGAGCTCTTCTAAGGAGAGATCAAAAATTGACTCAGTCCCATTCGCTGAGTCTGAGATCACGATTGGTCCCAGCACTAATGGCAATAGGGGTAAAGCTCCCCTTATCATTAACCCCACCTCCTGCTATCGAAAGGGCAAAAATCAACCCAAAGGGTTAATACTCTGCCTCAACTGATTATAGATATCCTGCTCACCTTTTGCTCCTCAATCGGCTGTTATGTTCCAAACAGGTGACCACATCTCCCTTACCTTTTCTCGCACTTCTCTCACAATTCATCACAAATGAAGCTAAAACGGCTTGCCACGTAATTATTCCTGACCGCTAAAAATTGACTGCCACAATTGTCCCGACTAAAGAACAAATCTCATAAAATGTTTTATCAGACGAAGTAAAATATTCTCGACATATAATAAATTTAAGCCTTGACTGATGAATTTCATCAACGCCAACAAATTGAAAATCGCTATAAATACCGTGAGAACAAACCATTCAACATCCGACCGCTATCTTATTCACGGTTCAGACAAGTAACAGCCCCCTGAAGATATGACCAAACCTGATTGTACGCACAAGTGAACAGCACGCATGAGCAACGGTAATAAAAACGAGCAAACATCCTATAGATGAAGAATATTCATAGGGCGAAATAAGGGGTTGCAATCGATTCAGAAAATGATTAGTTTAAATACAGAGCTTAATGAATAAGCTTACTTTTTAGATATTAGCCAACAGGCTTAATTTTCAGATATTAGATTTTTACGATAAGAGACACAAACATGATACAGCTTACGAACACTATCCATCATCACCATCATACGCGGTAGCCTTCGGAAGCTCACTGCCGAAGGACTATTTCCTTCCGGCGGTTGATTCAAGAATATCAAAAACCCCTGGAAGGAATTCCGGGGGTTTTTACGTTTTAGGCTAATAAATTGTTTTTAAATAAGTTTTTAAAGAAGTTTTATAAGAATTTATAAGTACCAACTAAAACAATTTAAAAAATTAAACAGATATTGAATCAACTTACAGGAAATAGAAGATGCCAGAATCCAAAAGATTAAGAATCGCCATTCAGAAGTCGGGTCGCCTTTCAATCGAGTCTATGAAGCTGCTAAAGAGCTGCGGCGTTAAATTTAACATCAACGAACAACGCCTTATTGCCCACTCTGACAACATGCCTATCGATCTGCTTCGAGTACGTGATGATGATATACCGGGCCTTGTCATGGATGGCGTGGTCGACATGGGGATCATCGGAGAGAATGTACTCGAAGAGGAGCAGATAGAACGCGAAAGACTCGATAAGCCTTCTAGCTGTATCAAGCTACGCGAACTAGACTTCGGTGCCTGCCGCCTATCTCTTGCCGTCCCAAACGAATTCAACTATGAAGATGCCGCCTCCCTTGAAGGGCTGAGAATCGCAACGTCTTACCCTAACCTGCTTCGCCGTTACATGCAGAAGAAAGGGATCACCTACAACGACTGTATGCTCAAGGGCTCGGTAGAGGTGGCTCCGCGTGCGGGTCTTGCCGATGCCATTTGTGACTTAGTGTCGACCGGTGCGACATTAGAAGCCAATGGCTTATATGAAACAGAGGTTATCTACCGCTCCAACGCCTGCATCATCCAGTCATCAGAGACTCAAATACCGGCTAAACAAGCGCTGATCGATAAAATCTTATCCCGTATCAATGGTGTGGTGCGCGCTAAAGAGAGCAAGTACATCTTGCTACACGCACCGACAGAGACTCTGGAGCAGATTGTTGCTCTACTTCCCGGCGCCGAAAACCCAACGGTTCTGCCTCTCAACGACGATACCAACCGTGTGGCTATCCACGCCGTCAGCAGCGAAGACCTGTTCTGGGACACCATGGAAGAGCTGACTAAGTTAGGGGCAAGCTCCATCCTGGTTATGCCAATCGAAAAGATGATGGGGTAGTACAATGCAGATCCTCAATTGGGCATCATTAAGTGACACCGACCGCAAAGCGGCACTTTCTCGCTCACCTCTGGTTGGTGACGCGAGTCTGGAGCAAGATGTGATCGCTATCGTCAATGAAGTACAGACAGGTAAAGATGCGGCGCTCAAAGATTTCAGCCAAAGATTTGATGGCACCGCCGTCAAAGAGATAAAGCTATCTGAAGCAGAGATCAATCTGGCATGTGCCCGAGTCGATGAGGAGATTAAACTCGCCGTGAGTCAGGCGATAACCAATATCGACACCTTTCACCAGGCGCAAAAGTTTGAGCCTGTGAGCGTCGATACTCAAAAAGGGATCCGTTGTGAACTTCGCTCAGAGCCTATCGAAAAAGTCGGCTTATACATTCCCGGTGGCAGCGCACCGCTGATCTCAACGGTACTCATGTTGGCCCTGCCAGCCAAGATTGCCGGATGTGAGCAAAGAGTCCTGGTCAGCCCGCCGCCTATCAACGACGCCATCGTCTATGCAGCCAATGCCTGTGGTATCACAGAGATATTTCAGGTCGGCGGCGCCCAGGCCATTGCCGCCCTTGCCTTCGGTACCGAAACCGTTCCCGCCGTCGATAAGATTTTTGGTCCCGGTAACCGCTACGTCACCGAAGCTAAGCGAATCGTCTCTCAGGACAGTCGCTGTGTGGTGAGCATAGATATGCCGGCAGGCCCATCTGAGGTGCTATTGATAGCAGACAATGAGGCCAATGCCGAGTTTATTGCTGCCGATCTCCTGTCACAGGCGGAACACGGTCCGGACTCGCAGGTCATGCTGGTCACGGACAGTGCGGAGCTGGCAGACGAGGTTAATCTGGCACTAGCTCGCCAACTGGAGCTACTGCCGAGAGTCGATATTGCGCAGGTTGCGCTGGAGTCCAGTCGCACCCTGCTTGTCGACAATATGGACCAGGCCGCAAAGGTATCAAACCTCTATGGGCCCGAGCACCTTATTATACAAACCCGGGATCCCCGTGAAGTTCTTAAACAGATCCGCGCCGCCGGCTCAGTCTTCTTAGGCGCCTATACGCCTGAGTCTGTCGGTGATTATGCCAGTGGCACTAACCACGTGCTGCCAACCTATGGTTATAGCCGCGCGGTATCCAGTTTATCTCTGGCCGACTTTAGCCGCCGTTTCACCGTACAGGAGCTTAGCGCCGAGGGATTAGTAGGACTCAGCCAAACCGTTATGACCCTCGCCGCGGCCGAGCAGCTGGACGCGCACAAAAATGCCGTAGCCGTTCGCATTGCCAGCCTGAGCTCTGCAGCAACACCCGATGCCAAAGGAGTTTGAGATGACAGTGAATACTCCTACTCAATTAAACCCAGCTCAATTAAATCCCACAGAATTAAATCTGGCACAGCGGTTAGCCAGACCTGAGCTACTCGAACTCCAACCCTATCAATCTGCAAGACGTATTGGGGGGCGCGGCGATATCTGGATCAATGCCAACGAATCGCCCTTTAATAACAGTGAACTCGACAAGCTCAATCGATACCCTGAGTGCCAGCCACCTGAGCTTATCTCGGCCTATAGCCGTTACTCGGGTGTTGCTACAGACAGCATCATCGCAGGGCGCGGCGCCGATGAGGCGATAGAGCTGCTCATTCGCACCTTTTGTGTTCCCGGCATCGATTCCATCGCCTGCTTTGGCCCCACTTATGGCATGTATGCCATCAGCGCCAAGACCTTTAATGTCGGCGTCAATGCGCTAAGCCTGACAGATAACTACCAGCTGCCCACAGAGATAGTGGCTCAGGTCGGCGATGCAAAACTGGTGTTTATCTGTAACCCTAATAACCCCACAGGCACAGTGATAGAGAAGTCTGACATCGAAGCTGTAATAGCCAGCATGCCAGACAGGTTAGTAGTGGTCGATGAGGCCTATATCGAATTTTGTCCCGATTATTCCGTCGCCGATCTTATTGAAAAATATGATAACTTAGTTGTACTTCGTACCCTGTCTAAGGCTTTTGCTCTCGCCGGGGCCCGCTGTGGCTTTATGCTGGCTAACCCACAGATCTGTGAGATGGTGATGCGCGTAATAGCCCCCTATCCGGTGCCCCTGCCGGTATCAGAAATGGCGTGCGCCGCGCTCAGCGATAGTGGAGTTGCCTTAATGCGTGAACAGGTCGCTAATTTAAAGGCCAATGGCGCCCGCTTAAGCGATGCCTTGGGTGATTTTGGGGCCAAGGTATTACCGGCAAACGGTAATTTTGTACTGGCCCAGTTTAATGATCCCCAAGCCGCGGCCTCTAAGCTTAGTCGAGCCGGCGTGGTAGCCAGAACCTATGCAGACCCACGCCTGAGCAACAGCATTCGTTTCAGCTTTAGCAACCAGGAAGAGACCGACTATCTCATCGAACAACTGTCGCAATAGCTATGGCAATAACTTTTTCAATGACAAGAACAAAAAGCATTTAACCAAATTGAAGGTAGAGAGTTCATGAAGCAGAAAATATTATTTATCGACCGCGATGGCACCATCATCGAAGAGCCCGTCACCGACAAGCAGGTGGACAGCCTGGCTAAACTGGTTTTCGAACCCAATGTGATCCCCGCCCTGCTGAAGTTACAAAATGCCGGTTATCGTCTGGTGATGGTGAGCAATCAAGATGGCTTAGGTACCCCCTCTTTTCCAAAAGATGACTTCGATGCGCCCCAGGATATGATGATGCAGATCCTGACCAGTCAGGGGATTATTTTCGATGACGTACTTATCTGCCCACACTTTAACGATGAAAACTGCAGTTGCCGCAAACCTAAACTGGGTCTGGTCAAAGATTACCTGACGCTCGGTAAGGTCGACTTCACTCAATCTGCCGTGATTGGCGATCGTGAAACTGACATGGGACTCGCCGATGCCATGGGAATTCAGGGACTGCAATATGATCCTGAGAGCTTCAACTGGAATGCCATTGCCGACACACTGCTCAACCGCAACCGCACAGCAACCGTGGTCAGAACCACCAAAGAGACCGACATTCGAGTCACTATCGATCTCGACTCTCAAGAGAAAGGCAAGGTAGCGACGGGCATAGGCTTCTTCGATCACATGCTGGATCAGATCTCCACCCACGGTAACTTCAAGATGGACGTGAAGGTCGATGGCGATCTTGAGATAGACGATCATCACAGCGTCGAAGATACGGCGCTGGCGATCGGCGAAGCGCTTAGAGAGGCCCTCGGCGATAAGCGCGGTATCGCCCGATTTGGCTTCAGCATCCCCATGGATGAAGCAAGCGCCGAATGTCTGCTGGATCTCTCCGGTCGCCCCTTCATCAAATTTGATGGCGAATTTGAGCGTGAGATGGTCGGTGAGATGGCAACCGAGATGGTGCCCCACTTCTTCCGCTCCTTCGCCGATGGCCTGCGCTGCACATTGCACCTCAAGACTCTGGGCGATAACGATCACCACAAGGTCGAAAGCCTCTATAAAGTCTTAGGTCGCACCCTGCGTCAGGCCGTTAAGGTTGAAGGCGATTTACTGCCCTCGAGTAAAGGTGTCTTATGAACCAGGCAGACAGTTCTACCGTTATCATAGACACAGGTTGTGCCAATTTAAGTTCGGTGCGTTATGCCTTCGAGCGCATTTGCAGTGATGTCCTCGTCAGCGACGATCATGCTGTGATAAAAGCTGCAACCCGTGTGGTACTGCCCGGCGTGGGCACCGCCGGTGCGGCAATGGCCTCGTTGAAAGACAAGCGACTCGTCGAATTAATTCAGGGCTTAACCCAACCTGTGCTCGGTGTCTGCTTAGGCATGCAGATGATGACCCAAGTATCGAAAGAGCATGGCGGACGAGAGGTAGACTGTGAATGTCTGGGCCTTATCCCGACCGATGTTGAGGAGCTGGACAGTCAGGGGCAACCCCTGCCCCACATGGGCTGGAATCAGATCACGCCCACAACGCATCCGTTATTTGCAGGCATCCCCGCTGGCAGCTATCTCTACTTCGTTCATAGCTTCCGGGTACCGCTGAGCGAGTACACCATCGCAAGCTGTGAATATGGAGAGACGTTCAGCGCCGCCATCGCCAAAGATAACTTTATGGGCGTACAGTTTCACCCGGAAAAAAGCGCGGCTATCGGTTCAAAAATATTAAGAAATTTCTTAGGGTTAGACCAAACAAAGCTTGACGCTGCAACTCAGGAGGCGAAATTATGATTATTCCAGCAATCGATCTCATCGAGGGTCAGGTGGTACGTCTATATCAGGGCGATTACGCTCAGAAGACCACCTTCGACCTCTCTCCCCTGTCTCAACTCAAATCCTATGAGACACAAGGGGCTAACTGGCTGCATATTGTCGACCTGACCGGTGCTAAAGATCCCAATGCTCGTCAGACCCGCTTAATCGCCGACTTAGTTTCCGGTCTTAATGCCAACATTCAGGTGGGGGGCGGCATTCGCACAGAAGCCCAGGTCGCCGAGCTGCTGGAAATTGGTGTAAAACGTGTGGTTATCGGCTCTCTGGCCGTTAAGGAGACCGCCCTGGTGCAGAGCTGGTTTGAAAAGTATGGCGCCGATGCAATCTGTCTGGCTCTGGATGTGAATATTAACGAACAGGGCGAAAAAATCGTTGCGGTATCGGGCTGGCAATCGGGTGGTGGCAAGAGCTTAGAATCTCTGGTCGACGCCTTTAAACCCTACGGTCTGAAACACGCGTTAGTGACTGATATCAGCCGCGACGGTACCCTGAAAGGTGCCAATACTGACTTGTATCGAGAAATAGTCACGGCCTACCCGGAGATTAACTGGCAAGCCTCGGGCGGCATCGCCACACTCGATGATGTGGCGGCGGTCAGAGATAGCGGCGCCGATGGCATTATCATAGGTAAAGCGCTGTTAATCGAAAACTTTACCGTCGAGGAGGCGATCCAATGCTGGCCAAATCCACAATAATGCTATGCCCGCTGTTTTCGCACATGACAAGGTTAGGAGAAGCTCAATGCTAGCTAAACGCATCGTTCCCTGCCTGGACGTTAAAGAGGGCAAAGTTGTCAAAGGAGTACAATTTCGCAATCATGAAATTGTCGGTGATATCGTGCCGTTAGCCGCAAGATATGCCGAAGAGGGTGCCGATGAGCTGGTGTTTTATGATATTACCGCCAGTGCCCATGACAGGGTAATAGACAGATCTTGGGTAAGTCGGGTTGCAGAGCGTATCGATATCCCCTTCTGCGTCGCCGGAGGAATAAAAACCATCGCTCAGGCGCGGGAGAAACTGGCCTTCGGTGCCGATAAGATATCGGTTAACTCTCCGGCTCTGACCGACCCCAGCCTTATCGAACGCCTGCAGGACGAGTTTGGTCGCCAGTGTATTGTCATAGGTATCGACTCCTACTACGACTCAGACAGCAACAGCTATAAGGTCAAGCAGTTTACCGGCGATGAGGCGGCGACTAAAGATACCCAATGGTACACCCAGGACTGGGTCCAGGAGGTGCAGAAACGCGGCTGCGGCGAGATAGTCCTTAACGTGATGAATCAAGATGGCGTGCGTCAGGGCTACGACCTCAAGCAGCTCTCTATCGTCCGCGAGATCTGTGATGTGCCCCTTATCGCCTCAGGCGGTGCTGGCACCATGGCACACTTTAAAGATGTGTTCGCCATCGCGAAAGTCGATGCAGCGCTGGCTGCCAGCGTGTTTCATAAGGGCATCATCGACATAGGTGAGCTTAAAAGCTACCTGTTTAAAAGTAATATCGCCATCAGGCGCTAACCCAAATCAGACCTTTCTCATGAGTGAATTATCACCCAGAAGAAAAGTATAGGAAACCGGAAATGACAGTGACTGCAGAACAACTATCCAGCCAACTCGATTGGGAAAAACAAGCGGGACTGATCCCTGCAGTGGTACAAAACCACCTCACGGGGAAAGTCCTTATGCTGGGCTATATGGACAGGGCCGCTCTGGCCAAAACCATAGAGACAAAAAGCGTCACCTTCTTCAGCCGCAGCAAGGAGCGGTTATGGACCAAAGGCGAAACCTCAGGCAATACCCTTGAGCTTATCGCCATCGATAAAGACTGCGACAACGACAGCCTGCTGGTACAGGTGATCCCAAATGGCCCAACTTGCCACCTGCAGACCGAAAGCTGTTGGCCGGACGGTAATGCCCATACCTTTATCGATAACCTGTCACAGTTAATCGCCTCGCGCAAAGGGCAAGACCCAGAGTCGAGTTACACCGCCTACCTGTTTGAGCGCGGAACTAAGCGTATCGCTCAAAAAGTCGGTGAAGAGGGGCTGGAAACGGCCTTGGCCGCCGCGACCTATGATAAACCAGAGCTGATAGATGAAGCCTCCGATCTCATCTATCACCTGCTGGTGCTGCTCGAAGATCAGGAATTGGAGTTAGCAGATATCACCAAAAACTTACTCAAACGTCATAGCGAGGCGAGCCGCGACTGAGTCTGATGGAGATGAGCAAATGGCCAAGTAGTCATAGAGCCAATCTCCACACGACACAGTAATACTTATCGACAGAGAGCACCTTGGGTGCTCTTTTTATTTCTGGCATCGAAATAAATCCGTGAACGAAATAACGCCATGTAATATAATTAGTTTTGTTCAACTCCCATAAATTAAAAAGATAAAAACAATAAATTCAAAAAACGTTTTTAGATAGCCGTAAAAGGAATTGGCTTATCATGTCCCTTAAAATAATCTGGCCTTTGCTACTCACGCTCCTCATACTATCCTTGCTATCGAGCAATCAAGCCAGAGCCGATGAGCTCACCTACCTTGTCATATCCAATCAAGCCGAGCCCTTTCAGATAGTGAGTCAAAAAGTTAATCAGGCTAAGCCTGTACACCAAGGGATCATCAGTGACATCGTATACGCTGCACTTAAAGAGAGTGAAGTCGAGATCACCACACTCGCCTATCCTTTTAAGCGCTATATCCGGATGATGGACCCACAAAAGACGCCCAGATGGATAAGCTATGGCTCACCTGCCTGGCTAACGACTCATGGTGAAGAGGCACAAAACAGACGTCTGTCGAAAAATAAACTGTTCGATGTATCTCATGTGCTGGTTACGAAAAAGGATTCGGCATTCACCGTCAACCGGATCGATGATCTGTTTGGCAAAACCATCATTACCCTCAAGGGCTTCACCTACCCCGGAGTCGACAGATATATCAAGGCCGGCCTGATATTCAAGGTAGAGGTCAGCAGTCACGAAAGTGCACTCAAGGCGGTAGAAACCGGCCGCGGTATAGGCTTTGTCGCCATGAAGAGCCGCGCCCTCTATACCATCAGGGACACAGAGCTAAATCGCAATGACTTTACCTTAGTCGACTTCGTCAAGGTTATCGCTCCCTATCCGATACACCTCTCTTTCAGTGACGCCGTCCCCGCACAACTTATCGAGCAGGTAGACCTGCAAGTGCTAAAACTGAAACAGAGCCACCGAATCGATGAGATCATGCGTTTATATATAGGTGAATAGGGAGAGTAAGTCTTTCTCTAAGAGCAATTGTCTAACAATTAGTGAGCTATTAATGACCTGTTGATGTTTGAGTAACAGAGTAGTCGGCGGGAACGTGATACCGCTCTAATATCTCCTGGTATTCTCCGTTTTGCTGTATTCGCTTGAACCCCATATTTAACTGCTCGGTGAACTTATCTCCTTCAGGGTAATCGGGTGAGATCATAATATGAAAGGCGGCGCTACTTTCGGCCTTAGCAGCCACTGCATAAGTGCCGAGGTAGGACGGTGCCGTTCTTCTAATCAGGTTCCAGCCGACAAGTTCATCAATAAGGGTAAAATCGATACGTTTAATGCGTAACATCTCGATATTTTGCCTGTCAGAGGTGACGTAACTTGTGGTTAAACCGGCATCTTTAAAATCTTGTTCATACCAATAGCCCCGCACGCCACCGATTTTATATCCCTTGAAATCTGCCAGTGTCTGCCACTCGAATCCATCGGGGAAACGCGAACGGTTATAGAAAAATTTCGGAAAGAAATAGATAATCGGCCCCGAAAACCCGAAAGTCTCGACTCGGGCTTTTGTCTTCAGGTAGGGGAACGTAGCAAACGCCTTTCCGGCCTGAACCTCATGTTCCCCCCTCAACCAAGGTAGAAAATCAAATTCGGGGCGAATATAACTTCCTCTGAAAGCGGCACGAATAATATCGGGAAATATACCGCTCGCCCTGCCCTCATCGTCGATAACATAAGGCTCATAGGGGCTGGTCACAAAAACCAGCGACGATGAACTGTCAGGCTCACTAACCACCGCCCACACCTTTAGGCCCGGGCAAACTCCCAGACATAAAGTTATGAATAATAAAAGGTACTTAACAGATGTCATCATGACTCAATTGTCAACGTGTTGGCACCAAACTCAATAAAAAATAACTGATGAACACGCTTAACCCTCGTCCCTATCCCGCCAATTATCAACAAATTATGACTCGTCAGATATCGCTCTACACAGTAAAGATAGTCTGTGAAAAGCGTGAGCGCTATGACGAACCGGCTCTGATGAAGCTCGACAGCAATATCCGTCATTCAACTCTCCGTTTAGACACATATAAGAACAGACAATTCACCGATTAACATAGTGTTGGCAAATATAAGTTCTGCTACAATTCCCGCCGAAATCATCCAATAAAAAAATAGTACCCTATGAATCTCTCAAATAAAGTTCTAGCAGTTAATGATGATCTTCCTATCCGCACAGATAAGGCCGTTCATTCAGGTAAAGTTCGCAGCGTTTACTGGCTTACAGAGCAAGACAGCGCACGTCTGATTAAAGATAAAGGTTATGACGTCCCAGCTAATACACCACTTGCCATCATGGTGATCAGCGACAGGATCTCTGCCTTCGATTGTATCTGGCAAGGTGAAGATGGACTTAACGGTGTTCCCGGTAAAGGTGCAGCGTTAAATGCCATCTCAAATCATTGGTTTAAGCTGTTTAAAGAGAAAGGCTTAGCCGACAGTCATATCCTCGATGTTCCACACCCGTTTGTCTGGATAGTACAAAAAGCGCAACCTGTCATGGTTGAAGCGATTGCAAGACAGTACATCACTGGCTCAATGTGGCGCGCTTACACTAAAGGCGAACGTGAGTTTTGTGGCATCACCCTGCCTGAAGGGTTAGAAAAAGATCAAAAGCTACCCGAGCTGCTTATCACACCATCGACTAAAGGTGTTCTGACAGGTCTCGAAGGCGTACCGGAAGCAGATGATGTCAACGTATCGCGAGCCGATATCGAACGTCATCTGGAAGGCTTTAACTTCCACAGCCAGTCAGATATCGATCTCTACGAGAA
>Ga0070725_10001377_pt1 | contig 13664 bp, 10 predicted proteins | sample tdDd002_FD_69781 | JGI IMG/M metagenome (GOLD analysis project Ga0070725, IMG submission 69781) | Marine sediment microbial communities from the Atlantic coast under amendment with organic carbon and nitrate - tdDd00.2 | ecosystem: Environmental > Aquatic > Marine > Coastal > Sediment | place... | reverse complement strand
TAAAAACCTATTAGAGAAAATCGAACGGCAGTCGGAGCGCCTCATGAAAACTGAACATTTAAGCATCCGCTTGGCTGGCCTTGCTAATTCAAAGCAAATGGCGTTTAACGACCGTGGTTTAGAATTAGATTCTGCTATTGAGCTTTTACAAGAAGCACCTCAGAGTAGCATCGACCAGTTTGTTGATCAAATAATCGCCAATAACCTCTCAAACAGTGTATTTGTAGATTGTACTGCAAGCGATTTGGTTGCCAAGCAATATCAAAAACTGCTGGAGAATAATATCTCAGTAGTTACTGCAAATAAAATAGCAGGATCTTCAGCCTATAGTATTTATGAGAAACATAAGAAAACAGCGATTCAAAAAGGTGTTAAATACCTTTTTGAGACTAATGTAGGTGCCGGATTACCAATCATCAATACGATAAACGGTATGGTACAAAGCGGAGACCGTATCCTTCAGCTTGAAGCTGTGTTATCTGGAACGCTAAATTATATTGTGAATAACGTTAGCACTGATCGGCCTCTATCAGAGGTAGTCATCGAAGCCAAAGAAAAAGGATTCAGCGAACCAGATCCACGTATTGACCTAAAGGGAACAGATGTATTGCGTAAGTTGCTTATTTTAGCGCGCGAAAGCGATTATGCGCTTGAAGAACATCATGTTGACATTCAGCCTTTTGTACCTGAATCTTATTTCTCAGATGAACCGGTTGAAGACTTTATTCAGCGACTTAAAAGCTACGATAAAAAGTTTGAAGAGATGCGAAGTAAAGCTGAAGGCCAAGATAAAGTTTTGCGTTATGCCGCCTCTCTTAAAGAGGGTAGAGCTAAAGTTGGTTTTATTGAAGTTGATGCTAATCATCCATTTTATAATTTAGCAGATAGTAATAATAAAGTGATGTTGCGTTCTGATTATTATTACGATCATCCGATGGAGATAAAAGGCTATGGTGCAGGAGCAGATGTAACTGCAGCAGGTCTTTTTGCCGATATTATCAAAGTTGTTAACCTTTAAGCCTATTATATGATGAAATATCTAGTAATTCTAGCCGATGGATTTGCCGATGAACCCATTGAACGATTGGGAGGTAAAACTCCAATGATGGCTGCACATACACCTCATATTGATGAACTTTGCAAATTATCGCGTTGTGGTTTTTTAAAGACTGTTCCGGATTCGCTTCACCCTGGTAGCGAAGTAGCAAATATGACTATTATGGGATATGATGCTGAGAAATATTACGAAGGTCGCGGGGTACTGGAAGCAGCTGCCCTTGGAGTTGACATTGAAGCGAATGACCTAGTATTCAGATGTAACTTGGTTACAGAAGAAGATGGGAAATTATTAAACCATTCTGCCGGCCATATTTCAACCGAGGAAGCACAAGAGTTAATCGTTGCTCTTAATGAGTATTTGGGCAATGGTGTTGTCCAATTTCATACTGGTGTCAGCTACCGTCATGTTCTGGTGATTAAAAATGGTCGAAAAGGCCTATCTTGTACACCTCCGCATGATGTACCAGGTGAATATGTAGAAACCATTTTACCAAAACCTTTAGAGGGTAATGAAACAGTAACTTTATTGCGAAAATTAATGTTTGATTCTATTGATCTATTAAATAATCATCCGGTTAACATCAAACGCAAAAAAGAAGGAAAATCTGTTGCCAATATGATTTGGCCATGGTCACCTGGTTTTAAACCCAATATGCCTACAATTGAAGAACTTTATGGCATAAAGCATGGTGCTGTTATCTCGGCGGTTGATCTTATTCATGGTCTGGGTAGATTTGGTGGCTTACAATCTATTTTTGTAGAAGGAGCAACAGGTTTATACACAACAAACTATTCTGGAAAAGCAAGTGCAGCACTAGAGGCACTTGACACGAATGAATATGTCTTCCTTCATATAGAAGCACCCGATGAAGCAGGACACGAGGGAGATGTAGAGCTTAAAATCAAGACTCTTGAAGATATTGATCAGCTTGTTGTAAAACCAATATTAAGTTATTTGAATGCAAACAAGGACAAGCTAAGTGTAGCCTTGTTACCCGATCATCCAACACCTTGCGAAATCCGTACGCACACACGCGATTATGTGCCATTTATGATCTACAGACCTGAAGTAGAAGCTGATTCTGTTTTAGTTTACGATGAGTCTTCTGTCAAAGAAGGAGCTCATGGTTTTGTAGATCAAACCCAATTTATGCAATTATTATTATCAGGAAAGAAGTAGATATGCAATATTACAGTACAAATAACCCAGAGCTAAAAAGTGATTTAAAGAATGCTGTCATCCAAGGCCTAGCTTCAGACAAAGGATTGTTTATGCCTGAAAACATCCCTGTATTACCCAATTCATTCTGGGATAAATTACCCAATATGTCGTTGGGTGAAATTGGCTTTGAAACCTTAAAATATTTTTTCTGTCCTGAAATACCTGAGAAAGAATTTAAAGAACTCACTAACGAGGCTTTTAATTTTCCGATTCCACTGAAAGAGGTTTCTTCCGATATTTCTGTACTTGAATTATTTCATGGTCCTACTTTAGCTTTTAAAGATATTGGAGCTCGCTTTTTGGCTCGTGTAATAGCACGTTTCACTAAAGATTACGGTAAAGATATTAATGTTTTAGTTGCCACATCAGGTGACACTGGAAGTGCTGTCGCCAATGGTTTTATTGGTGTTCAAGGTGTTAATGTCTTTGTACTGTATCCCAAGGGATTAGTTTCTGATGTTCAAGAAAAACAATTTACAACACTTGGACAGAACATTACTGCTATTGAAGTGGAAGGAACATTTGATGATTGTCAGAGTTTGGTAAAAACGGCTTTTATGGATGATGAACTTAAGAAGCAACTTACACTTACTTCAGCTAATTCTATTAATTTGGCACGTTTTCTTCCTCAAATGGTTTATTATTTCCATGCTTACAGTCAGGCTGTTAAAAAAGGCATTGAAGATCTCGTAGTATGTGTGCCAAGTGGTAATTTTGGTAATCTTACGGCTGGATTAATAGGGTATAAGATGGGGTTGCCTATAAAACATTTTGTAGCAGCTACAAACATAAACGATATAGTGCCAAAATACTTAGAAACAGGGGATTATAACCCATGCTCAAGCATTGCAACTCCAGCCAATGCTATGGATGTAGGTGATCCAAGTAATTTCATACGAATTCAGGAATTGTTCAAGCATAAACGTGAGGCAATTAATTCAGTTGTTAAAGGTATTTCAATTGATAATAATTCAATATTTTCATGTATTAAGGATGTATTTGAAAAAGAGAATTATATATTAGATCCACATGGAGCAATAGGATATAAGGCATTAGAAAAAACACTAGTGCAGGGAGAGCATGGTATATTTCTTGCGACAGCTCATCCGGCTAAATTTCCTGAAACTGTCGAAAAAATTATTAAAAAAGAGATAGTTCAACCTGAAAGATTGAAAGTATTTTGCAAAGGAAGAAAGCAGGTGGAATCATCATCAATAGAGTATGATACGTTAAAAAAAGTAATATTAAACAAAGCACTTAAGGGTTAGATTATATTAAAAAATAAGTTTAAATTTTAAGGTTATTTAAAAAAAAAACTATTTTTACCACCCATTGGAGTGAATTGTACAATAAAATAAGATTTAAAGAGTATTATTATGAAGTATTTAGCAACTTTATCCCTTGTGTTTTTGATGTCTCTAGGAGCTGTAGTAGCTCAGGAAGAGAGTGCTGTTGAATTTAAAAATCAGGGAAATGAAGCCTTAAGAACTAAAAATTATAAAGGCGCATTAGAGTCATTTGAAAAAGCCATAGCAGCGTGGGGAGAAGAAGAAATGGATGCCGCAATGGTATACAATACTGCTACAAGTGCCCGTAAGATTAAAAATCATGAAAAGGCTCAAAAATACTATGAAGAGTCGAAGAAATTAGGTTATAAAGCTGACGCTTCAACCTATTATATCGGATCGTCACTAAAAAGCATGGGTAAAGCTGAAGAAATGGAAAAAGTTCTTTTAGCGGGTATCGAAGAATTCCCTACAAGCAAATATGCGACTCACATGAAAAAGCAACTATCTGGTTACTATGTGAAAGAAAGCAATGCTTTATATACTAAAGGTCAGGAAATACTAAACTCACGTGTTGATGGTAACAGAGACCAATGGGATACTATTAAAGCAAAGGCGAAAGTTGTTTTAGATGAAGCAAGCTCAATTGCAAAAAAGGCTTTAGAGTATGATGCAACAAATAAAAATGCACAAGCAATTCTGTCAGGAATTGAAACATTCTTGGCAAGCTAAATAGAAATTACCCTATGATATTAGAGCGACTGTAGCAACAGTCGCTCTTTTTTTATTCTTTTTTGTTTGAAGGTGCTCTTATATTAAAGGTTTAGTATTATTTTTGCCTCTAAACCCCTAAAAACAAGTATAAATGAAACAATTATTTTTATCATTGACACTTGCAATCACAAGTGTTTCAATGGGTTTATCGCAAAATGCCGACGTACTAAAAAGCGATGCTATAATGCAGGAAAGTAAAATGCAATATTTAGCAGCGGCTGAACTGTACGAAAAGGCAGCTCAACTGTATGAGGCCGAGCATAAGATTGATGCTTTTTCGTATTATAAAGCAGGTCAGAATTATACTAAGGCAAAAAAGTACGATCGAGCTTTAGAATTATTAAATAAAGCAAGAGACAATGGCTATGAAGCAGCTGATCTATATCTCGTTTATGGCGATGCTTTTGCTGGTGTGAAAAACTTCACTGATGCAGAAAAAGAATTATTAACTGGCAAAGAAAAGTATACTGATGCTAATGCTGAATTTACAAAAAAACTAGGTTATCTGTTCTTTAATTCAGCACAGTATGATAAAGCCATTGAGTGTCTTAATTCTGCTATTGCTCAAGAGCCTAACAATTATATGTATCACTATCTACTAGGCTCTTCGTACGAACGCACAAAGAAATATAAAGAAGCAACAACAGAATTAGAAAAAGCTATTGCGTTAAAACCTACGCATAAGAATAGCATCAAAAAACTGGGTGTGATCTATTTTCGTCAAACGGATTATTTATACACCAAAGAGACGAAGCGTTATGAAGCGATGAAAAATCCAAGTCGAGTTGATTATCACAATTCAACAAAGAAACTGGAACAAATTGCTCAGGGGTATTCAAAAGCTCTTCCTTTGCTTGAGAAAGCTCATGCCGCTTCACCAAAGGACAAAGCAATAATCAACTGTTTAAGTGTATCGTACCGTCGACTAAAGATGGAAGATAAAGCTGCCAAAATGGCTTCTTTATTGAAATAAGATTATAAATTGAAATAAAAAAAAATAGCTACTCAAGACGGGTAGCTATTCTTATATCTGGTTGTATTAAATGCTTATGATGTACCTTGATCCTTTTTGATTTTACCGCCTGTGTTTTCCTTTTTCTCTATTTTATTCGGATCACCTTTATAGTAGATTACGCCACCAGAACCAGCTGTACCACTGAATTTTTCGTCTACAGACACTTCAACAACACTACCTAAAGTAGCTTTAACATAGGCCTCTATACTCTCTAGATTATAAGCCAAATACTTTCCTCCAGTTCCTATGCTAACTTCCTGAAATTTTGTTTTCCCCTCTAGTTCTACCTTACATGTAGAACCACTCACTTCAAGGTTATTAACATCCACATCAAGAAGCAGGTTAGATTCTGTTCCTGCTTTTAGCCTAAGACTTTCTGCATAAATGGTATTCTCAGCATCGATAGTAGCGCCTGAACCCGCCTCAATCTCACGAAGTTTCCTATAAGTTACATATACCTGAACAGCCATGTCCTTATAAATTTTGGTTTTCATTTTTATGGTTAGTTTACGGTTTTTTACTTCCGTAATAACATCGCTTACTTCCGCATTTTTAATGTGGACATTAACTTCTTCTTTATCGCCCTCTATCAGGGTTACATTTATGCCTTTTGAAGCCTTAACCTTATCAAAAGAACCAACTTTTCGTATCTGAGTATGATCTGGTTCTTGTGCATTAATCCCAATTAAAAATGCGAATAATAGAAAGATCGTGTTAGTTAGTTTCATATTTATTTTTTAAATGTGTTACGTTTTATGTGATGATTAGTTCTGCCTTATTACATTCCGTTTTTTTGAACTTCTCTTTTACAACAAAAACTATGCAAATAATTCTTGAAGCTCAGTTTCTGATAAATCTTTTAATGGATTATTTGTCGTTATAAAGGAATCAGCCAGTGCCATCTTTTTTTCTTGAAGCTTGGCAATTTTTTCTTCAATACTTTCAGCGGCAATAAATTTGTACACAAAAACATTCTTTGTTTGGCCTATCCGGTGGGCGCGATTAATAGCTTGAGCCTCTGCCGCAGGATTCCACCATGGATTAAGTACAAAAACATAATCTGCCTCTATTAAATTTAAGCCAACACCACCGGCTTTTAATGAAATAAGAAATACCCGACAACTTTCATCATTGGTAAACGCATTAATTACTTTTTGCCGATCTGTAGTTGATCCTGTAAGCTTTGAGTATTTAATGTTTTGCTTTTGAAGATCTTTTTCAATTAACTCCAAATCTTTAACAAAGGAAGAGAATATCAACACCTTATGATTCTCACTAATGGCATTCCCCAATTTCTCAAATATCTGCTCATATTTACCTGATGATCCAGTGTAACTTTCATCAACTAAAGCTGGATGATTTGCAATCTGACGAAGCTTCGTTAAGGCTTGCAAGGCCAAAATAGCATTCTTATTAACTCCGGTTTGCTCAATGGCTTTTAGCAATTCATTTCTTATTCCTGATTTTTCTCGCTCATAGAATTTCTGCTGATCTTCAGTCATATCACATACTAAGGTTTGCTCTGTAACCGGCGGTAGTTCTTTAGCTACCATTTCTTTAGTACGGCGTAGAATAAATGGATTAATTAGCTGCCTTAGCTTTTGTTCTTTATTTTCGTCTTGTTTCTTTTCTATTGGTCCGGCAAAATGATTTTTAAAGAAATTCAGATTTCCCAATAATCCATTATTTACAAAATTCATCTGTGCCCAAAGATCAACTAAAGCATTCTCTATAGGAGTGCCGGTTAATACTAATTTATGATTCGCTTTTAATTCGCTAACAGCTTGATATATCTTCGAACCAGGATTTTTAATATTCTGACTTTCATCAAGAATTATATATTGGAAATTATAATTCTTTAAATATTCAATATCATTACGTGCAATGCCATAACTGGTCAATACAATATGGTAATGCTTTAAAATTTTACCAATTTCTTTTGATTTGGTTCTATTATTACCAGTGTACAAGTAAATTTTAAGCTGAGGAGCAAATTTAGCAATTTCATTGGCCCAATTATGCACAAGCGATGTTGGCATAACTATTAGGCTAGCCGGTAACATGCTAGTATTAAAACCCTGAATACCGTCATTAAACATTGATAGTTGGCCTTCAACCTCTTGTTTCTCTTCTTGTGGTGCAGTTTCATATTGATTAAGTAATAAAGAAATGGTTTGAATGGTTTTACCCAACCCCATATCATCAGCCAAAATACCACCAAATGCATTTTGTTTGAGCATCTTCATCCATGTAAAACCTTCTAATTGATAGGGGCGAAGTGTTGCTTTAAGACCATCAGGAGCAGAATGATCCGCAGTATGCTGTTGAAGCTTCTTCATTCGCTGTTTCCATTCTGGCGATACCTCTTCTAACTTTTTCTGATCAAGCAGGTTGAAATGCATTTTATCCAGCGTCAGCTTATCGGTATCCGCTTTAACAAAATGCATCAGATCGGTATACTTAGCAAACCACTCTTCAGGAATAATAAAAATCTCACCATTTGGTAATATAAACTCCCGTTTACCTCGAATAATATTTTGCCTGATTTTATGGAAAGGGATCTTACAGTCATCAATAATAATCATGGCTTTAATATCAAACCAATCATTATCTTCCTCATATTGCATATCAAGTTTAACATTGCCCGAGTAGTAATTCTCATCTAAACCATTCTGAACAATCTTAAATCCAAGGCTTAAAAGCTTTTTACTATTCGTATTCAACCACTCGATAACCGTGAACAAATCAATATCCAAATTTTCGTCAGTCAAAGGACGATATTGCGAATCGCTCACACTTTTTAAACCTAGCTCGGTAATTGTTTCGATAATGGTCTGCTCTTCTTCTTTTTTACGTCTTAAGCGGTCAAATATAAAACGACTATTCATCTTACGATGATTCACAAATACCATCGATTTGGTTCCAGCTAAATACTCGCGCTTATCGTATTTAAATTTAAGCGTGAGAATGGCTTGTTGCGAAAGGTCTTTTTCAAGCACCAGAATGGGTTGAAGATTTACTTCTTTATCAACAATAAAGAAACCGTTGGCCTTAACATGATAATCGCGTACACAATTTTCAACGAAAGACGCCATATATGTATCAACACTGCGCTGAGGAATAAGCAAGTGGTTTACGCGTAAAAATGGCTTAAACTTTTTACTATCAATATTCTTAAACCTGAATAATTGGTTGTTAATTAAAAATGTAGATGGGGAAGAGGTTATTTCAACAATCTCTCTATTCGTCAGCCCCATAACATCATTTTCTGTTTTTATTTTCAGTGTGTATCGTAAACCGTTCGGATCTAATGTAAACTCAAAGTGAGGCTCATGATAAAGTGTTTTTACTTTAATGCGATCCGAACTATACATATGACTATAATTCGGACTTTTATAATATACAGGCATATCTGCTAAGGCAATTATTTCAAATGCTGCTGATATTTTTTGATCCATTAAAGGCCGAATATGATCGAGTGTAAATTGCTCTTCAAGTTTGTCAAAAAACAATTTTAAATTTTTCTGTTTCGAAAAGCGTTTAAAAAGACTTTGTTCGTTAATGCTATTAAGGAGTTTAACCACTTCAATTTCAGCGGGATTAAAATCAAACCTTTTCTCCTTAATATGTCCTATCGTAGCTTGTTCAACAAGTGACACTACTTCATTTTCGTCTATTGTTGCATAAAATGGTATTAATGTAACACCAATACTTCTTTTCTCGCTAACTACTGTAACTAACTTCTCCATAAAAAGTAATCAAAAAGCTTTTAATTCTCTTCGTTTGTACAAAACGAATCAACAAAGATAACAGGATTATAAAATTGCAAAGTGGGCTGGCGCGTTTTTTGTTTGTACCAACGAAAAAAGATGACAGAATAAAAAATAATGTTTTAATTATCGAACAATTTTATTTGTAATTGGTCTAAATAGGGAGCAATTGTTATCAATACAATCATTTAAACATAAACATCGGAATAAACAGGAGCAAATGAATCATTTAATAATATATGCACATCCTTCAATAAAAAGCTTTAGCAGACAATTAAAGGATGCTTTGGTTGTAGAAAGTAATTTAAGAAACTGGACTTCAACTATTCGTGATTTGTACGAAATGGAATTTGATCCCGTTTTATGGCCTTCTGATCTTGAGCAACTTAATAATGGAAAGTGTTCTGACGCTATTTTGGAAGAACAAAACTTGGTTCAGGATGCCGATGTCATATCTGTAATATACCCATTATGGTGGGCTGGATTTCCAGCTATTTTAAAAGGATACATTGATAAGGTATTTGCATACGGCTTTGCTTACAAAGCTGGAGATAAAGGAATTGAAGGACAGCTAAGCAATAAACGGGTATACCTTTATACTTCGATGGGCAATTCGGTTGAACAATATCAAGAAAAAGGCTTATTGGATGCTTTCAAAAAAATTCAAGGTGGAGAGATATTTGAGTTTTGTGGAATGCAGGTTGTTAACCATTCATTTTTCCCCCAAATACCATCTGCTTCAAACGAGATGATACAACTTCACATAAACGAGGCATTAACTGTTTTTGAACCACTTAGCCGACCTTTATCGGAAAATTAGTTACACATTAATTCCTTAATAAACAGAGTTCGGTAGCCAAAGGCTTACCGAACTTTTTTTGTTAATATTAAGAAATACTTAAACATGCTTAAACTTTTCTTTTAATGGCAACTAAATATTTTTAATTTTGCACAAATTTAAAATTGAAACAGGAATGTTTGAGAATCTTAGTGAAAAGCTCGAGCGATCGTTTAAGCTACTGAAAGGTGAAGGAAAAATCACCGAACTAAATATTGCAGAAACTCTAAAAGATATTCGTCGGGCATTATTAGATGCCGATGTTAATTATAAAACAGCCAAAGTTTTTACCGAAACCGTTAAGGAAAAGGCAATGGGGCAGGACGTGCTAAATGCCGTTAAGCCTGGTGAAATGATGGTAAAGTTAGTTCATGATGAATTAGCTTTATTAATGGGAGGAACTGCAATTGAGGTTGATCTAAATAACACCCCAACCATTATTTTAATTGCTGGTTTGCAAGGTTCGGGTAAAACTACTTTTACGGGTAAATTAGCTAATCTTTTAAAAACTAAAAAGAGCAAAAACCCATTGCTTATTGCTGGTGATGTTTATCGTCCTGCGGCAATTAATCAGCTACAGGTACTTGGTGAGCAGATTGGTGTTAAAGTTTACACAGAAGAAGGCAGTAAAGATCCGGTTAAAATTGCCAAAGATGGTATTAAAGAGGCCAAGAAAGGTGCACATGATGTTGTTATCATCGATACCGCTGGTCGTTTAGCTATTGACGAGCAGATGATGGATGAGATTACGGCTGTTAAAAAAGCGGTTAATCCAGATGAGATTCTGTTTGTTGTGGATTCAATGACTGGTCAGGATGCAGTTAATACAGCAAAAGAGTTTAACGACCGTCTTGACTTTAATGGTGTTGTTCTTACAAAGCTAGATGGAGATACCCGTGGTGGTGCTGCACTTTCTATCAGAAGTGTAGTTGATAAACCAATTAAATTCGTTGGTACAGGTGAGAAAATGGATGCGCTTGATGTATTCCATCCTAATCGTATGGCTGACCGTATTTTGGGTATGGGTGATATTGTATCTCTTGTAGAACGTGCCCAAGAGCAGTACGACGAAGAAGAAGCGCGTAAGCTTCAAAAGAAGATTGCCAAAAACCAGTTTAACTTTGATGATTTTTTGAAGCAAATTCAGCAAATCAAAAAAATGGGTAACCTGAAAGATTTAGCTGGCATGATACCTGGAATGGGTAAAATGATGAAAAACATTGATTTTGATGACGATGCTTTTAAAGGTATTGAAGCTATTATTCGCTCAATGACACCTGCAGAACGCGATCAGCCTAGCGTTATCAATGGTAGCCGTAAAAAACGAATTGCAGCAGGTAGTGGTTCTTCTATTCAGGAAGTTAACCGTTTAATTAAGCAATTTGATGATACGCGTAAAGTCATGAAAATGATGACCTCAGGAAATAAAATGGGTAAGATGATGGGCAAAATGCCAATGGGAGGTCGACGTTGATAAATAATGAGATTTAATAGAAGAGGCACAAAAGTGCTTCTTTTTTATGATAACCCCTAAATCGAGAATCATGCAATTGATTGATGGTAAAGTAACATCGAAAGAAGTACGCAAAGAAATTGCCATAGAAGTAGAAGCTTTAAAAGCTGCAGGTGGCAAAATCCCCCATTTGGCAGCTATCCTGGTTGGCCATGATGGCGGTAGTGAATCATATGTATCCGGTAAGATGAAAGCTTGCGAGGAAGTGGGTTTTAAATCAAGCTTAATTCGTTTTGAGGATAATGTAACAGAAGAGGAATTATTAGCAAAAGTTGTTGAACTTAACAACGATGCTGATGTGGATGGTTTTATTGTGCAGTTGCCTTTACCTAAACATATTAATGAAGATAAAGTAAATGAAACTATTGATCCACGGAAGGATGTGGATGGTTTTCATCCTGTTAATGTTGGTCGAATGACTATTGGTATGCCTGCCTTTATCTCGGCTACACCACAAGGTATTATGGAGCTTCTTAAGCGCTATCAAATTAATACTTCTGGTAAGCATTGTGTAGTTATTGGTCGTAGTAATATTGTTGGCCGTCCAATGAGTGTTTTATTATCACAAAAAGGGAATCCAGGTGATGCTACTGTAACTGTAACCCATAGTCGTACAGCTAACTTAAAGGAAGTCTGTCTTCAAGCTGATATTATAATTGCAGCAATTGGTTCTCCAGGTTTTGTTAAAGGAGATATGGTAAAAGAAGGAGCTGTGGTAATTGATGTTGGCACCACCCGAGTTCCGGCTACTGATACGAAATCGGGGTGGAGACTAAAAGGTGATGTATTATTTGATGAAGTAGCACCGAAGTGTTCATACATTACTCCTGTTCCAGGAGGAGTTGGCCCAATGACAATTACATCATTAATTATCAACACATTGAAATCAGCAAAAAAAGAAATTTACGAATAGATAAATTCTGAAGATATAAGACAAAGCCCCTGTAGTTGTTCAAGGGCACTGAAAATCCTTCTATAATTTGAGGATTTCATAAATTATTAAGGTTACGGTAAAAGGTTATAAAAACCCTTATTCCGTAGCCTTATTTTTTTGTTTTGATTTTTGATATGCAGTGTGTTCTTTAATCAATTGTAGTGTTACAATTGTATCTTTGTATCTAAAATAATAAGAAATGGCGAAACAAGATTGGAAACCTGGAAATATGGTATATCCTTTACCGGCAGTGATGGTAACTGTTGGTAATGCACCTGAAAATTTTAATATCATTACAATTGCATGGACGGGTACAATTTGTTCTGATCCACCAATGTGCTATATATCAGTAAGAAAAGGTCGGCATTCATATAAAATACTAAAAGAGACAGGTGAGTTTGTAATTAACCTGACTACTAAAGATTTAGCATATGCAACCGATTGGTGTGGTGTGCGTTCTGGACGTCAGTACAATAAATTTGAAGAAATGCACTTAACACCTGGAAAAGCAAAGCTTGTAAGCGCACCTATTATTGAAGAATCACCTATCAATATTGAGTGTAAAGTTATAGAAATTAAAGAACTTGGGACGCATGATATGTTTATTGCTGAAGTTGTAAACGTTAAAGCAGATGAGCAGTACATTGATGAAAAAACTGGAGCTTTTAGTCTGCAAAAGGCTAAACCAATTTGTTATTCACATGGTCACTATTTTGAACTGGGAAAAAAAATAGGAAAGTTTGGCCATGCTGTTGAAAAAAAGAAGAAGAAACGCTTGAGTAATAAAAGCTAGGGGAGGTTGGATATCTATTAAACAAGGAAACAGATTTGCAAATAAAAGTTAGAAATGATATAATATTTTTAATTATACAAATAAACCCCGGTATTATCCGGGGTTTTTGGAAAAATAACCAATACTTATCCTATTTAAGCATTAGCATCATAATATACCTATGTACGTTTACAAAGGGATAGTATATTGTTGTATAATATAAACTAAATATCACTTAAACACCTGAATGTAAATTAAATACAACAAGACAATGTTGCTATTTGAAGAGTGTCTTTTAAAAATGTTCATTATTTAGCATTAAGGTTAGTTCAAAAATAGACTTATTTAAGTAAAATAAAAAAGATATTGGAAATAATTTTAATATATTTTCGAATCATGCATTTAATTAGTCTATTTAACTAACGTATACTCGTATGTAAAGAATTGGTGTTTTGTAATTTAGAGCAAAGGTATTTAGTAT
>Ga0070725_10001372_pt1 | contig 13688 bp, 7 predicted proteins | sample tdDd002_FD_69781 | JGI IMG/M metagenome (GOLD analysis project Ga0070725, IMG submission 69781) | Marine sediment microbial communities from the Atlantic coast under amendment with organic carbon and nitrate - tdDd00.2 | ecosystem: Environmental > Aquatic > Marine > Coastal > Sediment | place... | reverse complement strand
GCCGTCTAGGAAACAGTGTAGGTAGATTTTTTCAGCGCCACGGGCGGCAGCCATTTTCACTGCGGCGTAGATGTGGTCTTCATGGCTGTGTACGCCACCTGGAGACATAAGGCCCATTAGGTGAACGGCTTTGCCATTGGCAACCGCTTTATCAATCGCGTTCACTAGCGCTTCGGTTTGCTCAAATTCGCCATCAGCAATGGATTTAGTGATGCGAGTTAGGTCTTGATATACCACTCGGCCAGCGCCGATGTTGGTGTGACCCACTTCTGAGTTACCCATTTGGCCATCAGGTAGGCCCACGTCCATACCAGAAGCTGAGATCAGCGTGTTTGGTTGGTTGGCAAACAATGCATCCATTACTGGCGTTTTTGCGTTAGCAATCGCGTTGTTTGAGTTATCTTCACGGTATCCCCAACCGTCTAGGATTACTAGAGCCATAGGCTTCTTAGTAGACATATTTCCGACCTCGTCAAATTCAAAAAATAACTATAAAAAACAAATTAGCGTAACTTTACTACACTTTGACCCGCGTGCAGAAGCCTTAGATCAAATAATGTGCATCAATGGTTGTTACAAAATTTCAACTCTTCTATTTGTAGACGAAAAATCGGCTACTGTCACAGCTTTCTGTACAAGCGGTGAGCAGGTGTTCGCCATCATTGAGTTGGTCTAGGCTGAGGGATTGGCCGTGAATTGGTTGCTCGTTTAAATACCACTGCACCTGCGGGTGGCTGGCTTTGAGCTTTAGCTGCTGGCCCGGGTAGGGGAAAAACTGGCTGCCACTTTTGGGTTTTAAAATGGATATTGGCTGGCTAGATGCGGTTGGTGCACCGCGGCGATTGAGTGACACTCCCTTGGTTTGCGCCCATTTGATCAAAGGTGCTGGCCAGTTGTGCAAGTTGCTGATCCCTTCATTGCTGCGTAGGGTTGGTGCCGCTTGTTGGTTGATGAGCCAGGCTTTTTGTTCAAATAGGCAGTTTTGCTCGGCGATTAAATCTGCGGCAAGCCCGCTTGGCCAGCAAATGGCGCCTTGGGTGACGTGTTTGGGTTGGTGAAGGCGCATTGCATCGGCGGGGAGTAAGTCAAACACATCAAACATTAATGGTGTGGCAAGGCTGGCGCCGGTTTTGCCGACGTTCGGCGCGCCATCAGGGCGGCCAATCCATACCCCTATGGTGTAGTCGCGGCTCACGCCGATAGACCAGGCATCGCGAAACCCCGCGCTGGTGCCCGTTTTCCAAGCGATGGCGCGGTGATGGGCAGGGCTCACTCGGTCTGGTGGCGGAATACGAGACAAGATATCGAAGATGATCCAGCTACTTTCTTTGCTCAGTAAGGTGTGGGTTTGTTTAGCTTGGCCGCTGAGAAAGCGCGGCGTAATGCTTTCCCCTTGTCGCGCTAAAGAAGAGTAAAGGGAAACCAAGCCTTCTAAGTTGACGCTCAGGCCGCCAAGGGCGAGGGTTAAGTTGGCATCTTGCGCTTGCAGGGCTATCTGGCTGTGTTGTAGCCAAGTTAAAAAGGTGTCAGCGCCAACATGATGTAGCACTTGTACCACGGGCGCGTTTTTGGACAGCTGCAGTGCTTCATCAAGGCGAATGGGGCCACTAAAGTGGCGGTTGAAGTTTTGCGCTTGATACTTGCCATGGCGCATTGGTACGTCCATTAACAGGCTAGCGCTGTGGACTAAATGTTTGTCCATCGCGAGGGCGTAAATAAACGGTTTTAAGGTCGAGCCCGGTGAGCGCAGCGCTTGCACCATATCGACATGGCCATAGCGAGTTAAGCTGGTGAAGTTAGCCGAGCCTTTATACGCCAGAACTTCACCGGTTCGGTTATCCATCACCAAAATCGCGCTAGAGAGGGCGCTTGGCCAGTGTTGACGGTTTTGCTCAATGAGCAGTTCGACTTCGCTTTGCAAGGTATGGTCAATGTAGGTGGCAATCTCTGCGGTTGTGGAGGTTGTTGGGCCTGAAAGTGATTTAACCCGCCGAGCTAAAAGCGGCGCCAATTGGGCTTGATAGTAGCGCTTGGCATTGAGGGGGGTATTGAGCACAACCGAGAGCTCATGGTCGTTTAATTGCAGCGCACGCTGGGTTCGCACTAACACTTTATTCCGCGCCACTAATGCGCGCTTGGGGTATTTGTCTGGCCGCGTAGCGCTTGGGCGCTGCGGGAGCACCACCAGTAATACCGCTTCGCTAGTGGTGAGGTCGGCGGCGGATTTGCCAAAGTAACGCTGCGCCCCCGCTTCAACCCCTTCGATGTTGCCGCCCATTGGAGTATAGCTGAGGTAAAGGTCGAGGATCTGCTCTTTACTCAGCGCTTGTTCGAGCTGAAGGGCGCGAAATATCTGCACCACTTTTCCTTGATAGCTGCGCTGGTAAGGGTAGAGCATGCGGGCAACTTGCATGGTTAAGGTCGAGCCACCAGAAATGATCCGACCATGGATAAGCTGCTGGCCGATGGCGCGCAACAAAGAAAACGGGTTCACTCCCGGGTGGTGGTAGAAATACTTATCTTCATACTCGATTAAGGCATCAAGATAAGCCTGGCTCACCGGGCGGACGACGTGGCCGTTTTTAACCTGGTGTTGAATGGGAATGCGAAATACGCCTTGGCGGTTGGAGAACTGGCGCAGCACGTCGCGGTCGCGGCTAAACACCGTGGTGGCGTGATCAAATTGCTGGTCGAGTTTGAGCGGTGACAGCTGGTTGGCGATAAGAAACGCCGCAACCAGCAGCGCAGCGAATGCCACGCTGCCGATGGTGACGTTTTTTATCCAGCGTAACCCGCGTTTATTCATGGCTGAATTTCAATCTCGCTAAAGCGGCGGTCGGCTTGATAGAGCATGTTTTCTGGTTGATACATCTGCTCTAGGAACATGGCAGGCACTTTGCCAACGCCTGGCGTTTCAGCCCGCACGACATAGTTGAGCACATAGAGAGACTTGTTTTGCATATTGGTCGAGGCGATCAGGCGGTCGTTGCGATACTCCAGCATATCAAACGCCGAAGAGGGCTTGATGTCGGCGGCGCGGATCAGCTCTCGGCTGTTGGTAAAGTCTGGGTTCTCTAGTACAAACCCTGCAGGAAGGTACTCCACTATCAACGCTGATGGCGCTTTCTGTTTGAGCTGAAAGCGCAGCGAGACAATCAGTTTTTCGCCCACTTTTAGCGGCCGACCATCGTAGAGCTTGCCGTTGGTAAAGCGGAAGATGCGCGCCGCAACCGAGTGGGGCAGGGTCGATTTAAGATAACCGGGTTTGCTCATCCCGGTAGTGCTCACTTGCAGATACACTGGCTCGTCACTGGTGTTGGTTAAGCGGGTGTTGGCCGTATAAAGCCCTTGGCCTTCGCGGTTGATGTGCTTGGTTTGGCTTTGCTCGGTTAATTCGATGGCGAGCGGGCTTTGGTTGAGCTGTTTTAGCTGAATGCCTGCTTGCACTAAGGCGATTTTCTCTTGGGTACTTAAGTAGTTACGTTGGTTTGCTAGCGCCACCACTTGCAGCGCCAATTTATTGCGCAGCGATTGCAGTTGGTGGTTGAGTTTCACCTTAGTTTCAATCTCACTTAGGATGCTGATAGTTGCGGCCAGATCGCGCAGTTTAGAGCCATAATCCCACGCATAGTACTGGCTGGCTGGTGGTTGGAAGCGGTCAATTTGGTTAAACAGCACCATGGCTTGCTGCTGGCCGCCATTGAGTAGCAGTGCGCCAGCTAATTGGGCAAGTGCCAGCCTTGATGGCGGGTTATCGAGCTTTTTCGCAACATCAAACAGCACTTCTGGGCTGCTCCAACCTTGTTGACTGCCCAGCCACAAAGCGTAGAAGCGGCTGGCGGTCATGTTTTGTTTTAAACCGTAGCCTGCGATATTTTTCTTTGCTGACTCAAGCATTTGCTTGGGCACCAATCCTGGGTATTGGTTGTGGGTCTGGAAAAGGAAATCGCTCACGTAAGCGCTAAGCCATGGGTCTTCCTTGCCGTGCTTGCTCCACAGCGAAAAGCTGCCGTTGGCTTTTTGCATGGTACTCAGGCGGTGGATCGCTTGCTCTAGGATAGCCTCAACACTGCGGCCTTGTTGGGCTTGTTGTTTTAACGGCGTGAGCTCTTCGCTTTGCAGTAGCCAAGGTAGCGCTTTGCTGGTGGTTTGCTCGGCGCAGCCGTAGGGGTAGCGGAACAGGTTTTGCGCGTAATCTTGGATGTTAAGCCTTGGTGAGCGCGCGTAACTGACCGAGGCGATTGGCCTCGCGAAGGGTTGATAATCTTGCCAAAGCTTCGCATCCAGTTGATAGCTGTTTGAACCTTGGCTGAGACCGCTAAGTGTCACTAAGTGGCGCTGGGTGATCAGCGGCTCTGGATGGCGCACAGGGATCTGCCAAGTGCGCGTCTGCTCAAAGCCGCTGGCGACGTTAACCTTAAGGCTTAAGGTGGCGGTGTCGCGCTCGGCTTCGATGTTACCCACCTCAAAGGGGAGTGCCACACCTTTGCGCTCCCCAGGCGCGAGTTCAAAGCGATGCTCTGCTTGGCCAATGGTTAAGATCTTATCGGCGCTGACAGTGGTGACCACCTGCTGGGTTTCTTCTGTGGTGTTAAACAGCTCTAGGTAAGTTTGGCTGCGGCTTTCTGGCGCCAAAAATCGCGCGATGGCGAGCTCGGCGACCACTGGGGTCGAGATAGAAACATTCGATTCCGCTTGGCCAAATTCGTTATCACTGAAGGCCATTGCGACGATTTGGGCTTGGCCATTGTAGTCGGGAATATCCACCTCGAATGTGGCCTGCCCATTGGCATCAAACTCAACCAGTTGCGACATAAAGGTGATGGTTTTGCTTTCGACCAGTTTATCGCGGTTGATATTGAGGTTGATCTCTTGGTCGCCGCCGTAACGATGAGGCTTGGCAAATGAGTCGGGGCGAAGCTGATAAAAGCGCGAGTAGAGGTCAATCACATCGGCGCCATAACGGCGCTGGGCAAAGAACCACGGGTTTATCTTCGGTACTTGGTAGCGAGCCAAGTTGACGATGCCGCGATCCATCAGCGAGAGCGTCACCCAAGTGGGTTTGTTGACTGGTTTAGCTAAGCGTACCGTGATGTTGGCTTTGGTGTCTGGCAGCAGCTTTTCTGGGTGCTCAACACTAACCTGTAGCTGGCGTGAGCTGCGGTCGAGTTTAACTGGCGCGACAGCGAAAAAACGTCTTGGGTGGCTGGTAGCCTGATTTGCCACTAACGTCGCACTAAGATAGGTGTCGTGGCGCTTTAGATCTTTTGGCAAATCGAACTCAAACCGTTGCTCACCTGCACTGATTTGCTGGGATTGGTGCAGCAGTACTTGGTCGGTTTCGAGGTTGAGTTGCAGCTCACCAGCCTGCTCGCTGTTGACGGTCACGATGACTTTGTCGCCATCTTGATAACGGGGTTTGTCGAGGGCGATGGCCAGTTGGTCGGGCTTGACTGGCTGCTGTTGCTCGCTTTCGTTCCAGCCCGCCCAAAATGGGTAGCGGGTGATAACCCCATCTTGCGTGGTTAGGGTAATGCGATAGCGTCCCCATTCGATGTCGACAGGGAGAGAGTAAGGTTTGGCTTCCTCAAGCGAAATGATGTCGGAGCGGATGGGGCGCCATTCGTCATCGCTACGGATATCCCAGCCTTCACTTTCGCTGTAGACCCAATAATACCCGCCTGCGTTGCGCTCAAGTTGGTAGTTCAGTTGGCCTTTTTGCAGCGTTTGGCCATCACCACTGAGTAGAGCCACGTCGAAATAGTGGGTGGAATAGGAATCAACATCGCCTTCTGGGGCTTTGATCCCGGCAATGGCATCGCCTGTCCAGAGCTGTCGCTGCTGGCTGCGAGAGATGGTTGCACCGCCAGTTTCAAACAGCTCGAAAGTAAAGCGCGCGTTGACGGGCGATTTCATCAATTTGGCCGAGTAGAGTGGCAGTTGCCATTGGTACTTACCATTTTTGTCTAATTGAATGTCTTTGATTTCAGGCACATCGCGCCAGGCTTCGATAGAAAAATGTTGGCCGACGAAGTAGTCGCTAAGCGGGCCACTAAAATGCTGGCTGGCTCGGTAGGTGGCGCTGGCCGAAACACGGTTATTGGCCGCAGGCGAACCAAACAGGTATTTACCGTGTAAGTTGGCGCTGACGTTGGTCGCCCCAAAGGGGATCGATTTGGCCATCTCAACCGTGAGATCCATTCGCTCAGGAACAAATTCGCTGACGTTAAATTCAAACTGGCTTAGGCTCTGTTTGCTCTCTTTGTGCAGCTTGAACACCGCAGTCCATTTGCCAACGGCAGCATTGGCCGGGATTTGGTAGTTGTCTTGAAAAAAGCCACTTTGCCCCTCGGCATCTAACCAGCGTCCGCTAGCGACTCGGCGATCCGGTTGAATGTATTCCACATACAAGCGCGAAGCTTCTTTAACTTGCTCGCCATCCTTGTCGCGCAAAATTAGATTGAGTGGTAGCTGTTCTCCAGGTTTAAAAAGATCACGGTTTGAGTAAGCAAATAGGTTGAGCGTTTGATGCTTGCGGCCGGTGACTTTGAAGTCGCTCAGATCGAGAGGGATCTCTCGAAGCGGTAGAAAGCTCATTTTACCTTGGTAGTGGGCAACTAAGGTGTCGCCTTGCTGCACTTGGTAGTCAAATTGTGCTTGGCTGGTGGTGAGTGTCCCGAGTTTGGTTTGCTGGCCGTTGTGGTGGTAAATCGACAGCTCGGCGCCTTCAATGGCTTGTTCATTAGCAAGTGAGGTTAACTGTACCGCGAGGTGCTCGGCAAACACTTTGGTTTGAATGCCGATATCGGTCAGTGCGACTTGCACCACTTGCTCGACATCGTAGCCAAAGGTGCCGGTGGCTTTGAGCACCAAAATATACCAACCATCCTCAAGCGAGTCGGGCAGTTTAAGTTCATTGTATTGGGCTTGGTTAAGGGCTTGCGGCTCAAGTTCAAAATTCAGATGTGTCACCGCCTTAAAATAGGGCGCTAGGCGGTTTAAGCGGCCCATGCTCGGCGTACTGGCATAGGGCAGTTTATTCAACAGCGCAGCAGGATCGGTGACTTGTAAGATCTCCATCGAGAGCTGCTCGGCATTCGTTACCGAGACAGGCAGCGCGCGCTTGCCATGGCTGGCTATCACCGGGCCGCGGCCCAATATTTGTACGCTGGGTTCTTTTTTAAATACCTCAACATCCAGCTGTGCTTGGTCTTGGTACTGCAGCTGATGATTGAGTTTTACTCGATACTTTTTGCCCACCTCTACATTGGGATAGATCAGCGCAGTTTGGGTGCTATTGAGCAACCACTTATCGGCATAAGCCTGCTCAGACTCCGGGTTAAGCAGCGAGGCGGCGTTTTGCTTTGGCACCTTATCGTCAAACTGGACGATAATCGCGGGCGCACCTTGGTAGCTATAATTGCCAATATAAGTGATTGCCGCATTGACCGTGCTCGCCATCAGTAGCGCAATCATGGCCCCAAACATCCCAATAAATCGTTTCATGCTGATCCCTGCTGATAATTTAGAAATAGCTTAAATATGCTGTGAGTGGCATATCTTGGCACTATACGTAACTGCTTTAAATATATGCAAGGATTAATCAGAGTTTGTGAGGGAAAGGCAAATTTATGAGAAAAAATAGGGTGAAGGGAGAAGAAAAAAGAAGAGACGGGCTGCGCCCTGAGAATACAGAATGCGCTTCGCTTACCAGAGACGAGAAACTAGAGACGAGAAACTATAAGAGCGGGGGAGCGCTTTTGTTTTTTGCTCTTATAGCAGCGAAGCGGTCTCGTTTCTAGCAGGGAGCTTGCGACCGATCTAGCCTCTGCTCTTTCTGTATTCTCAGGGCGAAGCCCGTCTTCGTATTCCCATAAGCGCAGCGCATTCTCCTCTCTCCTTCACACTTCTCCTTTCGCGCCTCTCGCATCTAGCGCACCCTCACGCTATACTCAGGCCCTCATAATTTAAGCAAACACATTGCAAGAGCGGAAGATATGCAAGAGTACATCGATTTTATTTCTCAAAATATGATTATGGTTGTGGTCTGGGTTGGTCTATTTGTTGCCCTTATCATGAACATTGTGAAAGCAAAAACGGCCGGCTACACCGAAGTTACGCCAGCACAAGTGACTCAATTTTTAAACCGTGAAGAAGGCGTAGTTGTCGACATTCGCTCTAAAGAAGAGTACAAACAGGGCCATATTACCGGTTCAGTTCACATTTTGCCGTCTGATATCAAAAATGGCTCTATCTCAAGCCTTGAAAAGTACAAAGCGAGCCCAATTACTGTGGTATGTAAATCAGGTCAAACTGCAGTAGCAAGTGCGAATGACTTGCATAAAGCAGGCTTTGAAAAAGTATACCTGTTGAAAAATGGCCTGATTGCTTGGAACGAAGCAAACATGCCTTTGGTTCGCGGTAAGAAGTAATCGCCACCAAATCAGTTGAATTTTTATTGCACTGAGTGAATTTTCGTCAAGTAGGGCGGAGAGTTGTGAACTTTGGCACGTAATACCAAGGTTTCCTAGTCAAACCATTTCGGCTCGGTTAGGCTCGGTGCAAGTAGATAGATTAATTTTAAAGGACTCAAATCATGGCTGAAGCAGCACCTCAAGAAAACGCACAAAACTTCGCAATTCAACGCATCTTCCTAAAAGATGTTTCTTTTGAAGCGCCTAACTCACCTGACATGTTCCAAAAAGAGTGGAACCCAGATGTGAAGCTAGACCTAGACACGCAAAGCCGTGAGCTTGGTGAAGGTGTTTACGAAGTTATCCTACGTTTAACTGTGACAGTGAAAAACGCAGAAGAAACCGCGTTCCTATGTGAAGTTCAACAAGGCGGTATCTTCACAGCTGAGCAAATGGAAGCGGGCCAACTAGCACATTGCTTAGGCGCATTCTGCCCTAACATCCTATTCCCATACGCTCGTGAAACTATCTCAAGCCTAGTGGTTAAAGGTACGTTCCCACAACTGAACCTAGCACCAGTTAACTTTGATGCATTGTTCATGAACTACCTACAAAACCAAGCTGAAGGCTCTGCAGAAGCAGAAGCGTAAGCGAAGTGCGAAATACTAAGTGCGAAACTCGAAGTAACCACACTTAGCTTTTAGCACTTAGCTTTTACCACTTCCAATGCACATCAAATCTTTCGATGCGATGTGCATTTTTTTATTTTAAAATAGTCTCAATTGACTCCTATCTATCAGGCAGAATAATGACACAAGCTTTCGGTAAACAAGTTTACGGTAAAGAGATCGCGATGACGGTCATTGGTGCAGGCTCTTACGGCACCTCATTGGCTATCTCTTTGGCGCGTAATGGTGAAAACGTGGTGATTTGGGGCCATGAGGCTGATCATATGGAGCGATTGGAAAACGATCGCGCTAACCATGAATTTCTGCCGGGTATTGATTTTCCCGACACTTTGATTGTCGAAACGGACTTAGAGAAAGCCGTTCACGCTAGCCGTGATCTGCTGGTGGTCGTGCCAAGCCATGTGTTTGGTATTGTGCTTAAAAGCTTGCAGCCGCACCTGCGTGATGACACTCGTATCTGCTGGGCAACCAAAGGCCTAGAGCCAGAAACAGGCCGCTTATTAAAAGAAGTCGCGCACGATGTGATTGGCGAAGACTACTCGTTGGCAGTGCTGTCTGGGCCGACGTTTGCCAAAGAGCTCGCCATGGGTATGCCGACCGCGATTTCGGTGGCCTCGCCAGATGATCAGTTTGTCAGTGATCTACAAGAAAAAATCCACTGCAGTAAAACTTTCCGCGTGTACGCCAACAGTGACTTTATCGGTATGCAACTTGGCGGCGCGGTGAAGAACGTGATTGCGATTGGTGCCGGTATGTCTGATGGCATTGGTTTTGGTGCCAATGCACGGACTGCTTTGATCACTCGCGGCCTAGCGGAAATGACCCGCTTGGGCGTTGCGCTTGGCGCACAAAAAGAAACCTTTATGGGCATGGCCGGACTGGGCGATCTGGTTTTGACCTGTACCGATAACCAATCACGTAACCGTCGTTTCGGTTTGGCGCTTGGTACCGGTAAGATGTTGATACCGCTCAAGACGAAATTGGCCAAGTGGTTGAAGGCTACCGCAACACCAAAGAGGTGTGGGTGCTGGCAAAACGCATCGGCGTCGAGATGCCGATCGTTGACCAAATCTATCAAGTACTGTATCAAGGAAAAGATGCACGTATGGCCGCGCAAGATTTATTGGCGCGAGATAAGAAATCAGAGGTGTAAGAAGAGCAGAGTATAGAATTCGCTGTGCTCATAGGAATACAGAATGCGCTTTGCTTATTAGAGACTAGAGACTAGAGACTAGAGACTAGAGACTATAAGAGCAAGAGCTGAGAAGTGGACTGGTTTGTTCTTATAGAAGCGAAGTGGTCTAGTCTCTGCTCTTTCTGTACTCTCAGGGCGAAGCCCGTCTCTGTATTCTAATACGTGAAGCGATTTCTTAAAAATCCAAGGACGATTGGAACGAAAACAATGAAGCAATGTGAAAAAAAAGTAGTGTGGGAAGCGATCGTTCGCGAGGCGCGTGAGTTGGCGGATCAAGAGCCGATGTTAGCGAGCTTTTATCATGCCACTATCATTAACCACGACAGCCTTCCGGCGGCGCTGAGTTATATTTTAGCCAATAAGCTAAAAACCTCGTCCATGCCTGCGATGGCGGTGCGTGAAGTGGTAGAGATGGCGTTTAGAGAAGACCCATCGATTGCTAGTGCGGCAGCGTGTGATATTTGCGCGACGGTAACGCGCGATCCGGCGGTTGCGATGTACTCTATGCCATTGCTTTATTTGAAAGGCTATCACGCCCTGCAAGGTTATCGTGTGGCGAACTGGCTGTGGAAACAAGGCCGCCGAGCGCTGGCCACTTACCTGCAAAACCAAATCTCTGTGGCTTGCCAAGTTGATATTCACCCTGCGGCGCGTATTGGTCGTGGCATCATGCTCGATCACGCGACGGGGATTGTGATTGGTGAAACCGCGGTGGTCGAAAACGATGTCTCTATCCTGCAAGATGTGACGCTAGGCGGTACCGGTAAAGAGTGCGGTGACCGTCACCCGAAGATCCGTGAAGGGGTGATGATTGGCGCTGGCGCCAAAATCCTCGGCAACATCGAAGTGGGCGTTGGTGCAAAAATTGGTTCTTGCTCAGTAGTATTGCAAGCCGTTCCCCCTCATACCACGGCGGCAGGGGTTCCTGCCAAGATCATCGGTAGACCAAAAACGGATATGCCCTCACTGGATATGGATCAGCAGTTCAACGGCAAATCGAAAGGATTTGTTGGTGGGGATGGGATTTAAAGTACTAAAAGCGAAGTGCTAAAAGCTAAGTGTGGTCAGTAGATCCCGGACATCTCGATTCCGGGATGACGCGCTTTTTGCTGTTATAGTTTCTAGCCTCTAGAAGGGAGCTTGCGAGCGCTCTGTATTCCTATAAGCGAAGCGCATTCTGTATTCTCAGGGCAAAGCCCGTCTCTGTAATCTCATGAGCAAAGCGAATTCTTCCTCAAGCGAAGCGCCCTTCTTCTTCCTGCTCTTGAGCTTCTCTCCTCAACTTGAGTGCATACAAATACCCCAACACTCCACCGACAATATTGCCAAACGCAATCCCAAAGAACAGCCCTTCAATATCATAAAGCAGGCTGCCAAGCCAAGCGGCGGGTAGGGTAAGGCCAAACAGGCGTAGTGCGCTCCAGTAGAAGGCGTGTAGTGGGCGGTGCATGGCGTTGAGGCCGCTGATCAATACCATCATAATGCCTTGAAATCCGTAGCTAAATGGAACGACCAGCAAGTAATGCCAGAGTAAGTCTCGCACACTCTGCTCTTGGGAAAAGAGCGCTGACAGTGGCACGCTGAGGGGTACCATCATGATGAAAATCAGCAGCTGAAAGACAATAGAAAAGCGCATGCTTAGAAACAGAGCTGCAAAGCTGCGAGGGTAGTTTTTTGCCCCGATATTCTGAGCGATAAATGGGGTTAGGGCGGAGGTGAGCGCCATGATCACTAACAGCAGTAATGACTCGACTCGCTGCGCCGCCCCGTAGGCGGCGACTGCTTCTGTGCCGTGACTGGCCAGTAACATCATTAAAATCGCACCAGACAGTGGCGTCATGGCATTGGATAGCGCGGCTGGGGTGCCAATTTTTAAGATCTGTTTCCAGTCAGAATACAGCGTCGTAAGATACGGCAGGGCGAGTAATTTTTCCCGCTTCACTAACACATATAATGAGCCACAAAGCGCCCCCAGCCAACTGAGCGCACTGGCAATGGCCGCGCCTTGAATGCCCAGTTCAGGGAAAGGGCCGATACCAAAGATCAGTAGTGGATCGAGTACGCCGTTGATGACGCCCGCAAGCATCATGATTTTAGCGGGCGTTTTGGTGTCGCCTGTCGCGCGAATGGCCGCGTTACCCGCCATTGGGATCACCAGTAGCGGAATAGTGAGATACCACACCTGCATATATTGTTCGATAAGCGGGATCAGCTCAGCTTTGGCGCCCAGCAGGCTAAATAGCGACTCGATGGTCGCGAGCCCCGCACTAGAGGCGGCCAGCACAAGGAGCACCGCTAGCAGTAATCCGTGGGAGGAAAAACGTGCGGCGTGCTGGGTGTCCCCTTGGCCAAGTAATCGGCCAATATTGGTGGAAAGCCCCATGCCAATGCCCATGGTGATGCAGTTTACGCCAAAGGTGACAGGAAAGGTAAAGCTGATGGCCGCTAGCGCTTCGGTGCCCAGCAGCGAGATAAAAAAGGTGTCGACCAAGTTAAACATTAAGATTGCCACGATGCCAAAGATCATCGGTATCGTCATTTGACGCAGCACAACAGCGATCGGCGCGCTAAGCAACCCGTGTTTATCTTGCATTTATAGCTACAACTTTGTCTATAAGGAGGGTAAATAGGATAACCAGCTAGAGATGTTTAGTCGAGGGAAAGAAATGCGAAGTGCTAAGAGGTAAGTGCGAAGTCCTAAAAGCGAAGTCATAAGGATGAAGAGCAAGAGCGGAGAGTACGTAGCTCTTGCTCTTGTTGTTTCTTTTCTCTAGAAGCGAAGCGGCCTAGCACCTAGTAGGGAGCTTGCGACCGGCTTCGCACCTAAACCGCGCAGCGGTTTCCTAACACCCCGGTCCACAATCCAAGCAGTGCTTAATCATCTCTGGCCCTAGGTGAAGCTTAGCATTCAAATCACGCAGCGCAGTACGTACGCCTTCTTCAATTACCGGGTGATAGAACGGCATGTCGAGCATTTGCGAAATGGTCATGTCGTTTTGGTGCGCCCACGCCAGCAAATGTGCTAAGTGCTCCGCGTTTGGTCCCATCATTTCAGCGCCGAGGAAGCGGCCTGTGCCTTGCTCGCCGTAGACGTGTAATATCCCTTTGTTGCGCAGCATAACGCGAGAGCGGCCTTGGTTTTCAAATGAGACTTCGCCAGTCGCAAAGCAGCCACAGGTGCCTAAGCGTTCAGTGATTTGCTTGTAGGTTTCACCGACCATCGCTATTTGTGGGTCGCTAAATACCGCTGAAATTGAAGAGCGGCGTAGGCCAGCTCGAATATCCGGGAAGCGTCCCGCATTATCACCGGCAATGCGACCTTGATCTGCCGCTTCATGCAGTAGTGGCAGTTGGTTGCTGGCGTCACCTGCGATAAAAATCGTATCGACT
>Ga0070725_10001370_pt1 | contig 13696 bp, 12 predicted proteins | sample tdDd002_FD_69781 | JGI IMG/M metagenome (GOLD analysis project Ga0070725, IMG submission 69781) | Marine sediment microbial communities from the Atlantic coast under amendment with organic carbon and nitrate - tdDd00.2 | ecosystem: Environmental > Aquatic > Marine > Coastal > Sediment | place... | reverse complement strand
TTTTCGATTAGAGGTTTTCTTAGCAGTATCACACAAACTGCACCAATTAAGCAGGCAAGTGGAAACGAAAGAGATGAATAAGTGCTATCAAAACTTGTTTGTAAAATCAGCATAAAGCTTAATAGCATTGCGGTAATAAATATTAAACTTTTCATATATCGTACTCCTTTATCGATATTGATTTATGCTCTGGCTTAGTAAGCTATTTGTAACTATTAGCAAGGCATTATTTTTGAGGGTTGCTGATTTTAGTTAACTTGAATAATCCATACTTATTCCACCTCAATTAGTATGCAAATAGGTTGTATTGTGCATGTAATGCGATGCAATAAAATAAGTTATCAGTTGTATGGCGAACATATCCAAGTAGCAAAGCAAGCGGCATTAAGGCGAGCAACCCAAATCCGTAGTGCGTATGAATTAAACAAAATGCAATGCTGGTTATAATGATTGCGCTCCAAACCCCTAGTCCGCTATTCATTAGCCTTTGCTGAAGCATGCCTCGGAAGATAACCTCTTCTACTATAGGTGCGACTATGCATAAACTGATAAACCATAATACCGAGCTGTAAGGATAAAGCTGTACGGCTATTCCTTTGGAGAAATCTAAATCAAAATAATCAGCATAATTAGTGACTTCTGCAAACCATATTTCAGCATGGTTAAAGCAATAGCCAATAGTGATAATTAATAACAATGTGAAAAGGTTTATTGCTCGTATACCGAGAAACTTTTTTAGCTCGTGAGTATTGTTTGTACCAGTTGCTTTTTTTATAAAAAATAACGTGGTGAGTATGAAGCAGGCATCAGCTATTATTTCTCCTTCAGCAGTTTCGAAAAATTCAAATATCTTTGATGTTAATGCTAAGTCAGCAATATAACTGAGCCAAATAATCCCTATTACAAGTATTAAGAAAAATAGATCTAGACAGAGAAAAAATGCCCAGCCTAGAGATTTAACCGTATTAAAATAAACTTGCTGATTGTAATAACCCACATAAACTCCTTTTTACTGAAATGCTAATAAGTCTGGCGACTTAGGATTAATAGTTGATAGTTCGAAAGCTAAGTGTGACAAATGAATAGGTAATTGTGTTATGTGTGGCATGCGCTAAAAAACTAGGTATAAAATTATTAGTTTTAACTTTCAAATAATTATAAATAAATACGCCCGGTATCATTGCGAAAACGTGGCCTAAAACCTCATCATCGGCGAACTTATGAAGGTGTAAACCAATGAATATAATTGATGTGATAAAAATGGTAAGAGTAATTCCCAGCTTTTTCTTTAGATCATCGAATAATATGCCTCTAAAAATAAACTCTTCAAGTAATGGCATGAAAATCATAAACATAAAAATACGGTGTAGTAATTTTTCTAAATTGATATGGGACGCTTCAATTTGATATTCAAATACCACCAGTATTAGAAATAGCTTCAGTCCAGCGCTTAATATGCCGAGTAAAATTGCTGTTTTAACCCAATTCATTTGAATGGAGGGCTCTTCTACTATCTCAAATTTAAAAAACTTCAATACTAAAATAGCTAAAAAGAAGGCAATTATTGGAGCTATGGCATCCCAAGCTTTGTTTTGTTCTAACGCATAAGCTATTAAAACAAAAAAAAATGTAACTAAAAAAATAAATGTTTTCATTAGAAATTGAAACTTTAGGTATTGAAATATATTGGAATCAGAATGAGTAAGTTTCTAGCAAGCTTCCTAGCAGCTATTGAGTTATTAGAGAGTCTTCTTTGTGATGAGCTTCCATATATCCTTGATAGATTCCGGTAAAAGCCCATAACGCAATGATGGCGAGTAAAAGTCTTCTAATATTAACGGTAAAGACTTCAAGTTTATCCTTAATTTTCATTTTCTACTTCCTTGAGCGAGAGCACGCAATAATATCTGCTTATGCGATATTAAATCAACGTGAGTTAAGCTTGCTCGCACTATCAATGCATTACGAGTTTTATCAATTATCTACATGAATAAGTACAAGTATATGATTGCAAGAGTATTATTAAGCATATGCAATGCGATACAATAGACAACATTATCTGTTTTATAGCGAACATAACCTAAAAATAATGCCCAAATAGCAATTATTGCCATTATGGTAAATTCATACTGAAAATGAACGACGCCGAACAGTAAGCTGGTAATAATTATTGCACCAGTAACACCCGCTCTACTTTTCACAAACCGTGTATAAGCAATGCCTCTAAATATTAATTCTTCAATAATCGGTGCAACAATGGCGATAGCGATAATGACCATGATTAAGTCTAATGCATTATGTGTTTGTGCTTTAATGTCTAGCAGAAACTGAGGTTCAGCTATATCAATATACTCTAATGCTAAGTGTTCAATGCCCCCAAACACCAGGCCAGCAGCTAGCACTTTCAAAAGCACTGAACGCTGAATAGGTTTTACCCCGATAAATTGATAGGGAAAGCCTTTTTCTGGTCGGTAAGCGGCTATTTTAAATAATGGCATTGTCAGCAGTGCCGCAGCTAAGCCAACTGTTCCTAGCAATATTGGTGCTTCAAGTGCTTTAGAAATGCTTTCATCTTCCATTCCTGACATACCTAAACCAATGCTTATGAATAGGCCTAGTACGCTTTGAACTCCAAAAGCTAAAGCGAATATCCAAAGAAAGGTACCAAATATTGAGAATGTTTGTTTTTCTATGGTTGCTGTTGTCATTTTTGTGCCCTAAGATTCAATAATTCTTAATGAAAAATAGGTGGGCTTTCGCTACACCTATTTTTTAATTAACTAGTATTCTTCACTAATTTCTATTGGCTTTATTGGGTCAGGACCCGGTAATAGTTCTTCTTTTCTTGGTTTACCATCAGGGCCGATGATAGTAATAACGATAGGTTTATCAGCATCGATTTTTCCGCCACCAGACACTAATGCTTGTTCTTTTACTGAAATGATTTTCATATTATTTCCTTATTAACCGACATACTCGGGATTGTTAATGATTTAGCTTTGTAGCTAAAGGTTTAGTTACTCAAAAGGTCTGTCAAAACTTGTTATGAGTAAAAGTTTTTCTATTGGTTAGCTACCTTTTGTTGTTCTTGTGCAATTGTTAGCTGACCATTTTCTAAAGCGTAAACTTGTTCTGCTTTATTAATCGTTTCTTGTCTGTGAGCAATCATAATTCTTGTCATGGGTAGTTGTGATATTTGCTCACTAATTTTGGCTTCATTAGTGTTGTCTAAATGACTTGTTGCTTCATCCATAAACAATACGCAAGGCGACTGATATAAGGCTCGGGCAAGTAGCACGCGTTGCAGTTGGCCGCCTGATAAGTTTGAACCCATATCACCCACTAACGAGTTATAGCCCATTGTCATGTTGGTAATATCGTCATGAACTGCGGCAAGACGAGCGCATTGTTCAACTTTTAAATGATTAGGTTGAGGGTCAAAAAAGCTAATGTTATCGGCAATAGAACCCGTAAGTAAGGTGTCATCTTGCATTACTGCTGCAATATGCTTTCGGTAGTTTTTTAACCCTAATTGATTAATGTCTTTACCGTCTAATAAAATTCTGCCTGAGCTAGGTTGTAGTAAACCAAGCATGATTTTCATTAAGGTGGTTTTACCTGCACCAGATGGGCCAGTAATCGCAATAGAATCACCTTGTTTTAACGTTAGGTTTACTTTGTTTAAAATAGGTGCTTGCTCTTCACTGTAACTAAAGCTGATATCTTCTAAGGTTAACTCGCCTTTTGGCGCTGTTAAATCAGTTAAGCCATCGCGGTTAGCTTCTTGCTTGGTTAGGGCAATATCGGCTATACGGTCTAAATGTAAGCGCATCATTTTAAATTGAATAATTTGTTCAATTAAATTAGCAAAGCGTTGTGTTAGTTGATTTTTATAGGCGATAAAGGCGAGTACCATACCAATAGACAAGGCGTTAGCCATCACCAGCGTAGCGGCTAAATACACCACTAATACATTTTCTAAACCGAATAGCAGTTTATTAAAAGAATCAAAGCTAATATTTAATCGACCTAAACGAATTTCACTGTTAACCACTTCGGCATAACGGTTTTGCCAAATACTTTGGCGTTGCGATTCGTTACCAAATAGCTTAATGGTTTGCATACCGCGCATATTTTCTAAAAAGTTAGACTGCTCTTTAGCTGAAGCTTGGATCATTTCTTCGGTAGCTTGATGGAGTGGACGATAAAGCACTAAACGAATAATGGTATATAGGAGAATGGCGCCAATAACAACGGCTGTAAGCTTTACTGAGTACAACAGCATCATCACCAACACAGTGATTGCCATAATGCCATCAACTAAAGTTTGTACAAAGCCCGTGGTAATACGCTCACGAATTTGTGCTAGTGAACCAAAACGAGAAACAATATCGCCAACATGACGCGATTCAAAATAATTCATCGGCAAACGCAATAAGTGCCTAAGCAGATTTACCCCCATTTGCATATTTAGCACACTGGAAAGACGTAATATCAGCCAACTGCGTACTGCATTTGTTACTACATTTAATATTGCCACTAACGCAAAGCCTAACGCTAAAACGGTCAGCAAAGATGTATCAAAGCTAATCAATACTTCATCAACCACCCACTGCATATAATAGGGGCTCATTAAAGCAAAAAGCTGTAATACTAGTGATAAACCAATCAGTTTTAACAAGCCCGATTTTAGCCCAGTCATACTTGACCAAAGCTGGCTAAACTTCATTTTTGTGTGTTCTTGTTTAACTTCAAAATTGCTCGTAGGGGTCAGCTCTAAGCAAATACCGGTAAAATGTTGGCTAAATTCTTCAACATTCAGTGTGCGTTTACCAACAGCAGGGTCATTAATGGAAAATTTTGCGCTAGCACCTTTGCCTGAAACTTTAGTTAGCACAACAAAGTGATTCATATCCCAATGTAATATACAAGGTGTAGCAAGCTTATGGACTTCATCCAGCGGACATTGCAATGGCCTACTAGCTAAGCCGAGTTTATCAGCTAGCTCAATAAGCTGCTGTAAGTTCATGCCTTTTAAATTAGCCGAATAGTGCTTGCGCATTGCAGGCATATCAAGCTTATGACCATAGAAGCTTGCTACCATCGCCAATGAGGCTAAGCCACATTCAGCGATCTCAGATTGGAGAATTAAAGGAACAGATTTTAATGTGGAAAAATTTAATAATTGTCTATTCTGGTTTGATGGCATTGCATGACTTTCCAATTTAACTTGATTTTGAAGCACAATCATTAAGGCTCGACTATTTTCTATGTGTTAATGACTTTTCTGATATAGAGTTTTGTTTTTTATAGATTAGAGGTTTTATTATGTGGCAATAGTTTGACTTGACATACCTTATGTAATTTTGAGAACTATACTGTTCCAGTATTTTTAGATTAGGAAAATCCAATTGCTTTTTAGTTGTCCCTGTTATACCAGAACACTTTTCATCTAAATGACTAATTAATTTTATATGTGATGTTTTCCATAAATCTTTTGTGTTTTCTGAGGTAAAATTCATCGTTTCAGCGTCTAATTCAATAGAAGCTCTTATTATTATTTTAATTTTTTTATACGTATAAAGTGCTTGTAAAGCAATTTCATTGTTTATTTTAAGACTAGATAGAGTTTTTAAAATAATAAGAGTATCAATGACACCTCTTTTTTCTACCAAAGAGCTTAAACCTGTTAGTGAACTACATTCATGGTGCATTAATATATTCATGCGCTCCACACACGAAATTCTTCTTTCTATAAGAAAGAGCGCATCCTCGATTGATAAAACTTGCTCCTGACTAGGTGGAAATTCTGTAGTTAATTCAAGCCTTTCTACTCTGAAAATAAGAACTAGCTCAAAAAGCAGTACTAATGTTATTGCATACTTAATCATTTAAAAGCTCTTCTGCGATGCTTTCTATAAGGCTTAATTTCTTTTTAATTACAATTGAGTTAACAGCCAGTCTGTCTATATAAAAGTGACATTCTTTTACCATATAGCAAGAATAAAACTCTGCTAAATCTTCTTTTTTAGAGCTTCTGGAATAATCGCTTAAAAAACCAGGATAATTGTTAGATAAATTTCTATTTAGGCTTACTTTTGCTAATTTTCTAGCTGCGTTAGATGTCGGCCACTTTTTTATGTATTTGTCAAAAACTGGACTTTCACTTAATGCGTGAAAAACTTCGTGATGTACTAATCTTGCATCTACTTGGCCAAATAACCCTATAGTCGAGCTTTGGAAAAATTTAAAATGTCTACCACTTATATTAAAAAGAAGGCTTTTCTTTGCGAGAATAAACTTTAAATTTGAGATTTTAAATTTAGGGTATTTATTTAACTCATTGAGGAGGATGGTCTTACTTTCCACAAATGAATATGAATCTTTCTTAGAATTTAAATTATACTCGACAGGAAAACCAAATAAGAATGCATAAAAAAGGTCTACTTTATTGTAGATAAATCCAGCTTTGTAAATATTACAAAAACTAAAAATTATGATTGTTAATATAATTATATTTACTTTTAACATAAGCTGTTTCGCTCTTAGATAGGAGAAATACTCTCCTATCTATAGTTTAAATATTCTTTTGTGTTAATCGTTTTTTCTTGACTCTCTAACGCAGTCTGAATATTCGTCTGGCTCTTGAGCAGGGTTGAATTTATCTTTACAGCTAGACTCTGGTGAATCACTACATCCACTTAGAGCTAACCCTACAGCTGCTACAACTAGAAACTGTACCAAACCACCATTTACTTCTTGAACTTCATTTACGTTTAATTCACGCATTTGTTATACTCCATTTATCCGACTTTTTTAGTTAATTTGTCGGGTTGTTAATGTGCTATTGCTTTTTGCAATAGCGGTTAATAGGGCGGGTGTAATAGGTCTGTCAAAACTTGTATTACACTCGCCAATTTACTTAATTTTTATGGCGCTAATGGTTTGAACCATAAAAATTAAATGCTGTTTTGTTAACGGCTCTAAAAAATAAACATCCGTGTTTAAATTCTCCTTATTGGTTCAGAAACTGTTAACGTTTAATTATTCTTTCTAACCAACCTTTCTTTAGGTTATTTTGCTTTGTGCCAGCTAGCTAACTCGCCCTTTTAGGCTATACAGTGGTTCAAGTAACCATTCAACAATAGTGCGTTGCTCTAACATAATATCAGCCTCTAACAACATGCCACTTTTTAGGTTAAACGCTTTACCATAGGCTTTCATTTGCTGTTTATTTAACTTTGCTCTTAAACGGTATACTGGCTCTTGTAAATTAACGGGTAGCTGTACTTCATTTGGGGCAATAAGTGCCCGATCAATTCGGATTACAGTGCTTTCCATAAAGCCAAAGCGTTGATATGGAAAGGCATCAAATCGTAAACGTGTATTTAACCCTTCTTCTATAAAACCTGCTGAACGTGTTGGCAGTAATAGTTCTGCAACTAGCTCTGCACCTTCTGGTAAAATATGCATTAAGGGTTTGGTGCGGCTTAATGTTTCTCCTTGCACCACTTGAATGCCTGTAACTGTGCCATTGTTGCTAGCTGTTACTGTGTAATGTACATTGTTTTTAACTTGCGAAAGTTGTTGTTCAATTTCTGCTTGCTGGCGCTTTAAAGCATTTATCCTAAGCGTGTATTGCTCTGGTATATTGTTAAGCTCAAACTCAATATTTATTAGTTGATTATTGAGTTGTAACAATAGGCGCTCAACGCTTTGCTTTTCTTGCCTTGCTTCAAGTAACTCTTGTTGCTGGCGTTCTTTGTCGTAGGCTGAAATAAAGCCTTGATTACTTAAATTGTTAAATTTTTTCTGTTGGCTAAGCAGTAATATTAGCTTTTGCTGAGCTAATGCTAACTGTTCCTTTAATGCGACTTGCTCTTGTTGTAGAGCTTGTTGCTTGGTTTGAGCATTTGCTACTTCTTTAATTTGTAATGCTAAGTACTGCTGAACTTCATCGTTTAGTAATGTAAGTTGGGCTTGTAATTGCTTTATAATATTGCTGCTTAAGGCAGAGCCGTCACTATTGTTTTGCTGAACGATTAATGTGGCTAAAGGTTGGCCTTTAATAACAATGTCACCCTCTTTAACCCATAATTTTTCAATAGTGCCACCTTGAGAGGCAAAGCTTTTTATTACCCCTTTACTTGGCATTAAAAAACCTCTAACGGTCTCTTTTCTTGCATACTGAGCATTGAATAAAAAGCTAACTATAGTTATTGCGATAACAACAATAATTGATACAGTTACTTTTATTGAAAGTGGTTGAGCTAAAATAATAGTCCCAGTTAGCTTTTCACTTTGATGGGCAACCGCTTCCTTTCGAAATAAACTCATAAAATACTTCTATTTACACTTATAAGGTACAAATTCTTAAAGTTAACAACATGTGGCTAGTCAAAAGTGCATTAGTAAAAATTGACGCGATAGCTTGTTGCTATTTGATTTTGATCCATATCTTGGCAAAAAAAATAAAAATGCCTATAACTTAGACACAATATTTATATAATGATTATGTAATGTCGTATAAAATAAGGGCTAGATGAAAGATTGGATGACATTGTTTTTAGCATTGATTGCGGTTTACCCTCTTAATTTCCTATGAATTTCTCAAATAAAACAGCATATTTAATTGGTGATTTTGAATTTGTACCTAGTAGGCATTTGTTGATTATTGATGGTCAAGAAAAAAAATTAGAACCCAAGCAGTCAAAAATACTGGCGCTATTTATAGAGCATCAGGGCGAAATTGTTTCTCGAGAAATGTTAGAGGAAGAAGTTTGGCCAAATGTCATTGTATCGGAACAAGCTGTAAATAATAAAATTTCTGAACTTAGAAAGCTGTTCAATGATAATTATAGAGCTCCTAAGTATTTAAAAACTCATCCTCAATTAGGTTATGAATTAATTTCACCTTGCAGTATTAAACCGAATACTCAAGATAGCCAAGACCAAGACCAAGACCAAGACCAAGACCAAGACCAAGATCAAGACCGCAGCATTCCACCAGTTAAGACTAAAAAAAGAACAAAGTTTCTATTATTTAGTATTTTCCTATCAATAGCGTTTACTTTTATTTCTATTGGTTATTTCTATGGCGTAATGTCTACTCCAGCAGCTACTGCCGAAAATACGCCAAGTTATAAGCTAACTCCTGTTACTACTGAAAAAGGACAAGAATGGGGGATCAATGTCAGTAATGATGGCAAGTTTATCGCTTATAGTCATAGAGAATTGAAAGATGAAAATTGGCGTATAAAGATAAGAAATACCGAAACCGGTGAAGAAAAGTACTTAACAACGCTTGAGTATGATAGCCAAAGTGCTGTTTGGCACCCTCTAGAAGACTCATTATTCTTTACGCAATATGCCAATGAACAGTGTGAAATTATAAAAGCAGAAAATGTTTGGGGTGAAACTACTTTTAAAAAGATAGCTGATTGTGGAAAGTACCCTACAATAGCGCCTCTAAGCATTGATCCTAGTGCAGACTGGTTGTACTTTAATTATAAAAAAGATGGCTTAACATACAAAGCGCTAAAAATTGAAATTTCATCTGGTTATCAAGAGATGCTTACTGCTCCACCTAAATCTGGAGGTGGGGATTATGTTAGTAAGTTATCGCCTGATGGTATTCACCTAGCAATACTTAGAGCAACATCTTTCTATCAAGTGGAACTCTTATTGCTTAACCTCTCAACGAGGGAAACGAGAAAACTTGCCGCTTTCCAACATAATATAATATCAATCGAATGGTCAAAAAACAGTCAAGAAATCATTTTTGTAAATGAGAGCAGTGAACTAGTGGCGATCGACATATCTGGACAACAGAGAGAACTTGCACACTTTGAGGGACGAATGTTAGCTCCTTATATAGACAGTGATGGTAACTACTATGTCGTGGATGGCTATTTTTTTGTTTCAGACCTGTATCGACTAGATAATGAGCTCACATTGTCAAAAGTTCTATCTTCAAGTTATCAAGATTATCATGCAGTCCAAGCAGCTAATGATGATATTACTGCGTTCACTTCTGATCGAAGTGGAAATAATCAAGTTTGGGTTAAAAAAGGTAGTAAAATAAGGCAATTAACCCATTATAAAAACAATAATACTATAACTGAAAAAGTATTTAGCAAAAATGCAGACAAACTTTATTTTATTGTAAACGATAAAGTCGAAGTAATTTCATTGGGTAATAATGAAATAAATTCTGTCGCTTCAAAAAATAGTAATATTGAACAAATTACTCTTACTTGTGATGATAAACACCTTCTTTATATTGCTCTGGAAAATGATATTTGGAGCCTATTCAGCTTATCAATCGCATCTGGTGAGACAACAAGAATTAGTAAAAATATTGATCAATTTAATGTTGATTGTACAACGAACAAATACTATGCCTCAGACCTAGAATCAAATTGGATATTTGAATTTTCATTAAATAGTGAGAAAAGTAGAATCTTATTGGTTGAGAATGAAGAGTATTTCAAGTGGCAAGTCTACAATAACCAACTTTATGGCTTAGCTAATGGATACTTGGATAAGTTAGATCTTTCTAAAAAAGGTATCTACAAAACATATAAATTTAAAGACTTTCTTGTACATGGCATAAGCGCCAATAACGATGGTGTTTTATTAACAGGTAAATCACTAGCAGAAACAGGAATAAAAGCATTAAAAATCAATTAGTTAATTGGTCATTATAAAAGGCTGATTTAATGCTTATGTAAAGGTGACCCTTTCATGATTTGAAAAAATTAGCTGCTCATTACAGTTGTTCCCGAATTTATTTACGGGAAAAACTTATGAGTATATATTTTAAAGCAATTCTTATAACTTCAATTTTATCATCTATTTCATATTCAGGTAATTGCTCAACTATTAGTAGCGTTTCTAGTATTAGTTTTGAAAATGAATATTCGGCTCCTATTAATATAGAAAAACGTAGAAGAGGAAAAAACTGCAGAAGTGGTCAGTCACTTTGTCGCATCTAGCCCCAAGTATAAACTTTGTTCTGTGTGCAGAAGTCATAGGAGCAAACCTCTTAACTATTTCTTTTGAGTATTTTGGGACACTATTTATACCATAATGTCTTAATAGGTTTTGGAATTTGATAATGCCGGCAATCCAATAACTGGTTAACCTATTTATACATATAAGCTAAAATAATTCATATGCATAGATTTATTAATAGCTTATTGCTTGCTGGCGTTGTTTTCTTTAGTGGCCACGCTGTGGCGAGCAAAGTCAAAGTTGTTTTTATTAACCCGGGTCATCCTCAAGGAGATTCAACGGGGGCTTTTTGGTCGACAGTAAACCGCTTTATGCAGGCGGCAGCGAATGATCTAGATATTGAGCTAACGACTTTATTTGCCAATCGCGATCATCTGATGATGAAAAACTTAGCTACTACTGTTGGCAAGTATTCACCTGATTATGTCATTATTGTGAATGAAAAAGGAGTTGGTGTTGACCTTGTCCGTTCTATTTCTCGGCATAATATTCCTATTTTTTCATTGCTAAATGGCTTTTCCTCAGATGAATTACAGCAATTGATGGATAATCAAAAAGCATTACTTATTGGTAGCTTAACGCCAAACAACTTTATAGCAGGAAAAATGTTAGCAACAGATTTACTTGCTATTCATCAGCAAAAGTACAGTAACTTGGTTCCGTATCACTTTCTTGCTCTGCAAGGCGATTATCGCTCACCTGCAGCATTAGCAAGAAAACGTGGTTTGATGACATTTCTTGCATCGAACAATAACGTTAATTTAATTGATATGCCAATTGGAAACTGGTCTCGACAACAAGCGTACCTTAAGGTGAAAGGCCTGCTCAAAAGGCGACGAATTGATGTTATTTGGGCAGCGAATGATCCTATGGCCATAGGGGCAAAAAAGGCAGTTGAAGAAGCAAACTTATCTTATCAAGTAACGATAGGCGGCATTAATTGGGATGAAAAGGATGCTGATTATCCTATCGATATTTCTTATGGCGGGCATGTGACGTTAGGAGCCAAGGCTTTAGCAATGTTGTCAGATTTTCATAACAAGCAAATGTCTCGCTGTGAGATGCACTTAAAGCTAGATATTTTTAAATCTGACAAACAGAATAATTTAGCGATGTTTTTAGCGAATACTCATGGTGAAAATATTGAGCAATTTGATTTCACCCGCTTTAGTAAGCAACATCAGAATACAGCAGTTTTCACTTTAGAAACTTTTGTTGATAAAAACTATAAGCAAATCGCTAACAACAATATTTATGCTCCCTGTATTGAGTTAGCTAGCCAATTAAACTAAGACATTATTTGTAATTGACTATCCCCGATATCGACTGACCATTTCGCTTTCCTATTACAGCATGTATTTCTGCTAATACAGCCAGCGCAATACTTTCTGGCGTGTCTCCGCCAATGTTTAACCCTATCGGGCCAGCTATTGGCAAGTTCATCTTCTTGATATCAATAGTACTTTGCTCAATAACCTGTTGCTTTCTATGCTCTGGTCCTAATAAGCCAAAGTAGCTAACTGGGCTTTGGTGCAAAATCTTAAGGGCTTGGGCATCAATACCAACGCTATGACTCATTAAAATGATGCCAGCAAATTGGTGTTGTTGACTAAATGCTAGTAAATCCTGCTCTGAGCTGCTGATAATATTATCTACTTGAGGAAAATAGGCTTTTCTAGCATTGGCTGGTCTTGGATCCCAAATTGATGTAGTCCAACCAAGCGAATTAGCCATCGAAACTAAAGGTCTTGCATCGTACCCGCCACCGACAATTAGTAAATGGGGCTCTGGAAATATCTGGGTGTGCAGCCATTGTTGATTATCTTCAGTAACTAGCTGACTTTTTCTATCTATCGACCAAAGCTGCGTATTTTCAATTGGCTTTAAATGGCCATTTGCCATTTGTTGTTGGCTAGGAATGTGCTGACAATAAAGCCCGCTGCCGCCTTGGTTAAGTATGTCTCGAAGTTTGTCTAATGCTAGATATTGATTAGACGCTGAAATAGGTTGCATTAAGATATGAACAATACCGCCACAGCCTATGCCAAGCTGAAAGGTTAAGTCATCTTCATCGGTAGCATCATAGGTGATGGTTGTAGCCATCTGGTTCGCGATAACCGCTTTTGCACGGCGCTGAATATCTCCTTCTAAACAGCCGCCAGACAATAAGCCAAGTTGCTGCCCGTCAGCAGAAAACATCATCATTGCGCCAGTTCGACGATAGCTAGAACCTTCTGTTTTATAGAGTGTGCATAATACCCAGTCAGTATTATCTCTGTTGGGATACCATTGATTAAGCGTGTGTTTTAGTGATGAAGACATGCATTTCTAAATAAGTAAAAACTATCACTATCTTACGAGATATCTGTTTGATAACAAGCGTGAAGTTGTTTCGATATCTTTCTTTTACCGCTAAATTAGGCCAAGCCAATGCAACACTAGAAATGCCTGACAAGTTTATCCGGCTTTGCCTGATCTGATGCTTGATAATCACATACCCCTTGAGGGAATATTTGATTAAGCTTGTTTTTAAAAGCTGACATATCAATGTCTTGGTAAAGGCCTTTTTCAATGGCCAGCTCTACTGGAATTAACTGGCACTGAAAGATACTGCCTTGCCAAGGACCCCCCGCCATTACACGGCTATTGCTAAAAGGTGGATAAGCCTGATGGCATGAGC
>Ga0070725_10001364_pt1 | contig 13725 bp, 14 predicted proteins | sample tdDd002_FD_69781 | JGI IMG/M metagenome (GOLD analysis project Ga0070725, IMG submission 69781) | Marine sediment microbial communities from the Atlantic coast under amendment with organic carbon and nitrate - tdDd00.2 | ecosystem: Environmental > Aquatic > Marine > Coastal > Sediment | place... | reverse complement strand
AGCTGGCAGGCTCGACTTATTCAACAGTCAATTTTAAAGAATCGCATTGCCGGCTTAGGGAAAAACAAAAAAACCGCAGTATTCCCTAAGCTGGTATTTGCAATCAAAGACGGTGTTAATCATAAAGTTGATGACTGCAATTACGATATCAAGCAGCTAGCATTAGAATGTGCTTCTAAGCGCATGTACCCTGACATTCTTAACTATGATCGCGTTGTAGATGTTACTGGTTCATTTAAAACACCAATGGGTTGTCGCAGCTTCTTAAGCGCCTACGAAGAAGAAGGCCAGTTAGTCCATGATGGTCGAAACAACTTAGGAGTTGTATCACTTAACTTACCGCGTATTGCACTGCAAGCTAGCGGCAATGAACAAGCATTCTATAGCTATTTAGATCAAGCACTTACTGTTGCTAAGAAAGCTTTAGATTATCGCATCAGTGCATTAAATGGCGTTAAAGCCCGTGTTGCTCCTATTTTATATATGGAAGGTGCTTGTGGTGTTCGTCTGAAAGCTGATGATGAAATTTCACAGCTATTTAAAAATGGCCGCGCCTCTATTTCTCTCGGTTACATTGGTATTCATGAGATGGTGAATGCGTTATATGGCAACAGTGATCATGTTTATGACGCACCTGCGCTGCGCGATAAAGCATTAGCCGTCGTAAAATATTTACGAGAAAGAATTAATCAGTGGAAAGTAGAAACAGGCTATGGCTTTAGCTTGTATGCAACACCAAGTGAGAACCTATGCAGCCGCTTCTGCAGCATAGATGCAAAAGAATTTGGCGTAGTTGAAGGCGTTACTGACAAAGGCTATTACACCAACAGCTTCCACCTAGATGTGGAAAAGAAAGTTAACCCTTACGATAAAATCGACTTTGAAAAGGTATTTCCTGAAGCCTCAAGTGGTGGTTTCATTTGCTATGGTGAATATCCAAGCATTATCCATAACACCAAAGCACTAGAAGATGTTTGGGATTACAGCTATCAACATGTGCCTTACTACGGTACTAATACCCCGATTGATGAATGCTATGAGTGTAACTTTACTGGCGAATTCGATTGCACCAGCAAAGGATTTGTTTGCCCAAGTTGTGGTAATAACGATACGACAAAAGTGTCTGTAACACGAAGAGTTTGTGGTTATTTAGGTAGCCCTGACGCTAGACCATTTAATGCAGGTAAACAGGAAGAAGTTAAGCGCCGTGTTAAACACATGTAAGCAAAACTTTATTTCGTAATAAATAAAAAATATGAATTATAGTCAGTATTACCCGATAGATGTTGTTAATGGTTCTGGCACCCGATGCACCTTGTTCGTTTCCGGTTGCGAGCACCAGTGTAGAGGGTGCTATAACCAAGCCACTTGGTCACCCTCTTCAGGTCAATTATTCGATCAAGCAATGGCCGATACCATAATTGCTGACTTAAAAGACTTCCGCATAAGGCGACAAGGATTGTCCCTTTCAGGTGGAGACCCGCTCCACCCTGCCAACCTAGATACCATTTTAGCCTTGGTAAAACGTGTTAAAGACGAATGCCCCGATAAAGACATCTGGTGTTGGACTGGCTATACCTTAGATGAATTGAATGAAAAACAACAACAAATTGTTAAGTTCATCGATGTGTTAATTGATGGCAAATTTGAACAAGAACTTGCTGATGCAAAACTGGTATGGCGTGGCAGCAGTAATCAAGTCATTCATAGATTCAATAGTAACGAATATTAGCTAGGCTCTTTACCATGAGGAATTGGTTTCATCGTTTCTGGATCAACACACACGAATGTCACATCATTAACTTCACAAATAACACTATGAGTTGATTTATTTCTCACTAAAACATCAACGGTAATTGAAGTGCGGCCAATATTCGTTGTTTTCATACCAAATTCAATGATATTGCCTTTGTAAGCCGCTGACCTAAAGTTAATTTCCCCGAAGCGCGCAGTAACCATCGTCATATCATCAACATTGCCCAATTGGCATTTTGCATAAATGTACAACTCTTCATCAATCCACGACAACATCGTGCCACCAAATAGCGTGTTGTTATGATTTAAATTACCAGTTTGTACTAAGCGGCGGCCAAAGAACGACCACTGTTGATTATCGGTTGTCACTACATTTCTCTTAATTAATAAACTATCTCACTATTGTAACAATTTTTACCTACTACTAAGAAGTAACAAAGTGAAACCTGCATACTGATTGCCTATCCGTTAACCTAAAACGCTTGTCTTGTATTAACTACAGCGACTAAAGCAATAGTGAGATTTCCATTATTTTGATTTAAATACTGATTGTTTATATTCATACCGCGCTAATGCTGATTTTCCCAGCAACTTGCAGTACACTAGCGACCATTAATGAGTGTAAGTGAAAAGATCATGTCTGACGCAAACAATAATCAACCTGTTGACACCAACAAAGAAACGACCCATTTCGGCTATAAAACGGTAGAAGCGAAAGAAAAAGCTTCTATGGTTGCTGACGTATTTCATTCAGTTGCTAAGCAATACGATATTATGAATGACTTAATGTCATTTGGTATTCATCGTTTATGGAAACGATTCACAATTGACGCATCAGGCGTTCGACCGGGTAATAAGATTCTTGATTTAGCAGGCGGTACAGGTGATTTAACCGCACGTTTTTCACAACTTGTTGGCCGAGAAGGTAAAGTTATTCTCGCTGATATTAACAGCTCTATGCTTAATGTTGGTCGAGATAAGTTACGTGATCGTGGTTTAGTTCAGAACATTGAATACGTTCAAGCTAATGCCGAAGCATTGCCGTTTGAAGAGAATACCTTCGATGTTGTAACCATTGCTTTTGGTTTGCGTAACGTAACCGACAAAGATAAAGCGCTTCGCTCTATTTTCCGCGTATTAAAGCCAGGTGGCCGTTTATTAGTATTAGAGTTTTCTAAGCCAGATAATGAGCTTGTTAGTAAGGCTTACGACTTCTATTCATTCAATATTCTACCGAAAATGGGTGAGCTAGTGGCAAAAGATGGCGAAAGCTATCAATACCTAGCAGAATCGATTCGCATGCATCCTGATCAAGAAACATTGAAATCTATGATGGAAAATGCTGGATTCGAGCAGACAACTTACCACAACCTAACCAGTGGTATTGTTGCCCTACATAAAGGTTATAAGTTTTAATCGCTATGTCTGAATTTATGCATACGCAGCTATTAGCTGGTGCTGTTGAAATTATTCTTAACCAAGCATTGCACAAAGGCGGAGCAAAACAAGCTTCGCTAATCAAGCTAAATGAAAAGTCACTTGCCGTGGTACTTGGCGAATTTAGCCGCCCTATTGTACTTACCGTTAATAGTAACAAGTTACTGGTTACCAGTCCGGCGAGCGAAAATTTAGCAGCCGATTGCACAATTCACACAAGCATAAAAACTTTAGTTCAATTAAAAACTGAACAACAACTAACCCAGTTAATTAAAGATGAACAGCTGGATATTGATGGCGATATCAAGGTTGCTCAGCACTTTGCCGCTTGCTTTGAGACACTTAGCATTGATTGGCCGAGTGAATTAGAAGCTCATTTAGGTGACATTGGCACCTACAAACTTATGCAGCTTGTAAATTCTATTAAAGCCAAGCTTAAATTTGCTAAGCAGCAGATTACCAGTGATGCAACTGAGTGGTTGATTCATGAAAAGAAATTAGCTGTCAGCAAACAAGAGATTTCTGATTTTATTGGCGATGTAACTCAATTAGAGCAACAAGTTTCAAGCATATCTGACACCATTGATGCCTTAGCCATCAAACTTCAAAATACTTCAAAAACAATCGGAACATAACGGTGCGTATAAATCGTTTATATAAAATAGCGAAAACTTTTCTAACTTATGGTTTAGATGAGTTAGTGCCGCAACATGCAATCCCTTGGTATATCAAGTTCGCTCGCCGCAGTATTTTTTGGTTACGAAACAAGCATAAAGATAAATCACCAGCATTACGTTTTCGCTTAGCTATTGAGTCGCTTGGCCCAGTATTTATTAAATTTGGCCAAATGCTTTCCACGCGTAGAGATTTACTACCTGATGAATACGCTCAGGAATTAGCATTACTGCAAGACCGAGTCACACCGTTTTCTGGCCAACAAGCCGAACAGCAAATTCGACAAGCAATTGGCGATCAAGCATTTGAAACCTTATTTACCGAGTTTAACGATCAGCCTCTTGCTTCAGCTTCTATCGCTCAAGTGCATACCGCAACTTTACTTCATGAAAATGAAGAGAAAAAAGTAGTAATTAAAGTACTTCGTCCAGGCATTGAAAAGATCATTCTTGCTGACCTAGAGGTGATGTTTATGTTTGCCCAAATCGCAGCAAATTGGCTAAGCGAAGGTAAACGATTACGTCCAGTCGAAGTGGTTGGCGAGTACAAGAAAACCATCTTAGATGAACTAGATTTAATGCGTGAAGCCGCTAATGCTATTCAGCTTAAACGTAATTTCTCTATGGGTCGTGAGTTTGACCATACGCTTTATGTCCCTGAAATATACAGCGAACATTGCCATAAAAATGTGCTGGTAATGGAGCGCATCTACGGTATTGGTGTCGGTGAAGTTGAAACATTGCAGTCTATGGGTGTCAATATGGAGCTTCTAGCACAGCGTGGTGTAGAAGTCTTTTTCACACAAGTATTCCGAGATAGCTTCTTTCATGCAGACATGCACCCTGGCAATGTATTTGTTAATGCTACCAACCCACAAGACCCAACATGGATCGCCATTGATTGCGGAATTGTCGGCACATTAAACCGAGAAGATAAGCGTTACCTTGCTGAGAATTTTGTCGCCTTTTTTAATCGTGATTACCGAAAAGTCGCGCAACTACACGTTGACTCTGGATGGGTTCCTTACGGCACCAATGTTGATGAATTTGAGTTTGCCATCAGAACAGTATGCGAGCCGATATTTAATAAACCATTGGCAGAGATCTCTTTTGGCCAAGTATTAGTAAACTTATTTAATACTGCTAGACGCTTTAATATGGAAGTGCAGCCGCAGTTAGTATTGTTGCAAAAAACACTACTTTACATTGAAGGCTTGGGCCGTCAGTTATATCCTCAGTTAGATTTATGGCAGACTGCAAAACCATTCTTAGAAGGATGGGTTAAAGAACAAATGGGTGTGAAAGCTATTTTCACTAAGGTTAAAGAGAACCTACCTTTTTGGAATGAGAAGCTACCTGAAATCCCAGATTTGATTTATGACTATCTCAATGCAGGCAAAGAGTCACATTATCAGCAAGCAAGGTTGTTAAAAGAGCTTCAACTGCAACAGCAAATGCAGAATCAACGCTTAATTTATAGTGTTTTAACAGGAAGCTTATTTATCAGCACAGTGTTATTGCATATTAACCATTTCAGCGCATTAGCCGGAGCAACTGGCTTCCTCTCTTTTATCGCACTATTCAAAGCAGTAAAGCACAGCAAGTAATTCATCAGAATAATATATTTAGCAGTATGTTATTCTGATACTTTTCAACAGCATACCCATACATTAGTATTTTCTAATTATCTATCGTTTTTGGTAAAACCATAATCAATTTGAGGATAAATTAGAGACCTTGTTTCAAATCAATATCTCAAACATTCACTGATATAGACTAAGAATCATCAACCTATTAAAGGACTAACTTTTGATTAGTACATTGAAAAAACTATTAAAATTTATGCTAGACAGCATTAGGGACCTTGCCCCTATTGTGCTAGTTATTCTGTTTTTTCAGTTAGCCATTATTCAACAACCTCTCCCCAATGTTGGTCAATTATTAACTGGGGTAGTTTTTGTTATTCTTGGTTTAACCTTCTTTATTCATGGCCTTGAACAGGGCTTATTCCCTATCGGCGAATCAATGGCGCACGCATTTGCCAGAAAAGGTAGTGTGTTTTGGCTATTAGTTTTTGCATTCGCACTAGGATTTGGAACGACCATTGCAGAACCAGCACTAATAGCTATTGCAGCAGAAGCAGCGCAAGTTGCCGCCTCAGGTAACATGATAGAGGCAACAGAAGCAGCTAAAGCGAGTTATGCCAGTGGCCTTCGTTTCACTGTTGCCTTCTCTGTAGGTTTTGCCATTGTTCTTGGTGTATTTAGAATTCTAAAAGGTTGGCCAATTCAGTACCTCATTATCGGTGGCTATATCTTAGTCGTGATCATGACCATGTTTGCGCCTGTTGAAATTATTGGTATTGCTTATGATTCAGGCGGGGTAACCACATCAACGATTACTGTACCGCTAGTTACCGCTTTAGGTGTTGGCTTAGCGTCATCTATCGAAGGTAGAAACCCAATGATTGACGGCTTTGGTTTAATTGCTCTTGCTTCATTAACGCCAATGATTTTTGTAATGGGCTACGGGATGGTGATGCTATGAGTTTTATGGACATGTTAGTACAAATTTGGCAAACGCTATTAACGACGATCACTGATGTTCTGCCAATTGCCGCTATTTTATTTGGCTTTCAATTTGCCATTATCCGTAAGCCTATACCTAATTTAGCCAGAGTGCTTGCAGGTTTTGTTTGGGTGCTAGTTGGTCTTTCATTCTTCCTTATTGGTTTAGAGTGGGCCTTATTTCCTCTAGGAAAACTTATGGCTCAGCAATTAACAGACCCAGTATTTATTAGTGGCACAGCACAAGCTGTTGACGCTGCTCAAGCAGCAATAAATCTAGATTGGAAAGATTATATTTGGGTTTATATCTTTGCCTTCTTAATTGGATTTTCAACCACGATTGCCGAACCTTCATTAATTGCAGTAGCCATAAAAGCGAATGACGTCTCGGGTGGCTCTATCGGTATTTGGGGATTACGCATCGCTGTAGCACTTGGTGTTGCTATCGGTATTTCCCTAGGTTGTTATCGTATTGTCGTTGGCGACCCTATTCATTGGTACATTATGGTTGGTTACGTAATTGTCGTTATTCAAACCGTATTTGCCCCGAAACTGATTATCCCTCTGGCTTATGATTCAGGTGGTGTTACCACATCAACAGTAACGGTTCCGCTAGTTGCCGCTTTAGGGTTAGGCCTAGCAGAAACAGTTCCTGGAAGAAGCCCACTAATTGATGGATTTGGATTAATTGCTTTTGCTAGTCTGTTTCCTATTATGTCAGTAATGGCCTACGCTCAGCTGTCTGAGTGGATGAGTAAACGAAGCAAAGCAAACGTAGAAGCAGAATAACGCACTTGGAGAACTCAAATGCATTTTAAAATGATCATCGTGTTTGTAGAAGACACTGCAACTGACGATGTTATGAAGGCTGCACGCCAAGCAGGTGCAACCGGAGCAACTGTTATCAATAATGCTCGAGGCGAAGGTTTGAAGAAATCAAAAACCTTTTTTGGCCTTAGCTTAGATACACAACGTGATGTTTTATTATTCTTGGTAGAAGAGCATCTTAGCCGCCATATTTTGGAAGAGATAGCTCGTGTTGGTAAATTCGACGATAAGCCAGGAACAGGCATTGCATTCCAACTTGATGTAGAAGATGCCGTGGGTGTTAGCCATCAAATTAGTAGTCTAGCGTCAACCGTGGAGAATGAACTGTGAACAACAAAGCATTAGTAAAAGCACAAGATGTAATGAAACAAGACTTTGTGCAATTGGACGGCATGAGTTCAGTACGAGAAGCATTAACAGCAATGAAAGAGCACAACACACATGTTGTTATTGTTAAAAAACGTACTCAACATGACGCTTTTGGTATTGTTTTACTGGCAGACATTGCTAAACAAGTACTAGCAAAAGACAGATCTGTAGATAGAGTTAATATTTATGAAATTATGTCTAAGCCTGTCGTATCTGTGCCACCACAAATGGATATTCGCTACTGTGCACGTCTCTTTGATAAGTTTGGCTTATCTTGTGCGCCAGTTATTGAGTCAGAAGAAATATTAGGATTAGTAGGCTATCACGAGCTGTTACTTACTGCCTTTGACAAAGCACAATTTGAATAATCTCAATTCAATTAAATAAAGCCCTTTAAAAGCCAGCTATTAACAGCTGGCTTTTTATTTTCGCTCACTTCACTATGTAAACAGCAGCTATTGATAAATAACAAAACATCACCATTATTTAAAGATATGCCGAAACAACGCTTTTATTGATATAAGATGACGAACAGTAAGTTTGCTGCGAAATGGGCACTCGTTGGTTTGGGATTGGCATTATTCTCATTTCTTTTTAATTACCATTTAGCACCAGTGTCTTTACCAGGCTATGAGCTTTTAGCTGGCCCAGCTATGTTAGCAGTATCATTTTTTAGTGAAGAAACCCCATTTTGGCCAAAACTAGCAATATTCCTGTTAGGACAATACCTTATTTATTTTCTTATTCTTTGGCTGACAAAATTATTTATATCATTGTTGAAAAAATGATAAAGTGCTCGAATCGCTCGCATACGTTTTCCAAAAGTTATGGACTTTTTACTGATCATTTTTGCTATATGGCTGACCATACAAACGGTTTATACCGTAGTCATATGGAATAAAACCATTTCAGAGCAACATTTATTGATATTAAGCGCTGCTTGGTCAGTTATTGCTTTTGTTACCGTTGCAGCCAGCACGATGATGTTCTTTATTGGTAGCAAAATTATCGCAGGAGGCCTTGCCATTGTGGGCTTAATTGCGGTGATTGTCGCTAGTAAAATCAACCGATTCCCTAACGACAAATGCTGTGGTTAACTAGTCGGTTTTTTCTTCAGTAATTCTCTTAAATTAGCCACACCCTGCTTAGCCGTTGCTTGCTTTTGCTGCTGCGATTTTTGAGCTCTGTCAGTTTCCCAATTCAAGTCGTTTTGCGGCATTTCATGGAGAAATCGACTTGGCTCTGTACGAGCAACTTCACCAAATTGACGGCGCTCTTTAGCATAAGTACAGATTAACTCTCGCTTAGCGCGTGTAACACCTACATATGCCAGACGGCGCTCTTCTTCAACATTTTCTTCATCAATGCTGGTTTGATGCGGGAGTAATCCTTCTTCCATACCGATAAGAAATACATATGGATATTCTAGGCCTTTAGAAGCATGTAGAGTCATTAACTGAACTTGATCTGAAAACTCTTCTTCTTCATTTCGCTCCATCATATCTCTTAATGTTAAGCGAGTTACCGCTTGTGCCAGCGTCATTGGCTCATCAAGATCAGTGCCTTCTAGCATTTGTGTTACCCAGCTAAATAACTCTGTTACATTCTTCATGCGCATTTCTGCTGCTTTTGCGCTAGGCGAAGTATCGTATAGCCAGTCTTCGTAATTCATATCACGGATCATGCTACGTAACACAGCTGCAGTATCGCCACGTTCAGCATTATCCGCTGTTTCAACAATCCATCGAGTAAAGCGCCTAACGTTTTCTAGCGCTCTACCAGTAAGCGATTGTTCTAAGCCAAATTCAAAACTGGCAGCAAACATACTGATTTGACGCTTATTGGCGTAACTACCAAGTTTTTCGAGCGTTGCAGGGCCTATTTCACGGCGAGGTACATTCACAATACGCAAAAAGGCATTATCATCATCTGGATTCACTAACACGCGCAGGTACGCCATAACGTCTTTAATTTCTGCACGTGAGAAAAATGACGTTCCACCGCTAATTTTGTATGGAATACGGTTAGTCATTAATGCTTTTTCAAGTAAGCGAGATTGATGATTACCGCGATACAAAATCGCATAGTCTTTATAGTGCGACTTATTCAAAAATCGGTGTCCGATAAGCTCACCAACGACTCGTTCAACTTCATGTTCTTCATTACGAGTTTGCACAACACGAATCGGTACGCCGTAGTCATGTTCACTAAACAGTGCTTTATCATAAACATGCGGATTATTTGCGATCAGAATATTCGCACAATGCAGAATTCGGCCACTTGAGCGATAATTCTGTTCAAGTTTGATCAGCTTTAAGTTCGGATAATCTTGCCCCAGTAAGACAAGGTTTTGCGGCTTTGCGCCACGCCACGAGTAAATTGACTGATCATCATCACCAACCACGGTTAATCGGCCGCGCTCACCGGTAATTAGTTTTACTAACTCATATTGACTAGCATTGGTATCTTGGTACTCATCTACCAACATATATTGGATTTTCTTACGCCAGCGTTCACGTACTTCTGGATAATTTCTTAATAACAAGGTTGGAATTAAGATCAGATCATCAAAATCTAGAGCATTATAGGCGCGCATATGTTGATGATAACGTTGATAATACTCGGCATATTCTGCGGTTTCTGCATCAACAGCCTGTTTTAGCAATTGATCAGGCAGTAATAAGTCATTCTTCCAGTTAGAAATCATCATCTGGAGTTTTTTAAGCAAATCTTTATCGCCATCAAGCTCTGCTTCAGTTAGATCTTTCAACAGCGCTATGGTGTCTTGATCATCAAAAAGCGTGAAACCAGGTTTATAGCCTAAGGTTTTAATCTCTCTTCTAACGATATCTAAGCCCAATGAGTGGAAGGTTGAAACGATAAGGCCACGTGTTTTATCTCGACCAAGCATTTTAGCAACACGCTCTTTCATTTCTCGCGCCGCTTTATTGGTAAAGGTTACAGCAGCAATATTGCGCGCTTTGTAGCCACACTTTTCGATTAAGTAAGCAATTTTCTGACAAATTACACCCGTTTTACCACTACCTGCGCCAGCAAGCACCAAACATGGGCCACTTACATAGTTTTTAGCTTCTTCTTGGCGAGGGTTTAATTTCATTTAATTCATTACTTAGGTAAAACACACAGCCGGCGATTTTACCTGTTTTTGTCGGTAAGCTCACTAAGGAAAATTGAATTATCTATTCAGGTGGTAATTTTTCTTCATAAAGCTAACAGGGCTGGTTACAATGTTGGAACTTTAGAAAAAGGCCGACGCTATGATTAACGCAAAAAAGATTGAAGAAATTGCCAAGCAAGTCAGTGACTCTCTACCTGCTGGCATTAAAAATGTCGCATCAGAAATTGAAGAAAAGACTAAAACCGTACTACAGCGCAAATTGACTGAACTAGATGTTGTTAGCCGCGAAGAGTTCGATGTTCAAACACAAGTATTACTGAAGACTCGTGGCAAATTAGTTGACTTAGAGGCTAAAGTTGCAGAATTAGAAGCCATGATCACTCAGCAAAATAGTGATCGTGCTGAATAATAAACAGCTAAAACTTAGTGCCAGCAGCAGATGCTGGCACTACTAGTCGAATTGTCCCGATAACTTCTAACTAAACTTTTTGAACTTAGATTCAAGTACAAAAAGCATTGCTCCCATTGAAAAGAGCATTATGCCTAAAACTTGCAGCCAGCCATTTATTGGGTTTGCTATGTTATGCTGAGTTTGGTAACTGTAATGCCTCTTCTGATCATCAAAGTTTTTAATGAATGCATCTCCTTCATAAGATTCTAATAACAAGAAATCTGGATTAGCACGCTTTAACATTTCAACTCTCTTCTCAAATAATAGTTGTGCTTTGTTCTCAGCTTTGCGATCGATAAAGTCATCCCAGCGATGGTATATGTTTGCCGCTTCTCCTTTCTGAATGAGCCCTTCAGAGTAATATTCATAGCGAATCTCTGTAAAAACTAACTTGCTGTAGCCAATAAAGAAGATGGTCGTCGCTAAAACAATTAGTGCGCTTGCTAACCATAAGTACAGTCGACTTTGTTTAAAGTGGTTAGCATGCTGCTGTTCAAGCCACTGGTCTACATCAGGTATTACTTTTAACTTTGACCTTAGATAAGAGTTGTCAAAAGCAGATAAAAATGCTGCCAGCTCTGTATTTAGGCCAATAAGTAACTTTCGAAGCATCTCGTTGGATGGAAGAGATTTGTTATTTTCAAGTTTAGATAAATAAGACTGTTCAATTCCCGATTTTTCAGCAAGCTCTGGTTGGCTTAATCCTTGTTGCTGACGCATATATTTAATTTGTTCGCCTAATGTCATTTAAGCTCTCTCCATTAACTAATGATGTGATTAAACTGAATTTACAAACACTAGTCTTAGTTAGTCCTTTGAAAATATTAAGATGAATATACAAGAATATTGGGAATTTTGATAAACAATAAAAAAGCCAGCAAAGTGCTGGCTTAATTCTTTCAAATTTTATACGTGGCTATTTTTCTTTCATATTCCAAAGAATATCTTGGCCAGAGCCCATTACAGTTGTAGGTAACTTACCATCCCACTGCTGTGCTTTAACGTAATCTACTAATACTTGACTCGTTTTAATCGCTTCAGCCTTTTTCTTAATCGCTTCAGCTTCCGCCAAACCTTTTAAACGAATCGCTTCTGCTTCTGCTTTAGCTTCTGTTGTAATTGCATAAGCGGAACCATCTGCACGCGCTTTTTCTGCATCACGTTTTGCTTCGGCAGTATTTACTTCACGCTGAGCTTCTAATTTTTGACGCTCTAAACGATGCTTTTCAGCAGCAGCTAAGTTCTTTTCTGTTTGCTTAGTTTCAATACTTTGAAGATATTTAGCTGGTAGAACTAAGTTTTCTATCTGTGCACTATCTAGTTTTACAGGAAAGTCAGCCATAGTATCTAGTAACGTTTCTTCAATTCTTTGAATAACTTTGCCACGGTTTTGAACAATTTCTTCTGCTTTAAAGCGTGCTAAGGCATCTTTTGCTGCCGAGCGTAAACGTGGATCAAGAATACGGTTTTCAAACTGATCTAATCCACCATAATTCTTATACAGTTCAAAAGCTTCTGGTCTAACTACCGTCCAGTTCACTGACACTTCCGCTTGTACTGGCATTTGTTCAAACGTTGATGCTTTTAGAGCCTCTGCGTTTTTACGCGTTCTAATTTCTAGCTCTTCTACAGAATCAGCAAATGGTACTTTGAAATGTAAACCTGGATTTACTTGGCTAGTCGCTTCACCAAAGCGCTTTACAATGCCCACATGCCCTTCATCAATGGTATAGAAAACTGACCACACTAAGGCAAACAAGATAACAATGATAATTCCACCGGTACCAAATTTCTTTGCGCTTTGAACTTGGTCGGTTGTGGTTTGTAATCCTTTAGATAACATTATTTATTCCTCTTTCTTGGTACTTAATCGTACAACCAAGACATAATATGTCATAACTTTTTCTTTTTGTAAAATTTGATTTATAACAAAAAGCTATTAAAAGCACATATATAGCCATTGTTGTTCGCTTTTTTAGCCTTTATTGTTAACATCTTGTAAATACTTGCAACACTTGACATATTATGTCATAACTAGTGTCTTGCAATTTAGTTACCCATTCCTTGGTAACGCAAAAGGAGTTGTAAATGATAGATTTTCTAGTTGCCGATCAAAATACTTTATATTCATTCGCACTGTGCTTAATGTTATTTATTGCACTCCTTGAAGGAGTCGGTGTATTACTCGGCCTGAGCTTATTTAGCGCTATAGACAATATGCTATCAGTTGATGTTGATATCGATGCAGATATGCAAGCGCCTGGCGGGTTAACTGCCATTCTTGGTTGGTTATGTATTTCTAGGTTACCTTTTCTGATTTGGCTTGTGCTATTCCTAACGACGTTTGCCCTAACTGGTTTGAGCATAAATTTTGCCTCTGCAACCATTGCTAATTACATGGTTCCGACACTAATTGGTAGCCTAATTACACTAATTATCACGATTGTTTTAGTAAAAATGTTTGGCTCTAAGCTCGCAGATATATTGCCAAAAAATGAAACCAGT
>Ga0070725_10001357_pt1 | contig 13753 bp, 9 predicted proteins | sample tdDd002_FD_69781 | JGI IMG/M metagenome (GOLD analysis project Ga0070725, IMG submission 69781) | Marine sediment microbial communities from the Atlantic coast under amendment with organic carbon and nitrate - tdDd00.2 | ecosystem: Environmental > Aquatic > Marine > Coastal > Sediment | place... | reverse complement strand
ATCTTCATGTTTTCTGCGTGTGGCACACCAGAAGTGGTGGAGGAGATTCAGGAAACGGTACAACCCGTTGAAATTGTCTCTCCTAAAGCAGGTGGACTAAGTGAAAGACTGAGGCTGACGGGACAGATTCAGCCGATAGAACGAACGACGTTGTTTCCTCAACTACTGACACCTGAAGCGGTTAAAAGTTTGGTTGTTGAAGTGGGCGATTATGTAGAGGCTGGAACCGTGTTGCTTGAGATTGATGATCAATCAGTCAAAGATCAGATCGAAGCGGCACGACTTGGATACAGGCTGGCCAGAGAGACTTATGAGAGCACATTAGAACAAATTAATCTGGCGCAGGAAGCACATGAACGTATCAAAGTGCTTTACGAATCCGGTGCTGCAACAAAACAAGAACTGGATCAGGCTGCTGTTCAGGCATCCAGTGAGAAAGTGGATGCGCTGGTGGCACAACTGAATCAGGCGCGTCAGCAATACGATCTTGCTAAATCAAACCTCACAGATACTCAAATTGTGGCGCCGACTGATGGGGTTGTCTCCAAAGTTAAAGTAGAACGGTATGGCTATGCAACCCAAGGCTCGGTAATAGAAATATCTGATCTCTCTCAAGTGGTTGTGGTCATAAAAGTGCCAGAGGATTATATAAATCAGATTTCAGGGGATACTCTTGCATATTTATCCATTCCGTCTGCTGACATAGAAAAAACGGCTGAGATCTCAACGATCAATCCTGTTGCAGATCAGAGAAGCGGCCTTTTTGATGTGGAAATCATCATACAGAACGATGATTGGGGACTGAAGCCGGGCATGACATCGTTTGTTGATTTGATCCTCGAAGCGGATTCAAATCCTATGACGCTCCCCGTAGATTGTATCTTGAAAGATGATGAAGGCAAGTATGTTTATATTGTCGAGGGCATATATGTTTTGAAACAGAGTGTCACAACGGGAGTGGACAATGGGGAACGAATCGAGATTCTTCAAGGCATCACGCTTCAAGATCAGGTTTTGATTAAAGGGCAGGACTTTGTCAATGATGGTGATGAGATCAACATTGTGAAGGAGCTGAAGTAATGAGAATATCACAGATATCCATTCGCCGACCGGTCTCAATACTGATGTTGATGTTGATCGTCATTTTGCTTGGTGTGGTATCGTTGTCTCGATTGTCTGTGGATCTTTATCCGGATTTTGATATTCCTGTCGCAGTGATAGCCGTGACTTATGAGGGTGCGGGACCCGAAGAGATGGAGACACTGATAACAAGACCGATTGAAGAGGTGCTCGGAGCGTTGTCGGGTGTTGATACTATCAGTTCCATTACCAGAGAAGGCAATGCGTTTATCATCATCGAGTTCGATTTTTCAACCTCAGTGGATGATGCGGTTGTTGAGGTGAGAGACCGGATAGATATGATTTCAACATTTCTTCCAGCAGATGCCAGCGACCCTATGATTATTAAAATTGATCCAAATGTTTTTCCTATTATGCTGCTTAGTATAAGTAGTGAAGGGGGACTTGAAGAAGCTCAGGCGATTGTTGAAGACAAGGTCATTAGCAGGTTGGAACGGATCAATGGCATTGCTTCAGTTTCAGCGATTGGCGGCATTACAGAAGAAGTGAAAGTGACGCTTGATCCTTTGAAACTGAACAGATACAATGTGAGCCTTGATTATATAGCAGGTGTCTTACGATCGGAAAACTTAGATCAGCCTGGAGGTCAAATTCGTTATGGAAGCAAGGAAATGACAGTTCGAACATTGGGGCAATTTGGCAGCGTGGAAGAAATTGCACTGTTGCCGATTCAAACCCCAATCGGTACAACTGTGAGACTCAGGGATTTGGGAGAAGTACGGCGTTCTCAAATGGAAAGCCAGAGCTATAATCGTCTTAATGGAGATGAGAGTCTGCTTCTAATGTTGTCTAAACAAAGTGATTACAACACGGTTCAAGTTGCAGACGAGGTGAATCGTGAGCTGAAAAAACTAGAAATTGAAATTGAAAAAATTACATTTGAACACATATTTGATCAGTCTGTTTTTATTAAAAAATCAATTCAAAATGTTGCAAGAAGCGGTATGTTGGGCGGTCTATTTGCTGTCCTTGTCCTATATGCTTTTTTGAGGCATATGAGAACAACCTTGATAATTGCGGTGTCAATTCCATTCTCAATTATCGCCACATTTATATTGATGTTTTTCAGTGGGGTGTCTTTGAATATTATGACACTGGGTGGACTGGCGCTTGGTATCGGCATGCTCGTGGACAACAGCATAGTTGTACTTGAAAACATATATAGATTTCGAACAGAAGGAAAGAGTAGTTTGGAGGCAGCACGTCTGGGTTCATCGGAAGTGGGCATGGCGGTGACGGCATCGACACTGACGTCTGTGGCAGTATTTTTACCGATCGTTTTTGTTGAAGGAGTAACCTCGTTGATTTTTCGAGAACTCGCACTCACAGTGACATTTTCTCTGCTGGCATCCTTGTTGGTGGCACTGACCGTGGTGCCAATGTTAGCCTCTAAGATGGTGCATGTAAAAGAATTTAAACATGATGAATCCGGTGCATATGGCGGAAAGTTCTTCATCACCATCGAACATGTTTACTTGAAAATATTAAAAGGTGCAATCCATCATAAAGCGATAACATTTTTGGTAGCGGTGCTGGTATTTACGCTTTCAATGACTTTAGGCGGTCGTTTGGGGGCGGTGTTTTTACCAACAATGGATGAAGGTCGTGTGTCTATAAGTGTGAGTATGCCGACGAGTACAGCTTTGGATGAAACAGATGCCATGATGCGCGAAATAGAAGCACTTATAATAGACCTGCCTGAGATCAATGCCGTTTCTGTACAGGTTGGAGCAGGGCAATTTTTCCTCGACTCACAGGGACGGACCGATGTCGGATCAATTGATCTGGTTTTGAAACCACTTGAAGAACGTATGCGGTCCGCTGAAGAGGTTGCCGATGAAGTACGACAAAGATTAAAGGCAGTGGCAGGTGCTGAAATATCATTGTCTGCAGTGGAATCTCAGGGTTTTGGAGGACAAATTGCACCCATTGCTATCAAGATCCAGGGGGATGAACTTGATGTGCTTAAAAACTTATCCAGTGAGGTTTTAGAAGTGGTTCAAAAGGTTTCTGGAACCCGTGAAGTTACAACCGATTATGAAGCTGGCTTGCCTGAACTTCGAATTACAGTAGATCGTGAACTGGCTTCAAAGTATGGTCTAACGGCAGCACGGGTTGGACAAAGCGTACGGAATGCAATTCAAGGTATTACTGCAACGCAGTACAAAGTAGAGGGCAGGGAGTTGAATGTTCGAATTCAGTCTCTTGAAAGTTATCAGGAGCAGTTGCCTTTAATCAAATCACTGCCTATTCCAACGCAGTTTGGGGATGATGTGCCGTTGTCGTCAATCGGAAATATAGAGCTGACACGTGGCCCGGTGCAGATCAATAGGGAAAATCAGGTGCGCACAATCATTGTATCATCAGATATTTTTGGAAGGGACCTTCGCTCTGTTGTGCAGGATATAGAGGCAGGGCTACAGCCTGTCTATTTCCCTGACGGTTACTCATATGTTATTGGCGGTGAAAATGAGGAATTGGTTGAATCCTTTAAAAGTCTGTTTCAAGCCATTGTGCTCGCCATTATACTGGTTTATATGGTGATGGCTTCCCAGTTTGAGTCATTGGTGTATCCGCTGTTGATCATGTTTGCTGTACCACTTGCGATAGCGGGTGGTGTACTGGCTTTATTCATTACAGGAAATCCAATTAGTGTGCCGGCCTTAATCGGCGGCATCGTACTTTCTGGTATTGTTGTCAACAACGGTATTGTTTTGATTGACTATATCAACAAGTTGAGAAAAGAAGGACGTGAAGCGGTAGATGCAGTTCTTCATGCGGGACCAATTCGATTGAGACCTATATTGATGACCACACTCACCACATCCTTGGCACTGGCTCCACTGGCGTTTGGTCTGGGAGAAGGTTCTGAGGCGAGTGCGCCTATGGCTTCAGTTGTCATCGGTGGACTGCTTTTGTCAACGCTTTTGACATTGGTATTTCTGCCTGTACTCTATCTTATTGTGGATCGATTCAGAATATCAAAAAAAGAAGAATGAAGGAGGAACGCTAGATGCCAAAAAGAATGTTAACACCTAAAGACGTAATGGAAGAAGTTATTAATGCGGGAGTGGCAAAGGCAAACAAACCTGCGCTTTCTCTATTTCTGTTAGGAATTTTAGCAGGTGGATTTATTGCATTTGGCGCAACGGGCGCTATTATTATGGGAGCGCTTTTTAAAGATCCAGGAATGGCCAAATTTATGGGAGCAGCAGTATTTCCAGTAGGACTTATGTTGGTCATTGTCGCAGGAGCAGAACTGTTCACAGGCAACAATCTAATGACACTGGCTCTTCTGGATAAAAGAATTGGAATTAAAGGATTGTTGAAGAATTGGTCTATAGTATTTTTAGGGAATTTTGTAGGTTCATTGGTGATAGCTCTATTAATATATAAAGGTAATGTACTTGGTGGAGCGACTGCAGAAAAAGCTATTGCCATTGCTACGAAGAAGGCTTCATTGGCATTTGATGTCGCTATATACAAAGCCATTCTTTGTAATATTCTCGTGGTTTTAGCGGTTTGGATAGCGACTGCTGCAAAAGATATTACCAGTAAACTTCTGGCATGTTGGTTCCCTGTAATGCTATTTGTGTTATCAGGATATGAGCATAGTATTGCAAATATATTCTTTTTATACGTAGGTAAGTTTTATGGAGCATCAATTTCTGCTGGAGATATTTGGATATCTAACTTATTACCTGTGACCATTGGAAACTTAATAGGTGGCGCAATAATTATTCCTGCTAAGTATTATGCTATTTTTAGGAATAAGGGATAGGAGATAAACAAATCTAAATGTATATTAAAAAGATAGGCGACTTTGCCTATCTTTAATATTTACTCGAAGTTATGAATTAACGAATTATGCAAACCTGTATGATATAATTGCACTGAAAATAATTAGATAGAAGGTGAGTATTTTGATCCATAACATATTGCCGAAACACATGAATATTGATTTTAAAAGTAGACCAGCTGGGGAACATGATTTTGTCATCATAATTAAAGAATCAAGTATTGCAATTCATAAGCATGAAAACGATCAGATTGATTTTCCAACTGTTAGAGATATCCAGAATACTATGGTTGTTAAAGAAAATGATCTCATGTATTTGTTTGCAGTAGACGAAGATCATTACTATTTGCATATAGGACAAAATTCATTTATATCAGATGATAGATATACATGGCTTGAAAAACGAGAAGTATTCAATAACTATAATGAACTTTTTGGTTATATAGGATATACAGCGAGTCATATTAATGACTGGTATTTAAGTAATAAATATTGTGGAAAATGTGGTCAAAAAATGTATCCTAGATCTGGGGAGCGTTTAATTGCCTGTACATCATGTGAGATGACCAGGTATCCTCAAATTAACCCAGTTGCTATTGTTGGAGTTCATGATAATGACAAATTACTGCTTACGAAGTATGCAAATTCAAATTATGATAGATATGCCCTTGTTGCAGGATTTGTTGAAGTGGGAGAATCTTTTGAAGATGCAGTACGACGTGAAGTTATGGAAGAGGTTGGACTCAAAGTAAAGAATATAACTTATTTTGCAAGTCAACCCTGGGGAATTACAGGTGGTCTGTTAGCTGGATATTTTGCCGAACTGGATGGAGACAGTACCATTCGGTTAGATTTAGAAGAACTAAAAGAAGGTATTTGGGTTACAAAAGATGAGATGTCAGATGTGTATGAAAATGAAAAATCACTGACTCGTACGATGATGTATGACTGGTATAGTAGGCAGTCTTAATAATTTTAAAAAATAGGAGAAAAACTTATGGAATCTGTATTTTATAAATGCTCAACTTGCGGATTTACACACCAAGTACCATCCTACTGGAGTGGTTATGCGCCGGAAAAGGAAATTGAAATGGAGCATGTTGATTTAGGAAAAAAAGAAATGTGCAGTGATACTAAATTGAAATTGATCGAGGAGTAAGAATTAAATAGCAAAGGTGTATTCATTAACCCACACGTTATTGTGTGGGTTTCATTGTATGAGTTTAACAAAATTAATATAGGAGTAATAAAACCGATAAATTATGTTAAAATAATATTAATCGACGGTTGAAAATTTACGCAATTCAGAAATGTTGACTTGAATTTGAAATTTTCAATATAAATCCAATTTCATAGTGTATGAGTGGTTCCAGCCAACCCACTTTTTAAAAAACTCGGAGTGGTTCCAGTAACCCACTGAATAGCTAACGTTAAGCTTTGGTAAAACTTGGACGAGGAGAAATTAAAAAGAGGGGAGGTTTTTTTTGTGTCGTTTTTTGTGATTTCTACTAAATCACATTAATCACATTCTGGCTTTGACTGCATCAGCAATCTATATGAAAAACTGGAGGGATTCATTTTGAGTTCAAAGACAAAGAACAGATCAGTATTTCACGTCGACGGTGTTCCAACACTGGATAAAGCTACACCACTTGCACTGCAGCATGTTCTGGCAATGTTAGTAGGAAATATTACACCTGCAATAATAGTAGCAGGTGTGGTTGGTGCAACAATTGGACAACAAACGCTTCTAATACAGGCATCCATGATTGCCGCTGGATTATCAACATTGCTTCAGCTCTATCCTATATGGCGGTTTGGATCAAGGCTACCTGTAATTACAGGTGTAAGTTTTGCGTTTGTTCCAACTTTAATCAGCCTAGGAGCCCTCTATGGATTACCTGCAATATTTGGATCAGCAGTGATAGGCGGTATTGCCGCCATGGTTGTTGGTATTTTTATAACGCCTTTGAGAAAACACTTCCCACCTATTGTAGCCGGAACTGTAGTGCTTACAATCGGTCTATCATTATACCCCGTTGCTACTGGGTATATGGCGGGGGGATTTGGTTCACCTGATTTTGGAAGTCCGCTCAATTGGGGAATTGCAGTGGTAACATTAATATCTGTTTTGTTATGTAATCAATTTGCTAAAGGTTATACAAAACTGGCATCGATTTTAGTGGGTATAGGTGTGGGATATGTGGTTTCTTTGGTTGCAGGCATAGTCGATTTCACTGCAGTTTATGATGCGGCATGGTTTGCACTCCCGACATTTATGCCTTTTGAAATGGCATTTCCACCGGCAGCAGTCATCACTACAATTCTTGTATTTATAGTAGCATCGGTTGAAATGGTGGGAGATCTTTCAGCTATAGCTGGAGGAGGCATTGGACGTGAAGTTACTGATAGAGAACTTTCAGGCGGCATACTTGCTATGGGATTCTCAAGTGCAGTAGCTGCACTCTTTGGTGGACTTCCTGTTGCTACATATAGCCAAAATGTTGGGATTGTACTAATGACAAAGGTAACAAGTCGTTTTGTTATTGCCATAGCCTCTGGATTCATATTGGTTGCAGGTTTTATTCCTAAATTTGGTGCATTAATGACGACAGTACCGGCTCCTGTACTAGGTGGAGCAACTGTGACTGTATTTGCTATGATTACTATGGCAGGTGTTCAAATAATTATAGAAGATGAACTATCAACACGAAATGTTACAATAGTCGGATTAGCCGTTGCTCTAGGTATGGGCATTGTGGGCGTTGATGGAGCACTTGCTCAGTTCCCAGAATGGGTTAACGTTATATTCGGAGAATCTGCTGTTGTAATATCATCGGTTCTAGCGTTTACATTAAATTTATTACTGCCTAAAAAATCTTTAGCAGATGAGCAAAGAGAACGTGATGCTATGGAGAGCAAGACTATTGAATCAGTCTCAGCTTAAATTTAATTATCATTATATATAGAAAAATGGAGGACAATTCAATGTCACTGCTAATAAAAAATGCAAGTGCTATTGTTACGATGAACGATACAAATGACGTTCTTAAGAATACAGATATATTTATTGAAAATGGCTTCATTAAAGCGATTGGTGAGAATTTAGAAGACAAAGGTTTTAGCGCAAAAGAGACCGTTAATGCTAAAGGCAAGTTTGTTTATCCGGGCCTCGTGAATACCCATCATCATTTTTATCAAACGATGACAAGGAATTACCCTAGAGTTCAAAATATGGAGTTGTTTGATTGGTTAAAGGCGCTGTATCAATTGTGGCGTGGGTTGGATGAGGATATGATTTACAACAGTTCTATTGTTGCCATGGGTGAGCTTGCCAAGTACGGATGTACTACAATGCACGATCATCACTATGTTTTTCCAAATGGAACCTCGGGATTGATTGACAAGCAGATTGAAGCAGCAAGAGATCTTGGCGTACGCATCCATGCAAGTCGAGGCAGTATGTCCAGAGGTGAGTCCGATGGTGGCCTTCCTCCTGATAGTTTGGTTCAGACCAGTTCAGAAATCCTTAAAGACTCTGAACGATTAATTAATGCGTATCACGATCCATCTGAAGGATCAATGTCTCAGATTGTACTGGCACCTTGTTCGCCGTTTTCTGTAACCACAGACTTGCTTAGAGATAGCGCTGCACTGGCACGACAATATGGCGTTAAACTCCACACACATCTTGCTGAAACACTCGATGAAGAAGAGTTTACATTAAGTACTTTGAAGATGCGTCCTCTTGAATACATGGCAAGTGTCGACTGGTTGGGGGAAGATGTCTGGTATGCTCACGGCATTCATTTTAACGATGAAGAGCTTAGAGTGCTGGCTAAAACAAAAACTGGAGTTGCGCATTGTCCTATTTCCAATATGAAGCTGTCTTCAGGCATAGCTAGAATAAGTGAAATGATTGAAATGAATATTCCTGTAGGGCTTGCAGTAGATGGCAGTGCTTCTAACGACTGCTCAAATATGCTTGCTGAAATCAGAACGGCCTACTTGCTGCAGCGACTTGATAAGAGTAGAAATGCGCCATCCGGTGATAAAATACTTCGTCTTGCAACAAGAGGAGGCGCAGATATTCTTGGCCGTAAGGATATTGGTTCTCTTGAAGTTGGAAAAGCAGGTGACTGTTTCATGATTGACACGAATAAGCTAGAGTTTTCAGGGACACTTGATTGCCCTGCATCGCTTCCAGCAACTTGTGGTATTAATAGCCAAGTTGATATGACAATTGTTGGCGGAAAAATTATATTTGCACAAGGCAAACTCCTTCGTATCGACGAAGAAAAAATAGTGTCAAAGGCAAATACAATGTCGAATAGACTTAGGGAATTTGCATAAAAAAGAGAACACCATTCGAAATTTGAATGGTGTTTTTTTTGCTGGGAATCTAAAGTACAGGCAGATACAGTTTCCGGTACTTTGCAGGTGTTAATCCAGTTAACTTTTTAAATGAACTGATAAACAAACTAGGACTATTAAATCCAACCTCATGTGAAATTTCGGTTACAGACATATCTGTTAAACGCAGTAAACTCATACTTTGAGCCAGTCTATACCGGTTAATATATTCAAAAGGCGTTGCAGCCATTTGCTTCTTAAATGAGCGACAACATTCAGAACGACTTAAATTGGCAACCGCCGCTAAATCGAGTAGAGATATTTTACTTGAATAATTTTCATGTATATATTCAAGAATAGTGTTAATTCTTGCGCTGGTTTCAGTTGATCCGGGAATATCAAAATCCTGAATCGCTTCAATGTTATGAAGGAGATCGTACCATATTTCGAACATAATACTTCGGATAATAATCTCATTATAGTCATCATCTGCGTCATAATGAAATCTAAGTTTTTTTATACACTCAATGAGCTTGTTTTGCCAAGGTGTTTCCAGTTCAAGCTGAATAGCCTTAAAATATGGATTTTTTATAACGGGTTTTACATATCTATTGTAAGACTGACTTTCGTTTGGATAGAAAAACTCTGGGTGAAAGTTAATACATAAAAATGCGCCATCAGCACCATTATACGACCTTGCAGAGTGTAACCATCCCGTATTAATAACAATGCCTTCATGTGTTCCAATTATATATTCTTCACTATCCACTCTAAATTGTACGGTTCCATTTGTAACAAGAATGAGCTGTAAATCTTCATGCCAATGAATAGGAATATGACCATAGATATTCTCAACGATGAGGGTTTCATACATGACCAATTGAAATTCATTTGACCCGTGTGGTGTCAATTCCTCAAGGTCCTGGGTCATCGGAATATTGTAAATTTGCATCTGAACCAGCCTTTCATAGAAATGCTCATCAAACTCCAAATGAGCGCAATGTTTTTATATTTATTGCAAATATATTGATATTTTCGAATTTTGATAATCAATATGATTATATCATAACAAAATCATATCGATGAATACACAGTACATTGGTAAAGGGGAGTCAACATGAATACAAAATCAGAGATTAAGTATGTTTTGAATAACACTGTGAAAATTGAAGACACAGAATTCTTAGATCCATTTAAAAGTGAGGCGATGAATGAAGTCTATTCATTCCATAAAAGTTATCCTGGTTACGAACCAACACCGTTGTGGTCGCTTGAGAATCTTTCATCAAAGCTGGGATTAAACTCAATTTATGTCAAAGATGAATCTTATAGATTTGGACTAAATGCATTCAAAGTTTTGGGTGGAAGCTATGCTGTTGCTAAGTATATTTCACAGAAAATAAATCTTGATGGGAATAAAATCACATTTGAAACTTTGAAATCTAAGGTCGTTAATGAACAGGTTGGAGATATAACATTTGTTACGGCAACGGATGGAAATCACGGCCGCGGTATGGCGTGGGCGGCGAATCAGTTAGGGTATAAGGCTGTTGTATTTATGCCAAAAGGTTCTGCAATAACACGTTTAGAAAATATAAAAAAAGAAGGCGCAATGGCCGAAATACTGGACATGAATTATGACGATGCTGTGCGTTATGCAAAAGAATATGCTGATAAAAATAATGGGGTGTTGCTCCAGGACACAGCTTGGCAGGGATACGAAGAGATTCCGACATGGATCATGCAAGGATACACAACACTAATTCAGGAAGCTGTTGAACAGCTAAGTGAAAGAGGTGAAAAACCCACCCATGTTCTTCTACAAGCAGGTGTGGGATCATTTGCAAGCAGTGTGGTTGGTTACTTGCAAAAAAATGTTGTAGGGGAAAAACCGATAAGTATTATACTTGAGCCCGACAAAGCGGACTGTATTTATAAGTCTGCGAAGATTGGCGATGGTCATCCTCACACAGTTACGGGTGAATTGAACACGATTATGGCAGGCCTAGCATGTGGTGAACCGAGTACCATTTCATGGCCGATACTTAGAGATTATTCAAAAATGTATGTGTCTTGTGAGGATCATGTCGCGGCACTGGGCATGAGGATTTTAGGGAATCCGTTACAAAATGATCCAAGTGTTGTTTCAGGTGAATCCGGCGCAGTTGGCATTGGATTTTTAAAAATGGTAATGGGCAGTGGTGAATATAAAGGAATTAGTGAAGCTCTCCACTTAGATGAAACTTCAAAAGTTCTGATCATTAATACTGAAGGAGATACGGATCCAGAAAATTATCGGAAAATTGTCTGGGGAACATTGTAATTGCAATAAATATGTCTAATCGAGGAAAGAACTTTCAGTTCTAGGGGGGAAGCCAATATGTACGAAACTGCTAAAATGTATGAAAATGATTTAATTCAGTTTGCTCAGGATCTTGTTAAAATTAAAAGTTATACAGGTCAAGAAGGTGATATTGCAAAGTTTATTGAGCGTAAAATGAATGAGCTGGATTATGATGAAGTATATATCGATGATCTTGGAAATGTGATAGGTGTTATTGGCAGTGGGCCAACGAAAATTCTCTTTGATTCACATATAGACACTGTACAGGTCAATGATGCAGAAGCATGGACGTATGGACCTTTTGATGGAACAATCGTTGATGGACGTCTTTACGGAAGAGGTTCAGTGGATATGAAAAGTGCAGTTGCTGCAACTGTGTATGCAGGTCATGTCATAAATAAAATGGGTTATGCTGAAGGAAAGACGGTATATATATCTACTTCCGTGATGGAGGAAGACTATGATGGAGAACCTGTATCTTATCTGTGTGAGAAAAGTAATATAGAGCCTGATTTCGCAATTATATGCGAACCAAGCTCAATGAAACTCGCCATGGGACACAAAGGAAGAGCCTTAATCAAAGTCAGTGTAAAAGGAGTATCAGCACATGGGAGTGCGCCTGAAAAAGGTGACAATGCGATTTATAAGATGTCTGAGATAATTAAAAGAGTTGAAATGCTTGGACAATTAATGATGAGTAAACCGGGTGAAAAAGGTTCTTTGGCACTCACGAAAATCGAAAGTGAAGCTGTGTCTATAAATGCCATTCCGCCCGTATGTAATATTTATCTGGATCGTCGATTGATTTTAGGTGAAGACTATGATTTTATTTCAAAAGAGATGGAAACATTATTGAAGGGTATAGAGGCTTCGTGGGAAGTTTATGATGTAACAGGACAGAGCTGGACTGGTGAAGAAATCACACTGCATTCTTTCATGTCAGCCTGGGAAATCTCAGAAGAACACAGGTTGTCAAAAGCATGTATATCTGCTTATGATGAAGTCTTTGAATGTAAGCCAACTCAAATTAAATGGGATTTCTGCACAAATGCGGTGGCCACATGCAAAGCGGGTATTCCGACCATAGGAATCGGTCCTGGTAATGATAAACTGGCGCACATGGTCGATGAAAACTGCTCTGTAAATGAAATCAAAGATGCTTTTAAATTCTATGTAAACTTAGTTAATAAACTTTAATGTATACATAAGGACAAGCGTGCCGTTAATGTTTTTTAGATTATAATTATTTAATATTAAGTCTAATTCACACTCGAATGAGAATAGGGCCACCAGCCATGCACTAGGGATTATTTATACGCTGGAAACTAGTGGAAATACAGTTGGATGATTCGGTATGAGAAAACTGAGATTGCAAAAGATTTGTTAATACTGTATAATCGTGAACGAAAGTAACAATTTGATACAAGTTGAGGTTCTTAATCAAAGATTAATTGGGAAGTTCGGTGTAAAACCGACGCAGCCCCCGCTACTGTAAGCATTTACGAAATTTCGATAACCACTGGGATAACCGGGAAGGTGAAAGAGTAGGATGAGATGCGAGCCAGGAGACCAGCCTTTTCTGTTGTGCAAGTATATATTTCGGAGGGAGATATGTAGTGTAAAGTGTCCATGTATCAGTTTGTATCCATAAACAGGTAATATTGGAAACGTACATTTCAAGATCCCGCGAGGGATCTTTTTTTATTGTATTTAAAATTAGAATCAAGTGGTTTCGGCGCTTGATCGGGAGGGTCAATTATGAATAGTGAAAAAAATACTTATCCATTTTCAGCAATAGTGGGTCAGGAAAAAATGAAAAAGGCTTTGATCCTGAATATAATCAATCCGTCTATTGGCGGTGTATTAATAAGAGGTGAAAAGGGGACTGCTAAATCAACGGCTGTCAGATCGCTTGTAAATCTATTGCCCGAGAAAAATGTTGTTAAGGACTGTAAATTTCATTGTACTCCAGGGCATGTGGACAAATTATGCCGTGAATGTTCAGAGCGTTTAGAGGCTGATGAAAAATCATTCGAAACCTCTAAAGTGAAGATGAAGGTTGTCGACTTGCCGATTGGTGCGACAGAAGATCGCGTTGTTGGAACACTTGATATTGA
>Ga0070725_10001351_pt1 | contig 13789 bp, 8 predicted proteins | sample tdDd002_FD_69781 | JGI IMG/M metagenome (GOLD analysis project Ga0070725, IMG submission 69781) | Marine sediment microbial communities from the Atlantic coast under amendment with organic carbon and nitrate - tdDd00.2 | ecosystem: Environmental > Aquatic > Marine > Coastal > Sediment | place... | reverse complement strand
CGATGCGGCCTTCTGCGGCGACAAACTCTGCGTATAGCTCAGGCTCTGCAAATTGCGCTGAAAGTTTGCCTTCGAAACGCTTGGTGATGAAGCCGGCGTTACGCGATGCAAGGTTAACGATCTTGTTCACAACATCAGAGTTCACACGCTGGGTGAAGTCATCAAGGTTCAGGTCGAGATCGTCAATGCGGCTGTTCAGTTTCGCAGCGTAGTAGTAACGTAGACACTCAGGGTCAAGGTGATCAAGGTAAGTCGCCGCTTTAATGAATGTGCCTTTTGACTTAGACATTTTCGCGCCGTTTACCGTTACGTAGCCGTGCACGAATACGTTGTTTGGTTTGCGGAAACCAGAACCTTCAAGCATGGCAGGCCAGAATAGGCTGTGGAAGTAGACGATGTCTTTACCGATGAAGTGGTAAAGCTCAGTTGAGCTGTCTTTTTTCCAGTACTCGTTGAAGTCTAGGTCATCGCGCTTGTCACATAGGTTTTTGAATGAACCCATGTAGCCAATCGGGGCGTCTAGCCACACGTAGAAGAACTTGTTGGTTTCGCCTGGGATCTCAAAACCGAAGTAAGGTGCATCGCGTGAGATGTCCCACTGCTGCAAACCAGACTCGAACCATTCCTGCATTTTGTTGGCAGTTTCATTTTGTAGTGAACCAGAACGCGTCCACTCTTTTAGCATGCTCTCAAACTGAGGCAGGTCAAAGAAGAAGTGCTCAGAATCTTTCATTACCGGCGTCGCGCCAGATACGGCTGACTTAGGGTCAATCAGATCGGTCGGGCTGTAGGTTTCACCACAGTTGTCACAGTTATCGCCGTATTGGTCTTCTGACTTACACTTAGGGCAAGTACCTTTTACGAAACGATCCGGGAGGAACATCTCTTTTTCTGGGTCAAACAGCTGAGAAATCGTGCGGCTAGAAATAAAGCCGTTTTTCTTAAGCTCAAGGTAAATGTGAGACGCCAGTTCGCGGTTCTCTTCACTATGAGTGCTGTGATAGTTATCAAAACTGATATCAAAGCCCGCAAAATCTTTTTGATGCTCTTCGCTTACCGCGGCGATCATCTCTTCTGGTGTAATACCCATCTGTTGTGCTTTCAGCATGATTGGCGTGCCGTGAGCATCGTCTGCACAGATGAAATTAACAGTGTTGCCGCGTAGGCGCTGGTAACGAACCCAAATATCCGCTTGGATATGCTCAAGCATATGGCCAAGGTGGATAGAACCGTTTGCATACGGAAGGGCACAAGTTACCAACATTTTTCTTGGATCAGTTGCCATACTTATTATTCGCTTTACTAGATGGGTATTAAAAACTAAGCCGTCAATACTACCTTAAGCAGGCTCTGACTCCAAGGGAGTCGAGCGAGGTTCCCCTTATATTTTTTGGGGTTTGGTAAAAGTAGCGCAAGTGGTAGCATGGCAAGAGATTTTTTGGAGGTCGTGATGGAACAATTTCAATCAAAGCTTGCCCTTTGTCAGTGGCTTAATCAATTTCAAGATCCGCTATTGGCGGCTCAGTGGAGCGAAAGCGCTGGGATAGTATCAGTGCTGGCATCGGGGCGAGTTAAAATCTCGCTGCCTTTTGCCTGCCAAGAGTTGGCGGATAAGTTATCGCTTTGGCTTAGTCAGCAAATAGAGCAAGGCGAGGTCGCGGCGTTTGATTATACGATTGAGATAGACGTTGCCGCTTTGGAAACCACGGTGAACGCGGCGGTGAAAGGAGTGAAAAACATCATTGCGGTCACCTCGGCGAAAGGTGGGGTGGGTAAATCGACCACGGCGGTCAATATTGCGTTGGCACTATCGGCGATAGGCGGCAAAGTCGGCTTATTAGATGCTGATATTTATGGCCCTTCGATCCCATTGATGCTAGGTCGTTTAGACTCAACGCCAGGTGTTCGAGACAACAAATGGATGCAACCGATAGAAGCGCATGGTTTATACAGCAATTCCATTGGTTACCTCGTCGATAAGGAAGAAGCGGCGATATGGCGCGGGCCAATGGCATCAAAGGCATTGAGTCAACTGCTTAATGAGACAGAATGGCCAGATTTAGACTACTTAGTGATTGATATGCCACCGGGTACCGGTGACATTCAACTGACGCTGTCACAACAAATTCCAGTGACGGGCGCTATCATAGTGACCACTCCTCAAGACTTAGCCCTCGCCGATGCGCGTAAAGGCGCGGCAATGCTAGAAAAAGTGTCGGTTCCTGTGGTGGGAGTAGTGGAAAACATGAGCTACCATGTTTGCAGCCACTGCGGCCATCAAGAAGCGATATTCGGTCACGGCGGGGCAGAAAAAATGGCCCAAGACTATGGCTTATCTCTGCTTGGCCAGATCCCGCTTCACCTTCAACTGCGTGAGGATATCGATAACGGCACACCAAGTGTGGTTGCGCGCCCAGATAGCGAACACGCCGAGCAATATCGCGCGTTGGCGGCTCAGGTTGTCAGTCAACTTTATTGGCAAGGTAAACCGAAGCCGAAGGCGATTGACATTATGGCGATAGATTAGCGCGATAGAGAATGAAATCCCTAGTTGGTCGTCATTGGGGATTTCAAAAGTGACCACATTGGAATAGTGAGTTTTGCTTGCCAGCGCCATATCAGTAAGAGTTTGCGATTTGGTCAACAATTAGGCCGTTGTGCTAAATAAAAGATCCATTGCTGGTATAAAAGCGACGAAATCTTTATAATCAGGCGGTTTATCTTTGTCTTGACACCATATTCGCATCAGGTGCACTTAACATGTCTAATAATAATCAATGCGTCATCGTAGGAATTGCTGGCGCTTCTGCTTCTGGAAAGAGCCTAATCGCAAGTACCATCTACAACGAGCTTCGTGCCAAAGTAGGTGATGATCACATCGGCGTGATCACTGAAGATTGTTACTACAACGATCAAAGCCACTTAAGCATGGAAGAGCGTGTTAAAACCAACTACGACCATCCAAATGCACTTGACCACAATTTACTGTGTCAGCACCTTGAGCAACTCATGAAAGGTGAAGCGGTAGAAGTGCCAGAGTACAGCTACTCTGAGCACACACGTACTGATAATACGACTACTTTGACGCCAAAAAAAGTGATCATCTTAGAAGGTATTTTGCTTTTAACTGATCCTCGTCTTCGCGATCTGATGCATGCAACCATCTTTATGGATACCCCTCTTGATATCTGTTTGCTGCGTCGTGTTAAGCGTGATGTTGAAGAGCGTGGCCGTACAATGGAGTCGGTATTGAAGCAATACCAAGATACAGTACGTCCTATGTTTATGCAGTTTATCGAACCTTCGAAGCAGTATGCCGATATCATCGTCCCTCGTGGTGGTAAAAACCGTATCGCGATCGATGTATTGAAAGCGCACATTGCTAAGTTGCTAAAAGCCTAAGCGGTGAGAAGCCGAGTTTAATTGGCTGATAAGTTTACTGTCTCAATAAGTAAAACTTGTGCAAATACAATGATTTTAAGTGGCGCATTATGCGCCACTTTTGTATTGTAGCGAGTATGTTATCAACCGTTTGTCTCATTCCATAAGTCGTTCTTCTTAATGGATAAGGAAGAAACAATGAAAAAGCTCCTGTTATTTATCACGGTACCTGTTGCCGTCGTTGTCTTGGCTGTTCTGGCCTTAATACTTTTTGTGAATCCTAATCAGTTTAAACCGCTCATCGTTGAGCAAGCCAAGCAGCAAACCGGCTTAGAGCTTGTGATTGACGGTGATATTAGCTGGCAGTTCTTCCCGGCAGTTGGCTTTAGCTTGGGTAAAACCGAGCTACGTAACCCTAGTGGTTTCAGCGCCCAAAATATGCTGAGTATTGAGCAAGTTGGCTTAGCGATTGAAGTGACCCCGTTACTGGATAAGCAGTTAGTGATTGGCAATGTGCTTCTTGATGGTGCGCAATTTAGCCTTGAAACATTAAAAGATGGGCAAAGCAATTTAGCGGCTTTATCCCAACCGAGCAGTGCACCAGAACAAGCCAAAGCCGTTAACCAAGAAGAGGCTCAACCAAGCTCAGAGGCGGCAAACCTAGCGGCTGAATGGCAAATCAAGTTAGCGGGTATTTCGGTTACCAACGCCAAACTGTCGATGTCTGATCATCAAACGGGTAGCGCGTTATCGCTGTTTGACCTTAACTTTTCGCTATCACAGTTTGCGTTCGGTGAATGGACCCATGCTGCCTTTGATGGCAAGGGGCGCAGCAAGCAACAGACGTTTGCCGCGAGAGGTAAGGTTGATGTGAAGCTTGAACAGGGCTTTGCAGGATACGCGATCAAAAACTTAGAATTCGATGGTCAGTTTAAAGATCCAACCACCGATATTCAGCAAGCCAAAGTATCACTGGCCAGTTTAGATTTTGGCCAACCGAATGCATTGAGCTTTGATTTGAGCGGCTATGCGGCAGAGATGGAGTTAACGGCGAAAGCGACCACCCAGCTTTCTATTGATGAAAACTTTAGCCTGATCAAAATGAACGACTTGGTGCTCGATTCCACCTTAGAAGGTAAGGCATTACCTCAGTCGCCAATGAAAGTTGCGATGGATTCTGGCTTAACCTTCGATGTAAGCAAAGGGCACTTGGCCTTTGTATTGAAGAAGCTGACAGCAAACAAACTGCAGTTTGATGGTAAAGCGGATATTACCTTAGCGGATATCCCGAAAGTTCGCTTTAACCTGCATAGTCCAAAGATTGACTTAGATGAGTTTCTTGGTTTGAGTGCGCAACCTGCTACGGCGCCTTCGGGCGAAGGTAAACAAGAGCAAGCGCCAGCAAAACCTGTGGTAGAAGTGGAACCCGACTTATCGGCCTTAAAAGGCTTAGATGTGAAGGGAAAAATTGTTATCGATAATTTTAAAGCTGCCAATGCAAAAGTTGCTAAAGTAACCACCAAGTTTAGCGTTAATCGCGGGGTTGCTAACTTAGAACACTTTAGCGCCAAGTTATATCAAGGCAGTATTCAAGCCACAGCTCAACTGGACGCGCGTAAGTTACCTGCTAGCTACCGGGTTAAAAAACAAATCAAAGGCGTTAAAGTGCACCCATTGCTGGTGGATGTGGCGGAATTTGATCTGCTTGAAGGCACGGGCAATATCGATGTAGATGTGAAAGGCAAAAGTCTGAAGCCAAGCGAGCTTAAAAAGAATCTCGCTGGTGTGGTGAAGATCAACTTTGCCGATGGCTCGGTTTATGGGGTGAACTTGCCGCATATGATCCGCACGAACTATGCCAAGATCAAAGGGCAAAATGTCGATGATGTCGACCAAACTAAGAAAACCGATTTTAGTGCCCTTACCGCAACCTTGAAACTGAATAAAGGTGTTGTCACTACCAACGACTTACACATGGAGTCACCATTGCTGCGTGTAACCGGAGACGGCCAAGCTAATTACCTAGACCAAACCGTCGACATGCTGATTAGAGCGTCGATTGTTGGCTCGTTAGAAGGGCAAGGTGGCAAAGACATTGATGAGTTGCGTGACTTAACCATTCCGGTCAATGTGACTGGGTCTTGGACTGCGCCTAAGTACAAATTGGTCTTTGATGATGTATTAAAAGAAAAAGCCAAGAAAGAGGCAGAGCGCGGACTGAAAAACTTACTTAAAGATAAAGTCGGTGAGGAAGACACTAAGCAATTAGCAGATAAACTATTGAAAGGTTTATTTAATTAGCCTTCTTGGCTGAACTTCTATTCATCTATAAAACGCGCAGCGCTTACTCTGCGCGTTTTTTCTTTCTATTCTAGATACTTGCTCTTGCAGCGATTGATGAGTTCATTGGTTTTATCCATCGATTCAGATCGGGGCAGATAACGCAGCAAACACAGATTATACGCTTCGATTTTCTTATCTGGGATCAGTCTATTTGAGCGAAATTGACTGGCGCAGGTCTGTTTAATTTTCTCACCCGCACTGACGTCCTGTGCTTCTGACAGAAACTCCAATACGCAAGTATCGTAGTCTTCAACCTCTTCTGGGTTCATCATAGGGTGGGCGTGAACGAGAAAAGGCAGCATTATGCCGCCAATAAGTAAGGCATAGGTCGTTTTTAACATGAAATGATCTCTTTAAAACTATATAGAGGCTTGCAGCTTAGAAGGGTCGGCCTTCTAAGCTGATTTTACCTATTTTTGACTATTGATTGATCTGCTTTAGCGCTTGGGTTATTGCCATATCCAATTGGTTATCAATACCCTTTTCCACTTGAGTGGGGGAATTAAATACCGTGACATCAGGCATCAGCTCTAAGTTCTCGTAATATTTACCGGCCTTGTTTTTAAGTGGTAGGAACGGGAAACGATAACTAATGCCATCATAGACAGTGCTGTTGATATCCATTACCGCCGTGCCTGTGCCGGGTACAGGCTCGCCGACAATTGGGCCAACGTTGAGGTCTTGATAGTACTGACCAAACGCGGAGCCTTCCGAATAGGCCGACGAGTTGGTTAATACTAACGATGGCTTTAACCAGCGGCGACTGCCCGCATCGGATCTCGGTTTCCCTTGTTGTGGCACCACATTGGCAGCGGCCTCCGCCGTTAAAAACTCGATGAGCGTGTCGGCGAGAAAGCCACCACCATTAAACCTCACGTCGACAATAAGAGATTGCGCATTGCGAAACCTTCCCAACGCTTCAGCGCGCAGGTGTAAGTAGCTATCATTGCTCATATCTGGCAGGTAAACATAGCCAACTTGTCCTTTGGTTTTTTCACTCACGTAGTCACGACGTGTGAGCTCCCAGCGTTTCGCCATAAGCTGGAAGGCTTGATAGTTTTCTATCGGTTTAATGCGTTCATACCAGTGATTATCCCCGTGAGCTAGAGTCACTTCGACCGATTCATTTGCTTTGTTGTTTAGCGCTGCGTTGAGCTGTTTTAGGTTGCTAACGGGGCTGTTGTTGATCGCGATGATCTCATCACCCGGGGCAATTTGACGTTGCTCATCATCGAACGGACCACCAGGTAAAATACTATCAACGATAAGACCTGGCTGATGATTCCCGGTTACTTGGCTGCTGAACACAAGACCGAGTGAAGCGGTTTGGTCATATTGCATCGCATAGCTAGTTGTACCGTAAGCGCCGGTATGTGAAGCATTGAGCTCGCCCAGTAACTCCTGCATTAAGATGGCAAAGTCACGGTCGTTATTGATTTGCGCTAAGAAGCCTTGGTAGGTCTTGGCGTAATAAGCCCAGTTAACCGCGCCCATGTCTTGACGATAGAAGTTATCGGCAGTTTGTTTCACCATCTGCTGATAAGCCGCCAGTTTTCGTGGTGTCTTTTGATATTCAAACGGCAATGAAATAGCGATGGACTCGGATTCTAAGCTGTCTAAATCTAGCCAGTAAACTTCATCTTGTGTCATCAAATAGATGCTAGACTGATCAGTGATTATCTTGCTTATTTTTGTTGGCGGTAAGTCCGCAAAGAGTGTCGTTGATTCTTGTTTACGAATGTTATATTCAAAGACTTGAGTGCTCTCATCGCCCGCAGGGCTAGTCACCGAGGCAACCACTGTCAGGTAATCGCCAGAAAGTGCATAATCAATGATTTGGCTCGCCACAGGCAATTTGAATGCGTGGCGATACTCAATGTTTTTACCTGAGAATGGCAAGCTTTCGAGTGTTTCAGGAACTTCTTTCTCCTCTTTATGGTCACGCATGGCTTTGTTATTGGTAAATACGCCGACAATAGAGGCGTCCCAATCTTGCCCATCGGCGGTTTTTAACCCATATTTTGTTGTTGCCCATAGCAGTATCCGGTTGTCGCTACTCCAGACAGGTTTGAATTTAGTAAAACCACTTTGCGATACTTTGATCATTGGCTTTTCGCCTTGGCTATCTAACACCACCACTTCGGTGCTGTACGCATCGGGGGTAAGCATGACGGCGATCTGGGTCGAGTCCGGTGACCAGGTGTAATTAAAACGGCCTTTGTAGCTGACCATTTCAGGGGAGATCAAAGATTTGCCAATTGTGTTGTGTTTCACTTCTCGGTCGAGGAGTTTGTCGAGTATTTTTTTGCTGGTACTTTTCTCCATGGGAGGGAGAGCAGATAATTTCGGCTTGTTAACATCATAATCAGCGAGCTTGATGCTATGCAGAGTTCGGCCATCCACTACAAAGGCCAGTTGTTCACCATCAGGAGAGTATTGTGGCTGAGTGACATCACGCCCTTTGAGAAGTAAAAAAGGCTGTTCTTGTGTCACCGGAGAGCGAGAGAGTGCTTCTTCATCGAGTGGTGATTGACGAAGGTACAGGCCCCATTGTCCGTCGCGCAACGCTGAATAGATCACGCCATAGCCATCGGGGGTATAGCTGGGATCTTTTTCTTCCTCGGCACTGTTAGTGAGGTTTTTCGCGTTCTGTTTGGCCCCATCTAGCGCAAAAATATCCCCGCCACTGACTAATAGGGCTTCGTTTGAGTTGGTCTGTGAAGGCACCATATTTTCGGCATAACTTGTGACGTACTGGGTGCTCTGCTGGGGAGCAAAGTGACGAATCGATATCGCGAGCTTTTTCGCCGTAGCGCCCTGATGGTTGTCTACACGATACAGTTCTCCTTGATAGGAAAAAAATACTTCGCCAGCTTGGCTGACCGAAAGGTGACGGACCGGGTGGCCGTTGTAGTGAGTCAGTTGAGCATCTTGTTGAGAGGCGATATCTCTGTACCAAACATTAAAGTCGCCACTGCGCTCACTTAAGTAGTAAAAGCCACTTCCATCTGGAGCCCAAATTGGGCTTTGCGCCGCGACGCGGTTTTCTGTCAGTTGAAGGTGCTGGCCTGTGTTTTTATCATATTGCCATATTGTTGGTACCGCGTAGGAGGATTGGTGTTTTCGATACACTTGGTCTTTGTGCGGGCTGTTATATAACAGTACGCTGCTGTCTTGATTCCAATTGGCATGGCGTGCGGGTGCGGCGAGAATGTTTTGTGCCGCATCAGTAGCAAGATCGATACGATAGAGCTGAATACCCGGTTCGCCAATTAAATAGGGCGAGATGGTATAAAAGTCTTGTTGGCCATTAGTGAGCCGGCTGGTGGAAAAGAACAAGCTCTTTCCATCTGCACTGAAACTGGTCGGGATGTCTGGAGCAGAGTGAGTGGTGTGACGAGATAAGGTGCCACTATCTAAGCTGAGGGTGAAAACATCGTCATTGCCATAGATATCTGCCGCGAATGCTAATGTTTGGTTGTCGCCAGACCAAACCAATGAGTGAGGGTAAAAGCTGCCATCGGTCAGCGGCGTCGCCATTCCGCCGGAGCCCGTCGTAAGATAAATACGGCTTTGATAGGTAAAGGCAAGTTGCTTGCCATCTGGTGACACGGCACTGTTTCTCAACCATAGCGGGGCATCTTGGGCAAAAGTGGTACCAGCTGAAGTTAAGATCAATAAGCTAGCAAGTGTTCTCAAAGAAAACATTGATTTAATTATCCTTTTAATTGCGGTTCCATTGGCGTGTTTACCGTTATGTTAGCAATGATTTATGTGCGGATATGTATAAGGATTGTATGAGTTTGTGTTGATGCGATGAGGGGCAGGTTTTGCTGGCTGAGGGCTTAGCAGGGCCAGCAACCTTTTGGTTACTGGCCGGTATTAGTTTTATTTCCAGCGGTTGTAATGCCATATCCAGTGTTCGGGATGGGCTCGGATACTTTTTTCCATGTAGGCGACCAATTGTGCGACCATTTCAGCCGTCGTGGTTTGTTTTGTAAATGGTTCAAATTTGAGCTGGTATTGATGCTCGCCTTGCCAGCCAAAACAAAAGACTATCGGTACGTTAGTTAACATAGCGAGTTGAATACCGACGGCGGGAATCTGAGTAGGGTGACCAAAAAAGGAGTGCTTCTCGCCCGGGGCATTCATATCACAGTGAAAAGTTAGCCAGTGACCTTGATTAAGCTGGTGCACCGCCTCGACCATAAAGCCTTGCTTTCTTTCAATATATGGACAATTTATTTTGTCTAGCAGCGCGGCTACCCACTGGCTCTCTTTGTTCTTGCCATCGGTACCTGCGCCAACTATCGTTTTTGTGGAAATGCCATGCTGGTTAAGCAACCAGGTACTCGCATCAGCAATGCCCAAATGCACGGAAAGCAATATACCGCCTTGCTGAGGGTTCGACTGGTTTTTTATTAGCTCTAGGCCTTGGGTTTGAAAGTTAAGCTTATCAATGTGCAGCAAATTGAGTAGTGAGCTCAGTTGGTTTTTTGCGCAATGTCGAGAAATTTGCGCCTGCATGACCGCGTCCATTTCAGGAAACGCTTTGCTTAATCCCTTATAAGCCACCTGTTTTCTTGAGCGGTGCAGTAAGATCGCCCCTAATGCGGTCAATGCTGGATGACAGAGACGTGGGATTTTTGCTAGCCAATCTACCCCTTGTTGCGGCGTCATGCTGTCTCCAAAACAAATTGCTCTAGCCAAGAAACAAACTCATTTAAACTCGCCGTCATTGGAAGATGAAATTGACTGAGGTCGGCATGGACACCAAGTTGGCTTAAATGCGCGAGCAGACCGATAAAATGCATGGAATCAATTTCGGTAAATACCGGGCCCGCCGGTTCCAAATGATAACCAAGGCTCGATAAGTATTCGTTAACATGGTTTAGTAACATGGTGCTTCTCTTTTTATGCAGAGTTGTTGAAGTGCTTTAATATCGACTTTTCCGTTGATATTGAGCGGTAATTGTTGGCAGCTATATAAGGTTTTAGGCTGCATGTAGCTTGGAAGTTGTTGGTGTAAAAACTGCTTAAGTTGCTCGATATCAGCGTTTTTGTGGGTCACGACGAACAAAACCAGCCCTAGTCCCTCACCGTTTTCGTTCAATGGCCATGGAACCGCCGCGGTTTCGAGGTTTAGCTTCCTTGCTACGCTTTCCATTTCACCTAGCTCAATTCGATGACCCTGAATTTTAACTTGATGGTCGCCGCGACCGTGGTAGAGCAAGCCTTTGTCTGATCGAGAGACAAGATCGCCCGTGCGATACCAAAGTCCTCCGTCATGGACGTCTTTTCTAAACGCTTGACGATCGGCGATACTGTTGTGCCAATATTGGCTAATCACCTGAGGGCCACGTAACCACAACTCCGGATGTTCATCTGAAGACGTCGCGACAAGTTTTGCTTGTTGGTTTGGAAAAATCTCGCCAATGGGCACATAAGGCCCAGTTAGCGTTTCGTGCTGGTCAAACTCATAAGCGCTGATGGCGATCGTTGCTTCGGTTGGCCCATATAAGTTAATCACTTGCTTGGTGGTCGCTTTTGCCCAAAGACGTGCGTGTTCGATACTTAACGCTTGACCGCAGAAAAAACTCAAACGTAATGACGGAATGCTAGCGGCGGCTAATTTGTTTAATTGGCCACAGAGCGGAATGATGCTAGGTACGGCAAGTAAGCACGAGATCTGATGATGACGAATAAAGTCGACCGGGCAGCTTTTTTGCATCTCAGGGAGCACGTACAGTGTGGCACCATGACTCCAGGCTAAGGACCAGTCGTGGACAGAGAGATCAAAAGTCAGGTCAGAGTGTTGGGCAAAACGATCTTGGCTTGTAAAGGTGTAGGCTTCGTCCAGCGCCTCTACATATTGATCTAAATTAGCGTGGGTGATCCCGATACCTTTTGGCGTACCAGTACTTCCTGAGGTAAACATGAGGTAGGCATAACCGCCTTTAACCAGTTCAAACCTCTCACTTTGTGGTCGCGCTGCCAGTTGTGGCGACACGTCGCAAGGCTGGCTGAGATCATGGTCTGAGTTCCAGATAATACGTAGAGCAGGGAAGTGCTGTTGCAACTCTGCGATCATAGTTGCGTCTTCAAGAGAGGCGACGATGGTCTGGCACTGGGCTGACTCTAAGATTTGGCGCACTCGGGACAGTGGCTGTTTGACATTCAATGGTAGAAAAATGTTGCCGCTAAAAAGGGTGCCAAGCAGACCGCAGTATGTGTTGACACTACGATGGGTAAAAACCGCCACGGTTTGCTGGTGGACGTAATGCTTTTGTAACTCAGCGCTGAGCTTATTGGCTTGTTTTGCGAGTTGTTGATAGGAGTAAAACTGATTATTTACCCATAACGCGGGTTGCTCGTTTTCTAACTCGTTGAAATGTTGCCAGATACTGCTGATTGTTGTCGACACGTGGTTTACTCATCTACCCTAACTAATTAATGCACACTGTACAAAATGATGTTGCACGAATGTATCGTAGTTTTGTATTGAAATGTATAATTTGTCATTAAACCTAATGCGTTGGGTATTGGCGCCAGTTTTTTATTGTGTTGTAGAGGTATCGCCCCGCTAAGGTCGCGAGCGTTGTGACTCAAGCCGCGCATTTGTAGTTATGCAATGTCATGCATTTCTAGATTGACTACTATGAGAGAAACAAACAAGCAAAGGTTCGGGTTTGATAGGCATGAATAGAAAAATCGTACTGTTTTGGCTACTCACATTTCTTTTTTCTGCGGGGCCTTTAGCAGCAGAAAAGCATTCGGGCTACCCGCTTGCGCCGCCAAACACCACCAGCCCTTACCACACCCTCGAAAGTTTCAATCAAATTACCGAGCAAGCGAATCGAGAGTTGGCGTTGGTTTATGATTCTCCTCTAGGCGAAGGTTACGCCACTGCCCGGCAAGAAACCATCATTGGCCTATTTGAAAAAGCCGCATTGTGTTTGGACTTAAGTGAAGTCCCCGAGGCGGGGCGTTCGCGGGTCGCGGTTGAGTCGGTATTGTTGCTAAAAGAAATTTTGACTCGTTTGCCGCCCTTTGATCTATCGAGCGTACCGAGTGCTGCTACCAGCACTTCAGCGTGGCGGGTGCCCAATACCAGCCTGACCATAATACGGGCGGCGGATGGCCGTTATTTGTTCTCAGCTGCGACGATTAAACGTTTAAGGCAGGATTACGAAACCGTTAAGTCACTGGCAGCGAGTGATGCAGGTCATATTGACTATTATCATCGCTACGCAATGAGCGCGGGAAGATTGATCCCGCCATTTTGGAATTACTGGGTGCAACAGCTCCCAGAGTTTTTCCATGTGAACTTGGCAGAGCAGGCGATATGGCAATGGTTAGGTTGGCTAATCATGACCGCAGGTTTGGTGTGGCTTATTGTGGTGTCGAGTAAAGCGTTATCGAGCAAAACGCTAGCAGGAAAGCTGGGCTTACCGATTGTCGTCGCGCTGCTTATTCAAGGTTATATCTATTGTTTGGACTACCAAATCAATTTAAGTGGTCAGTTTATGCAGCTGATACGTTTTGTTTCAGAGCTCATTGTATGGCCGATCGTGGCACTGTTTGCTTATCAACTGGGTAGCCGACTATCGCTGCTCTTTATTCCCAGCAATAACGCGGGCCAGATCCTTAAAAAGAGTTTGCTGCGTATCTTAGGGACGTTTTTTGGTATTGCATTGGCCACGGTGGTGATGGGCTATGGGCTCTCTCGCTTTGGTGTGCCAGTTTATGGCATTGTCACGGGATTAAGCCTTGGGGGAATGGCGATCGCATTAGCAATACGGCCAACAATGGAGAACTTGATAGGCGGGGTGATCCTGTATTTAGATAAAACCGTGCAAATTGGTGATTTTTGCAGTATTGGCACCCATAGCGGCGTTATTGAAGCTATTGGCGTTCGTTCCACTCGGATCCGCGCGAAGGATCGCACCCAAGTGATTATTGCCAATGGGGACTTAGTGAAGATGAAAGTGGTCAATTTCAGCCGTCGTGATAAGTATCAGGTTAAGTTTCGCTTAGGGTTGGCGATAGATACGCCCAAGGCGGT
>Ga0070725_10001348_pt1 | contig 13848 bp, 12 predicted proteins | sample tdDd002_FD_69781 | JGI IMG/M metagenome (GOLD analysis project Ga0070725, IMG submission 69781) | Marine sediment microbial communities from the Atlantic coast under amendment with organic carbon and nitrate - tdDd00.2 | ecosystem: Environmental > Aquatic > Marine > Coastal > Sediment | place... | reverse complement strand
TAAAATCTGTGATGTGCCACGCGTTTTATGTGCAGCGCCAACCTACCTTGATAAACATGGAATCCCAGAGAACTTAGCACAACTATCTCAGCACAACGGCTTGTTTTATCAATTGCATGACATCGTTCATGATACTTGGGAGTTTTCAGCCAACCTAAATAAAACTAAAATCAAAATGAAAGGGAATAGAGCCGCCAATGATGGTGATTTGGTAAGACGTTGGTGTGTTGCCGGTCATGGTATCGCAAATAAGTCTTGTCTTGATGTTGCCAATGACTTGCTTTCAAAAAAATTAGTTAGCTTATTGCCAACTTATAAGCCAGCAGAAACTGAGCTGTGGTTAATTTGTCCAAGTCGGCAAACCATTACACCTGCGGTAAGGTTATTGCGAGATATGTTTAAAGAAAAGTGCACAGCCATTTTGACAGAGTTGACTGACAAAGGGATATTAACGCACTCGAACTCCGGCTAAATATGGACTAAGCGTTATAGCAAACACTATTAATTTCGCTTGATGTGAGTATTCGCCATTCACCTGATTTTAATTGAGAGTCCAACATAATTTCTCCAATCTGACTGCGGTGCAATGCCATAACTGGATTTCGAAAACGGCCAAACATTCTTTTGATTTGGTGGTATTTCCCTTCCGTCAAGGTCACTTGAGCAAGATGATTAGAGAGTAGCTCTATAGTTGCTGGCTGTGTGGTGATATCTTCAAATTCAAAATACATTCCCTGTTGAAAGGCTGCTTGGTAAGCTTTGAAATTTTCATTAAGACTGTTTTGTAAAGTTACTTGATAGTGCTTTTGCACTTTGTGCTGCGGTGAGGTTAGCGCTTCAGACCAGCGACTGTCATTGGTTAATAACACTAACCCTGAGGTGTTAAGATCAAGGCGCCCCACGATATGCAATTGGCTTTTAAGAGCATGATCAATTAAATCTAAAACGGTTTTGTGTTTATCGTCTTTTGTTGCTGATACAACGCCAACAGGCTTATTTAACATTAAATAACAGGCGGTGTTTTGTTGGATGACTTTATTATCGACGCAAATGTTTGAAAACGTATTAATAAGGCGATCGCCAGCTAGTGTCGTAATGGCATCTACTTTTACTCTTTTTTGCGCTAGCATTATGCGCACATCTTTGCGATTTATACTGAAATAGGCCGCGAGATATTTATCTAATCGACGGGTATTTAACGGCCTATTGTTTGCCAAACGCAGTCTCCAGAATTGTGGTCGAGATTAGTCGCTAGAAAGTGTTGTATCTGGTGGGCTAAGTAATTCGTGTGCTTTTGACCAAAACTCGCTAGATATTTTGTTGATTGCATTAGATTCTGCATTAATTAATACCGCAAAACCTAAGTCTAATTCTGGCGAATAGCCGATATCGGCGCGGAAACCTTTTACCCAACCAGAATGGTAAATAATAGGGGAGTCGTTAAATTGATAAATTCGCCAGCCATAACCGTAATGAGCATCAGTTAAATGCTCACGCCAAAAGCGTCGGCGTAAGTCTTTTTTGGTTTTAATCCTAGGGGTTGTAAGTTCTTCAATAAGTTGCGGTGATAATACTTTTGGTTGATGTCCAAGGTTAGCAATCAGCCATTTACCTAAGTCGGTGATACTCGCGTTGACGCCAGCCGCAGGTGCTACTTTGTAATAATCAGGTGCTACTTTTACCGTGCGCCAAACGTTTCGTTTGATATTTTTGCCATTTTTATCTTTTTTGCCTGTATTTACGCGTTTTCTTAATACATGAGGCTTGGCGGTATTTTTGTTATTTAAAAAAACATCAATACCAACTGAGGCATTATCCATTGCTAATGGTGTGAAAACGCGTTCTTGTAATAATGTTTCATAGCTTTTGGGTTGGCTTGCTTCAATTGCAGGCTGTAAAAATCCGTAAGCAATATTTTGGTATCCATAGCACTTTGCCGGTTTACAAATGGGTTTTACGCGATCAAAGCGGCCGATAATTTTATCCATGCTCCAGTTTTCGTGTAGCAGGTTATCGTAGGCGTTTGGCATCAAACCACTTGAATGACTTAATAAATGTTTTAATTGAATTTTTTCTGCGGCGCCATGTTTGGCTAATTTAAAATTGGGCACATACTTGGTGATCGGGTCTGATAAATTTAACCGATTCTCTTGTGCTAACATCGTGGTGATTGTTGCTGCAAAAGGCTTAGACACTGAGGCTAAACGAAATACTGTATTGTTATCGATTTTTTTTGATTTGGCTTTATTGATGTGCCCGAAGGTTTCTAATGCAAAAATATCATCGCCTTTTACAATGACATAAGCACCACCAGGGATATTGTTACTTTTAAGCTCTTTGGACACATTGGCTGCAAATGTCTTATTTAATTTAACAAGATCATTACTGTAAGCATGCGGTAAAGCAGCAAAGGTAAGAAAGAAGCAACAAAGTCTAAATAGCATTAACACCAACCCAAAGTAAAAAAGCAGACAATTCTAGCCATTCATCAGACAAATAAAAAGCAGAAAAGTTTATTGTGCCGATATTAGGTTAGGTATTTTATATATTATCATTTTTTGTCGATGTTTTTTCGTTGAGTTGTTTTTCAATGAAATGCAATAACGGCGTTACTTGCGTGAGCTTTTTATCTACTACTAATTTTTTGGCAAGATCAAATTGCTTTTGTGCTTGTGTCATGTCGCCATTTTCTAGGTACAGCTCAGTTAGATCTAAGTGGGTTTGAGCGATTCCCATTGGGCAATGTAAGAGTTCTTGATAATTCATTGCAGCATTAAAGCGTTGAAATGCGAGGTCGTAGTTTCCTTGATGCTGGCGCAGCTTTCCTAATATGGATTGTGTATAGGAATAATATAACCAGTCTTTATTTGTTTTTGCTTTTTGTTCAGCAGCTTTTAAATTGAGTTCAGCGTTTTGTATATCACCCATGTTAAGCAAGGCTACACCTTTGAGATAAAGTAGCCGAGGTTGGTATTGTGAATACTCTTGGTGTAATTCAAAGGTTAAGGCTTTGTTCAAAGCTTCTAGCGCTTTTCCTTCTTCATTTAGGTTCATCAAAATGGTAGATAAATAATACAGAGCAGTAATGTTATTTTGGTCAGTAACAAGAGCGCTTTCAATAAAAGCTAATGCCGAATTATTATCGCTTACGGCTAAAAACTGAATTGCTTTGGCGGTTAGTTCATTTTGTAGTTGTTGGGTAAAGCTATGCTGAGCTAACGATAGTTTTTCATTAAGCTTGGTTTCAAATACGTTAACCAGCTGTGTTAAAGCGCTATCAATATTCATTGCTTGCAAGGTTTTGGTTGAACGAAAGTTTCGGCTATAAATGGTATAGACGATATTGAAATCGCCGGGAACGCCTGACAAAGACGTTTCTAATATATGAGAGGCGCCTGATTTTGCAAAAATACTATCAATGTTACCTCGTTGTTCTAATGGCAAGCGGTTAAGGATTTCTATGACGTCTTCAAGGTGAAATACGGTGATATTTTCTTGTGGCGCTATTTTTTTGATTAACCCTTCCATCGCACCAAATCTAAGCCACTTTTTTGATTCACCTAAGGCCTCGACATTAAAGGGAAGTACTAAAATACCAGAATGAAGTTCTTGTTGAGCAATATTGTTTTGGAGTATTTCTATTCGCGACTCTTGAGAATAATAAAAGAACAGGCTACTAGATGATAAAATCAGCATTACCAAACCTAATACTGCATATGTAGTTCGGCTGCTTTTCGCTGTTTTAGGTTTCGCCTCTGCGCTTGTTGTAGGTGTATTGCTAGTTATAGGTTTGGAGCTTTCAGTTGTGATTAAAGAGGTGCTTGCAACTTCCCAACTATAGCCTCTTCTTGGATAGGTTTTGATTATTTCGTTGTGGCCTAATTCTTTTCTAATTTCATTTATGGATTGAAAAACCACTTGGTCTTCAACAACCGAGTCTTGCCAAACCTTAGCTAAAATATCGCTTTTTGAAATGATAGTGCCCGGTTTAGATGCTAATAAAAGTAATAGTTCAAAGGTTTTTGGCCTTAAAACGATTACTTTACCATTGAAGGATAATTCACCCTTTTGTGGGCTAATCTCGCAATTAAAACTACTGATAGTCAATGATACTCCTAGCAAATATAGCGTCAGGTTTTAGTTAATTATAATTGCCCGCATTATATAAGGTTAATAGCCTTTAAATAGGGGTTTTAGAAAAGTTTTAGGGAAATTATAGCAAAGCTATAACTAGCTAATATGGATTTTAGTACGGTCAAAAATCACTATAGCTCATACCAATGCAAACTAAGGCGTTTGCATTAACATATCACCACTATTGAGAATCGTTATGAAGCTATTTAAAAAAACCAAAGCTATTACATTAGTAAAACTACTGTTCGCAACTTCCGCAGTTTCAAGTTCAGCCTTTGCATTTGAAAACTTAAATACCTATACAAAAACTTCAGCAAATATTGCGTTTGTTGGCGGCAATGTGCTTAACCCTGCGCTTGATACCTCAACTTCTAATGCAACAATATTGGTTAGCCAAGGTAACATTGTCAGAATTCAGCCCAGTAGCCAATCAGTGCCAAGCAATTACAAAATTATTGACATTCAAGATAAATGGGTTATCCCTGGGCTTATTGACGGTCATATTCATTTGGCACAATCGGGTAGTGCCTTTACTCGACCTGATACTTTTGACGCGACACAAATATACTCTTATGAAGATGACCAGCAGTGGCTATTAGATAACACCACTGATATTTTGAAAAGCTACCTAAATATGGGGATTACCTCAGTTTATGATATGGGAGGCCCATCTGAATATTTAAGTCATTATAAAAAGGTGACGGCTGACGGTCTTTATCCGGATATATATGCTGCGGGTACTTTGCTAGCTCCAATGGAAATACCAGCGCTTAGTCTCAATGGTAATACATTTACACAGGTCACTACGAGTGAAGAAGCGATTGAACTTGTAAAGAAGCAGTTAGTTCACCATACCGATATGGTTAAAATTGTGTGGAGTCAGGAAACTGGCTTATCAACCCAAGCGTTATTTGATTTATACCAGCCAGCAATTGAGCTTGCAAAAAAGCATAACAAGATTATTGCAATACATGTTGAACAGCTTGAAAACGCAAAAGTGGCCATAAAAGCGGGAGCTGATGTGCTTGTTCATAGCGTAATGACAGAGCATATTGATGATGAATTCATCAATTTAATGACACAGTACCAAGTCACTTATATGCCAACATTAACGTCTTACAGTCATTACTTTGAGCTTTTTAAAAATGAACTGACTTTCAGTGCATATGAACTCGAACAATCTCAACCTGTAATTACCAATAGCTTTAAGCAACTTAATGATAATGCGAGTAAAGCTGATCAGATGCTGCATATGTTATGGAAATATGTCCCTAAAGTTGACGAGCCAGAAGAGAATATTGCAAAACTTACCGCTCAAGAGCAATCGATTATCAAGCAGCTGAAATCAATGTTTTCAACAAGGTTTGAAGATATCCAAAAATCTAATTTAAAGAAGGCTGTTGATGCGGGAGTGAATGTTGCGTTAGGTACTGACGCTGGTAATCCCGGTACTTTGCATGGTTCTTCTTTATATGGCGAAGCACTTGCTTGGCAGGAGGCCGGTATTTCAAATAAACAAATATTAAAAGCAATAACTTACGGAAATGCTGCTGCATTGGAACTTGATAAACATATTGGTAATTTATTATCCGGAAAATATGCAAACTTTGTGGTACTGAATAAAAATCCATATCAACAACTCGCTACTTTGAAAGCGCCAGTAATGACAGTAAAACGCGGTGAAGTTGTGGTGATTGATAAGGAGATTAAACATGAAAAGTAAATTTGCCTTAGCAAGTTTATTAGCCGTTTTTGTTAATACGTCAGTACAAGGCATTGTTATTCGACATGATGTTGATGATGCAAACTATCAGGCAACACTTAGTGATTTTCCACCACTAGCAACCTTGTATGCAATAGGAGTGCACGGCACGTTAATTGATCCTAGTTGGGTAGTCACTGCTGGTCATGCGGTATTTTGTATGGAAAAAGGCGATAAAATAAAAGTAGGCGATCAGTGGGCTGAAATAGAAGCACGTTATGCTCATGCAGAATATGAGTTAGGCGAAGAAAATGATATTGCACTGTTAAAATTAAAACAGCCAGTTCAAGGAGTAACGCCTGCTAAGCTATATCGTAAATTTGATGAAGCACAGCAAAATATTTGGTTTATTGGCAGTGGCGGCAGTGGAAATGGCGAGACAGGGCAAACTGTTTCTTATAGTGAGAATAAAGGTGTACTAAGAAAAGCTGAAAATAAAATAGAAAAAGTCAGTGAGCGAGAAATACATTTTGTTTTTGATAAAGGTGATGATGCACTACCTTTAGAAGGTGTTTCTGGTAATGCTGATAGTGGTGGGCCAGCGTATAAAATGATTGATAACGAATACTACTTACTAGGTATTAGTTCACGTAATGATTCTATTTTTAAGGATGTGGGTGAATATGGTGTTGACGAAGTATATTCAAGGGTCTCATATCACGCATCTTGGATATATCGGATTATGATGGATGATAAAAAGTTTATTAAAAAACACACAACGCAACATCATTTCGCTCAACAAGACATTGTTGATAAATTAGATCAAGCGTGTGAAATGATTGGCTTTAAATAGCAATTCTTTATCAGTATCAATAACTACACTAAAAGTTAAATCAACTGACTAGCTAACCTTAAATTCTGTATCAAGTTAATGCTTGATAGAAAAAGTTGTTCTTATTCTTGTGATGACTTATTGTCTAGCGCAATTAAAAAATAAATGACTAGCCAATAGGTGTAGTAATAAGGAAAAAATATGTTAAGAAAGCTATTAATTTCAATGGTTATTGTTTCAGCTTTTATTGGTAAGGTTACAGCGACTGAATTTACTCAAGGTGATTATTACGTAGAAATCGAAGGAAATATCACCAAAAATAAAGAGATTAGGGAATTCTTTTCTTTTTATTGCCCTCATTGTTATAACCAAGAACCATTGATGAATGATTTAAAAGCTTCAATGCCTGATGATGCTACTTTTAAAAAGAATCATGTAGACAGTATGCCGGGGCAAAGCATTGAGATAGAACAAGCATTAACAAAGGCTTTGATAACGGCTGATATCCTTAAAGTAAAAGAAAAAGTCGTACCTGCAATATTTGAGCGTATACATATTAAAAGAGCTAAATTTGATAGCAAAGAGAGTATAAAAGATTTGTTTTTAACACATGGTGTCGATAGCAATACCTTTGATAAAACATTCAATAGTTTTTCGGTAAATGTTCAATTTAAAAAAATGCAAAAAAACACGACAGCATTACGTCAGCAGGGGATAACAACTGTGCCGACATTAATCATAAATGGCATTTATAAACCGGTAACCGATAAAATAAAAAGCATTGAAGAATATAAAGCGCTAATTTTGTTTTTATTAAACAAAACGGCGTAATTGAGTTGTTCATTCGAACAAGCTAGGAATAATGGATGTTTCATCACGATAAAGCCATGTATAAATACTTACGCTTTTTAAGTGTTATTTGCATTTTATTTGGCGTAGTCGTTGGATTTGGAGAAATACAACAATTTTCAGATCCAAACTATTCAATTAACATCAATGGTGTTGAACGAAGTGATGCTGAAGCCAAGCTAATAAGCCTTTTTATTCCGATGTTTTTTATTATTGCTGGCGTTGTTTTGAATAAAGTCTCATATAAAGATGTTAAAAATGTTCGTAAAGCACGAAGCATAGTGCGGTCAATCTTTAAAAAGTAGTGGGTGTTATTTTGACGTTATCTCTTAGGAATTTTATGGCTATATTAGCACTAGTTGTTGTTTTGTTTTTATCTGCTTGCTCAGATGACAAAATAAAGCCTGAAGTTCAAAGTATTGATGAGGTGGCTAATCGTTTTATTGAAGAAACTCATTATCCTGGGTTAAGCATCGCGATATATAAAAATAGTGAGACGGTGTTTAGTCATTCTTACGGTTATTCAGATATTCATTTAAAAACACCATTTTCGTCAGATGAAGTTTTGGCGTTGGGCTCCAATGTAAAAACCTTGGTTGCCGCTTCTATTCTGCTGTTAGAAGAAAGCAATAAGCTTAAGTTGACCGATAAAGTTAATCAGCATTTACCGTTTAAACTTCGTCAGGAAAACGGTGTTACGATTAAAGATATGTTGTGTCATGTATCTGATCTTCCTGATGTATTTGGTGGTGAATCTTTTGAGAACTATTCATGGCAAAAAGCAATATCGCAAAAAGAGTTTATTGATAAGTTAAACGAAAATAACGAGCAAATATCACCTAGGACTGAATATCGTTATAACAATACGGCTTATTTCTTATTAGGGTTGGTTATTGAACATATTAGCAATCAGCCATTAGGAGATTACTTCCGTGAGCGCTTATTTTCTCCGCTGCAAATAGATCAAGCTTATTATTTGGCCGATTCATATTACTATCCCCAACTAGCCAAAATGTACGAAATAGATGGAAATGATGCCTTAGATTATGAAGACCCCGTTGATTATAGAGTGGTGGCCGGCGCTGGAGCATTAGGTGGTAATATAAGCTCCTATAGCAAACTTTTTAGTGGCATATTAGCGGGTTCAATATTGTCTGAAAAATCAAAGGCTAAAATGAAAATACCATGTAAATTAGCTGATGGTACATTTGCGATTAATACTAAAAATCAAAAAACTGGTTTAGGTGTAGAAATTACAGAAACAGATGCAGGCATAATATATAGCCGTGGTGGAGCCATGAATGGACATGTCTCGGCAGTTTATCATTTTGAAAAGGCAGGACTGACATTAGCTATAGTTGGTAATGCTTTTATGCCATTATCTGGGGTACTTGATACTATTGTTGAAAACAATTTGTACCAGCAATTTAATTAAAATATTGTACCTTCAAGTGAATTGATAAATATTACTGAAATAAGTATCAATAGAGGAATCGATATTGTATCAATTATATTATTATCCGTTGAATGCCAGCATGGCGCCGCATTTTGTTCTTGAAGAACTGAATGTTGATTTTGAGTTGATCACTGTTGATAGAAAAAGCAATGCACAAAAATCTGCTGAATATTTAGCATTAAATCCCGCAGGAAGAATTCCTACCCTAATTGATGATGACTTAGTGATTTTTGAAAGCCCTGCTATTTGCATTCATTTAGCTGAATCACACCCAGCAGCTAACCTTATTCCGCCTGTAGGCGATAAAAATAGAGCATTGTTTTTTCAATGGATGATGTATCTTACTAATACCATTCAAGCAGAGCTTTTGGTGTATTTTTATCCTGAAAAACACACTACAGATGAAAGCAATGCAAGTCACATTGCTCAAGCACAAGAAAACCGCATAACTGAAATGTTTGCGCTACTTGACCGAGAACTTGAGCACAAAGACTTTCTTGTTGGCTCTCAGATAAGCGTTTGTGATTATTTTTTATTTATGCTCTGTGTATGGGCTGATGAATTTAAAACGCCACCATTATCTTTTGCGCATTTGTCGAGGTACCTTCGTAAGCTTGCTCAGCGTGATGCCATCATAAATGTCTGTCAGAAAGAAAACTTAAGCCTTAGTGATTACCAATAAAACATTGGATGCTATAGGCAGTGTTTTATGAATTGTAATTGTTAGGTATAGTGATTTTAGTTATAAGTCATTGATTTTTAAAGAGTGTCATGTTGTTGTCAGATTAGTGTCGTAAAGATTTAAATGGTTTTTATGGATAATCTATTTTGAAAAGCAGCTAAGGATAAATAAATGATTGTAAGGAAATTAAGGATTCAACGTGCTTGGTCTCAAGAACAATTGGCTCAATTTAGTGGATTAAGTATTAGAACAATCCAGAGAATTGAGCGAGGACAAAGTGCGGGGTTAGAGTCATTAAAATCACTTGCTGCAGTTTTTGAAGTCGATATTACTGAATTGCAACAGGAACCTGAAATGAAAACTAATGCTCATATCACAGATGAAGAAGCTAGAGTTATTGAACATGTTAAAGATTTAAAAGATTTTTACTCTCACCTTATTAGTTATCTAATTGTTGTGGGGGGATTGTTCATTTTAAATCTTTTAACAAATCCTGAATACATTTGGGCTTTGTGGGTAGCAATGGGATGGGGGATAGGTGTTATTTCTCATGCGCTAAGTGTGTTTGAAATTACTAATTTTTTTGGTGCCGATTGGGAAAAAAGGCAAATTGAAAAAAGACTTAATAAAAAATTATAGCGGCTAAATAGTTTTATATAGCAAGCTAGAATTTTTATAAGTCTGTATCTAATAGGCAAGTTTAAATATATTCAAAAACGTTTTAAACGCCCATCTCTGCCAGTTCTTTAAGTAGCGAAAGGGCGTTATCAGCATCTTTTTTCGCAATAAAAATATGATCATGGTAATAGGCAGCAACAACATTGGCGCTAATGTTTGACTGACTGAGCTTAGTTGAAACAGCTGCCGTTAAACCTACGGCATCAAGGCTTGAATGAACATTTAACGTAATGCAGTTAAATACCCCTTCGTATGGCAATTTAGCATTATCAGCGTTACTTTTAGACAAAATCACCGTTAACCCTTCCGCTTCTATAAAAGTACCTAAAGGTTGTAACTGTTCAAGCTGCTGATAGCTTGCGTCTCTTATTGTTGTAAAAACATATTCAACGTTTGAAAGTGACGGTGTCATTGTACGGATAAGTGCCGCTAAATTGGTTTCACCTGACATTATTTTTCCTTAAGTGCTCTTAATGACGAAATTTAAGCATAAATGATGCGACCTAATAAACATAATATTAATCAAGGCATTATTGAATATTGTGTTTTATTGTTTATCTATAATTTTTCTATTTTGCCGTGATACTAAGTTTTTTATAGGATTTTATACGTTCAATTTTTCATGCTGGCGTTGTCTTTAAAAAGGAACTACAAATGAAAATTAATAAAACTCTTATTGCACTTTGCACATCAGCAATGAGTTGTGCGCTATATGCCGAAAGCTCCATTCAGCCTATTGAACCTGTCTTAGTTACAGTTCCGTCAGGAAGTTTTCTAATGGGTGATGAACAAGGTGAAGATACTAAGCCTGTTCATAAGGTAACCTTGCCTGAATTTAGTCTCGGGAAATATGAAGTTACGGTAAAAGAATTTCGTCGATTTATCGAAGCGACTGGATATCAAGCGCCATCGAAATGTACACATCAGCTTAATAATTGGTTTGTTGATACCAAAGGTGGCTCATGGGACGATAACTTTTTAAATACCAGTGAGTTTCAACCGGTAAATTGTATCGGATGGAAAGCAGCAGACGCGTATACCAAGTGGTTGGCAAAAGAAACAGGCAAACCATATCGCTTACCCAGTGAAGCTGAATGGGAATACGCTGCCCGAGGTGGAACAACAACCAAGTTTTATTTTGGTGATGACCCAGAGCAAACTAAAGTTTGCGACTATGAAAATACCGCAGATCTTGCTGGTGAAAACATTTTGCAGCGCGATACTAACTCAAGTTATGTCAATTTTTATAATGATAAATCTAACTGTGTTGATCATTCAGGTTACGCAAGCATAGTCGGTATGTATAAACCCAATCCTTTTGGCTTACATGACATGGTCAGTAATGTGGTGGAGTTTTTGGCCGATTGTTACCAAGACAATTACCAAGGGGCACCCACAGATGGCTCTGCATGGCTAGCGGGTAAATGTGAAAGTAGAGCAACGCGTGGTGGTAGCTGGCATTGGAATACGTTTGAAATTAGTCGCCGTGGCGGCATGCCAGATGACTTTGTCGGTGGTGTTGAAGGATTTCGCGTTGCCCTTGATGGCACGTATTCTAAAGTTTCAAAACAGACAAAATATTTCGTCAAAGAACTAAAAACAGCTCAGCAAAGCGAACAAGCTAGGCGCAATGCGATGTTGCCTTACCCTGACCCTGTTACTAATTTAACCATTAACCAACAAGATGTTACTGGTGGCAGCTTAGTGATTTTGACATGGGATAAAAGCAAGCAAGATGATATTGAAAGCTATCGTGTTTATCGCAACTCTGCGGCCGGAAATATGTTTAAGTTGTTAGCTTCCAACCTTATAGAAACCACTTTTAAAGATGCTAATGTTGACGGTCATATATATGAATATACCGTTGTTGCAGTGCGACGTAATCAGCAAAGTGACTATAGTAATGTTGTTGCTACACTACCTTCATGGGTGACAATTCCTGGGCGAATTGAAGCTGAATCGGCGGTAAAAATTAGTGGTTCAAGTTTAGCGCGTACCTCTGATGTTGATGGTAAATATAATCTAACTGGTGGCGGTGGTATTGGTGCTGATGCCGAGTTTGTTTACCAAATTGATGTCGAAAAAGCAGGGGAATACATGCTGGAATATCGTGTTGCTGCCCCGCGTGATACTAAGGGCTTTGAATTGTACTTTCAGGATAAAAAGCTTGCGGAAAAAACCATAAGCAAAACGGGTGGCTACCACGATTGGCAAACTCAACAAGGTTTCAATATTTACCTTGAAAAGGGTAAGAATACTTTGCGTTTGAAATCTTTGGACACCAATTGGAAATTAAATTGGTTATCGGTTAAGCCTAGTTAAGTTTTTATAGGTTATTTAATAGTAATAAAAGGCAGTATTTCACTGCCTTTATTTTTAATTTATTCATTGATTTAATTAATAAAAATTTCTATTCAAATTCTATTAAAGTAATTAATAGAATTTGAATAAGACCTTTTCTTGCATCATCACTAATCTTTTTCATGTATTCCAAATAGGAGAAACCATGAAGAAGTTTTTTAGTATTTTACTGGTGGTTGCTAGTGCTTGTATTAGCACCTTTGCTAACGCCGAATCGCCAGTCGATCAAATTATTGCCAAAGTGACAAAAGCTTATGGTGGCGACGTGCTTATTTCAGCAACCAGTATTGAGATCACTGATTATAGTAAAAACCCTTGGCCTGGTCAGGGAGCAACGCCCGAACTCCCCGCATTTTTTCGAGACCATTCTATTTTAACTATAGACTTAGTGGGCAAACGAAAAAGTATGCTGTCATGGCGGGTATCGCGTTCTGGTAAAGATTTGGATCGATTTGTTTTTGATGGCAAAAAGGGCCGTATCTACGACATTCTTAATCATAAATATACGGATGATAACTATTATAATTTTGAAAATTTAGGACGCTCGGCTGAACGTGCCAGCGATACTATGATTGCTCGTAAGTTAGCACTAAGTCAGGCCAAAGTAGCTTATCAAGGCGCTACAACGTATTTAGGACAAGCACATCACAAATTATCATTTAAAATCGAAAATAATCCTGAATATACCCTGTTGATTGATCAAGCTTCAGGCTTGATAGCTAAAATGTCACGACTACACCCAACCGCAGGTGAAATTAGTTATTTGTTTTCTAATCATCAAGAGTCTGGTGGCGTAATGTACGCTCGAGAAATGGACTTTTATGTCGGAGGCAAGCCGCAAAAAATTTCTATTAAACGCGGTGTCGCTATTAACCCTAAGATAGAAGGATTATTTGCAATGCCTCAAGGGTATCTTCCTTGGGGGCAAGAGTTGATGTCTTCAGCATTGCAAGTACGAGAACTGGCTAACAAGGTATATCACGTTGGGCAAGGGCGCTCGTTTTCACTTTTTGTTGATGTGGGTGATTATTTTATCGCAGCAGGAGGAGAGAAAGGATTAAAAGAATACTTTCAAGCCGTTCAACAGTTTACTCAAATTACTAAGCCATTAAAGTATGTTGTTATTAGCCATCATCATAGCGAACACCTTGGTA
>Ga0070725_10001347_pt1 | contig 13867 bp, 22 predicted proteins | sample tdDd002_FD_69781 | JGI IMG/M metagenome (GOLD analysis project Ga0070725, IMG submission 69781) | Marine sediment microbial communities from the Atlantic coast under amendment with organic carbon and nitrate - tdDd00.2 | ecosystem: Environmental > Aquatic > Marine > Coastal > Sediment | place... | reverse complement strand
CTTTATGTACCCGTTCGGTTTTATATCAGTTTAATCTCTTTATAGATACCCATTAATAATACAGTTGAATTTACAATCTAATTAAAAAGCTGCTTTACACTAAGGCAAGCTCCATGGAATCATCATCCCCCTCCGAATAGGACAAAAAAACACCCTAAATGCATCATATTCTACATTTAGAGCGTGTTCTATTTATCACCACTTTATAAACAACAGCTATTTTATTAAACTATTTCTTAAATATCTCTTCAGCACTATGATATTTTAACAGCGAATTTAATACAAATTTATGTTCTTCATCATTTAACTTATTTATTTTTCTTAAATTATCATTATCAGATTGAATATATCCAACATCTTCTTTCAACCACAACTTATAATCGAATACCCATTTTGTTATGCCAGTTGCTTTTTCTGAAATAAAAACTCTCATTTCATGAGTAGGATTGCCTAATTTCCCTGCCTCACTAATATCTATTTCCTTTTTTCTTTTTTTCGTTGCTATATTGGTGAAAAGTTCTATTTCTTCTTGAGAATAACCTCTTTCTAAATCTATGTTCACTGAATATCCATTATTATTTTCGCCATCTATCCAGTAAGATGATATAAAGCCTCCATTAAAAGCTTTATCTGCATTTTTATGTATTGTAAATCCTATTATTACAACTAATATCCCTAATATTAAGATTAAATATTTAATATATTTGTCTTTCATTATCACTCCCCCTAAATTATAGAAATTAGCCAAAATGACGCTTCTATTAACACTTTTTTCATTCAACCTCACTCGTCCCTTCAGTATGGAAACAAATAAAAATGGTAGCAACAGCATTTTCCTGTTACTACCATTCTACTCTATATACACATTATTCAGAAGCCAAAATTTCCTTCTGTAATTTCTTAGTCAACGACTTAAAAACAATCTCATAGGATATATCCACAAACTTCTGTATCTCATCATCTGGCACATCACTCTCGAAAAGAACTGAGTTCCAATGCTTTTTATTCATGTGATAGCCAGGAAAAACACCTTTGTATTGTTGACGTAGAACCAAATTCAGTTCAGGATCTGCTTTTAAGTTCAATCCAAGCCCGCCATCGTGGTCATAAACCAATCCGAACATCTTGCCCCCTACTTTAAATACCAACGTTGTCTCATCAAAAGGATAAGTTTCTTCAGCACCTTTTTTTGAAAGACAGTACTGAATCGCTTCTTGAACAGTCATATGATCCCTCCATTTTATGTATTATCTTCAAAACAAAGAAGATGTAAGACAACTATAACATAATTTATAGTTGCCCACATCTTCCTTGTTGAAAGTTACCTTTCATTTATGTATTAGAGCTGTATTAGACACCAACATTCCATTCTTCATAATCAACCAACGTCGACGCAGGTGATAATTTTAGATTAAAATACTCTTCTACCTCAGTGACATCATCGTGTGTGTGTAGCTCAGGATAAATTTCCTCGAAATAAGAATGTCTTGCTTTTAATGGCGCTCTGCCATCGTACGTTAATCGTGCAAGTGTATCATTATCCTCGAATAACATTAACATTTCTAACCTTTGGTTATCTAAGTCCTTACTTCTGTCCATACTTATCATCCTCCTAGAAACCTTGTTATTTATTTAACACTATAATCAGTGTACTCCTGTTTTCCAATAAAATCAATGGTTTTTAGAAAAGAAAATCGTACAAAATAAAATACATTTAGGAACTCGTTATACACGCTGCAATTACTTGCCTTTAAACATAATAAAACATTGACATCTTTATATGTAGCACAACCACCTCGTTAATTATATAACGTTACTCATTTAACACATTGTCATGAAGTTGGTTATCCCCGCAACGCATAAACATCATTTGCGCGACAAAAAAAGGTCCCCACTAAGTGAAGACCATTACGTCAGTTCTATTCAGCTATTACTTCACCTTCTGAAACCACTTCTTCTGATGGATTCATCCACTGGTCAAATAATTCTTCGGTTCTTGCTTTCGTTTGTTTTGATATTTCAGGTAACTCATCGCCCCACATTTCTTCAGCTTGGTCATAAGCTGATAAGAAAGCATCCTTTAACATTTCAGCTTTTGAGGGATCCCCACCTGATAGTGCCTTTGCAAAATCAACCAATCTATTAGCGGTAGCTTCAACACCATAATAGCCGTCCTCGGCAACATCAGCCTTGGCTTCTGCAATCATCTCTGGTGTAATTTCATCACTACGGCTGCTTAAGATTTCTTCAAGTGCAGCTTTGATGCCTGTTTGCTGTTCACCCAAGGAATCAATGGCCATTTGAAGGAAACTATTTTGCATTCGTTTGTCCAATGCTTTTTGCATTTCTTTGACAGCAGCAATATCTGCTGCATACTTCACCTGTGCTTCTTTACCATAGTCCTCAATGGTTTTTTCATCAGAAGATTTTTCAAATACAACTTCCTTGTCTTTTGAAACATTTTCTTCCTGTTTTTTCACTTCATTTTTCTTAATGTCCTTTTTAGTAGCTTCTTGTACAGCGCTTTTATTCGCAGCCACTACATTCACTTGATTAATATTCACCTTACATCCCTCCTTGAATGAAATATGATTATCATAATATATATCTATCGGCATAATATTTCAGAATATTTAATCATTATTGAAAGTAATCCTGAATTTTATCAAATCCAACCGAATCGTCTTTCGCCAGTGAATCAATTGGTGCTACATAGCCCATTTCTATAGTTATTCCATCCTCATTGGTACGAATGTATCGGCCAGGTGGTAAAAAAGACATAATCGCAGGTGTTTCGAAATACCCCTCCAAGACAAGGTCACCGTCAATCATAATCATGAACCTGTCTGGATAACGCGCACCAAGGGCACTTATACCTGCTATCCAGTAATCCTCTGCATCAATTATTCCACCAGTTGAATCTAGATATCTTTCCTTAAATAATTTTCCGTTTTTCATCTTGCTGATATATGCTTCGGTGAAAGTAAACGTATGAGTTATGTCGTCGTAACTAGCAACGTCAGCATCCGTAAATACCGGTTCCTCGTCTGCGACAAACGTCACTCCATCTTGTGACCTCAGTATATAACATTCAAATGATCTATGATTGTTTTGTATTAGACCAAATCCTATGATCAACGCAACAATACATAATAATATCAATCGTTGTTGTTTACTCATTGAAACCTCCTTCTAAACACATTTACTAGAGCACGCCACCTTAACGCAAGAAAAACACTTGCGCAGCATATAAGCGGCACCGACCGTCGAGGTCGGTTGCCCTCTTAACGCAAGAAAAACACTTGCGCAGCATATAAGCGGCACCGACCATCGAGGTCGGTTGCCCTCTTAACGCAAGAAAGACACTTGCGCGGAATATAAAAAAGGCTGATTACTCAGCCTTAATTCTTAATGATGTTCTGGCTTTCGCAACAGCACAGTCCATAGAATATCTTGTCCAAAACTCTGCGCTTCAACACCAGGTTCCATTTCTCTGAATTCAATAATATCAAAAAATGGAATCAGCACTTTATTTAATTTTTCCTCTGAATAGCCTAAGCCACCAGACATTGATTTTTTATGGTAGACATCATGATCACTGATCGATGCACCACCTTTGTCATTGAAACAAACTAATCCAAAGTAGGCACCTGGTTTCAACAAGTTGAATATTTTCTTTAAGTATTGTGCTCTTCTATGAGGCTTTATATGGTGTAGACACCCACTATCGTAGATAAAGTCATACGTTCCATGTTCCTTTTTTATATCAAAAAATGAAGTGTTAAGATATTCAATATCACTTCTATGATCTTTATGTTCTTTCGCCCAATCAAGGCATTCTTTAGAAAAATCAATCCCTTCAACAGTAAATCCATTGGAAGCTAAATAACGAGCATTACGTCCATTCCCACATCCAATATCCATGGCTTTTCCATTTAGATCAGAACAAATCGACATATACTTCACCAAGTTCTCATCTGGCAGATCAGTAAAGAATGGTACTGGCTTCTCTTTATCTTTCCAGAACTCATCCCACCATTCACTATCCCACTTTTCAAGTAAACCATCGAGCATACTTAAAACGTCATCTGTGTTCATAATTGTTTCGCTGTTCTCTTGACTCATAAAAAATCCCCTTTTGTTTTCAAACAGTTATAATATGTAATTCATTGTAATAAGGATACCCTAAATCATTTCAGAAGTCACCATATTTATCCAATGTTTTTTACAAAGAACATGTTATAATTTTAGTATCATCATTTATTTAAAAGGAGACCCGAAATGACTATACGTTTAGCAACGCAAAATGACCTGTCAGCAATGACAGAAATATATAACCAAGCCATCACAAGACAGACATGCACAGCAGATACTATAACTTTTACTGTAGAAGAACGACAGCCATTCTTTGATGCCCACCAAAATGACCAGTATCCATTATATGTATATACCGTAGAGGACAATGTTGTCGGATATGTCTATTACAGTGCCTACCGACCAGGCAGGAAAGCAATGGATGGCACTGCAGAAATCAGTTATTATCTGCACGATGCCTATCAAGGAAGAGGTATTGGTTCTGAGCTTATGGCTTTTGCAATAAAAAAAGCAAAGTCGCTACAGTTCACAACACTCGTGGCAATTCTACTTAGTGTTAATGAAGCAAGTATCGCTTTGCTTAAGAAATTCAAGTTTGAAGAGTGGGGTCGATTACCCGGCATCGCTTCTTTTGATTACGGCCTTTGCGACCATCTATACTATGGTCTGAAAATTGATTAAGTCAGAAACTCGAAATCATCAAATCTAATAGTTTTTACAAATCGTCCATTCATAATACTATTGTGATGGGCGATTATTTTTTCCGCTTTCAGGAGTTCGGTGTCGAATGTTGTATGCGCATCCTCAATTAAAATACCGTCATAACCCATACTAAATGACCTTCTACAAGTTGTGTCGACACAAAACTGAGTTTGCATGCCCACATAGACCACTTGATCTACTCCAAGAGCTTTTAATGCATTATCAAGAGTCGTCTCATGGAAAGCATCACACGTTCTTTTTTGGATGATTTGATCTGTGGCCAAAGGGCGTATTTCTGAGCAGATTGCCCATATACCACCAGTATCTGTTGGTTTTGTATGATCGTCCACAACGTGCTGGACATAAATAATAGGCACGTGTGCCATTCTCGATTTATCAATCAACAATTTAATTTTATTTACAACTTCTTTTCCTTGGAATACACTTGCTTCTTCTGTAAACATAACATTTTGAACATCAATAACAACCAGTGCCTGCTTCATTACAATCCTCTCCTTATTCTATCTCATCAGCATAGTGACTTAAATCCAACCCATATGCATTTTCGTAAGCTTTCTTGAATTGATAGACCAACTCAAAGTCAAAGTGCGTGCCACTACAGCGTTCCAGTTCTTCAAATGCTTCACGTACTGTCATAACAGATTTTCTATAGACTCTTCTAGAGGTCATGGCGTCAAATGCATCTGTAATACATAGCAATTTGGCTAAAACAGGTATTTCTTCACCCTTTAGACCACTTGGGTAGCCTTTACCATCAATACGCTCATGATGATATAAAATAGCTTCATTTGAAACCGATAAGAAATCTATACCAGAAATGATATTATATCCGATTTCAGGATGTTGTTTCATGATTACATACTCTTGATCAGTATATTGGCCTTTTTTATTGAGGATGTTGTCACTGACACCAATTTTTCCAATATCATGTAACAAACTTGCGTACATCAGTTGCTTCACTTCATCATCGTCCATGTTAATGTATTCCGATACTAGAATAGACATATTCATAACCCGCTCACAGTGACCACCTGTGTAGTCATCCTTTGCTTCAATAGCATTTGCCATAGCAGTTACGGTATTTAGATACCCATCCTCGCTTTTAATCAGATGATTTTTTAATGCCTCTTCTATGGCATCCTTATCCATTATAAGTTGATCGATACTTTCCACCATTTCATTAAACGTCTCCAGTGCTTCATGCACAACGTCAACCCCACTGGATTCGACCCGAACTTTAAAATTCTTGTTCCGCACTTCTTCAAAGGCTTCTAAAAGTCTTTGTAGTGGCACAAATGTTTTTTTGTTATATGAGTAACTCAACACGATAAATACAAGAATTACAAAGACAAATACCACTGCAAGGGCCATGTAATCATTGTCAAATTCCGTCAATATAGCACGATCCGAATAAATAAGTCTGTAAATAAATACTGAATCTGCTTCGTTAATATGACCGATGACATATGGTATCAGAACCGTTGTTTCCGTATATCCATCTACAATAATAGAATAAGACACGGTTTGCTTTGTTTTGTATACCGTGTTCAGTGCATCCATAAGCTCTGCTTCATCAGGTGATTGTATCTTAAACATACGACTGTCCATATCGTTATAATATTCATATAGACACAAATCAACAACAAAATTATTATACGTATATAATTCTGACGATAAGTCATTAAACGTATGACTTTTGAGTAACTTATCAAAAGCGGACATCTTATAGCCAGCTTCTAAGATTATCTTGCCATCTTCTGTCGGGAAATAAGAAAATTTAATCACTTCGTCATCATTCAGGCTAATGTCAACACGCTCTGAAACATATACCTTCTTTTCTCTAACCGTTGTAAGGAAATCTGTAAACTCCTCATAAATATTAAAGTCCAATAAGTAAACATCCGGATCCGTAGACTGAATAATGACATTGTCTTCACTAATAACAAAGAGTTCAACATGCTCATAACGTGATTTTATTTCTTCTAGCTTTTCGTTGTTTAGTATTCCAGCTTTATAAGCTTGATTCATTTCCTCGATAGCGTCTTTTAAAAAGGTATCCGCATATAATTCCAAGCCTAAATATAGCTTGTCAGTAGACTGTAATTGTCCTTCAATCCCTTTAACAACAACATCTGCAGACTTATGTATTTCCTCTATCACTTCAGCTTTTTCAATGTTGTATTGATATGTAAAAAATCCTACAAACAACGCGCAAATAGCGATAAAACCAACTTGTATATAATTAAAAACATTATGTTTATTATTCATCATAAATTGCCCCCACCACTATTATACACGTATATAGCGCATAAAGAAATCTAGTCTCAGATTTGAAACTAGATTTAACGATCAAATAAATGGTCTAAATTCTTAACCATCCAAATGTCCTTTTCACTTTTCTTAATTTTGCTCTCTGTAGTTTTTAAAAATTCTTGTTTTCTCTTTTCTTTTTCAAGTCGATCTTTCTCTTCTTCGGTGAGTTCCTTTATCAAATGACTATGTGTACACATACAACCACCACCTCTTGTTATATATATACCCACAAATGTAAATCGGTATCCATGAATTTAAACCCTGTCGGACAGGTACTTTTTCATAAAGAGAGCCACTTCCTTTTGACCGCCTGGCCGTGTAGGATATAGGGACATATCCACCCCATCTATAATATAATGTTGTCGTTTATACGCTTGAATGGCTGGATAATTTGAAGCCATGACTTCAAGACCGATTAGCCGATAGTCTTTTTCTTTTCCAAGGCCCTCTATAGCCTCTAGAATCATTTGGGAGATTCCCCGTCCTTTGTAATTCTCAGCTACACGAATATTCTCAATCCACAAGCTGTTGTTCCAATCAATATCAGAGGCGACAATAAAACCCACCAGTTTTTCGCCGTCATAGGCACCAAGTGACAATCCCTTGCTGATAATATCATTGTAATAGGAAATACTTTCAATCGTCGTACGCCACTCTTTTACATAGGTACTCTCAAGTTTTTTAGGCGTTATAGTGAAGGACATACCGTCCACTTCCAAACCTCTTTCCACTTGATATATAATGTCTGTCATAAAGCCGTTGTAACCAAAAGTATTCATTTCATCTATTGTTATGGATCTCAATGGTTTAATTTTTATCATATCTCTTCTGAGCCTCTTGTCTTATATATTTTATAGATCACTACACTTATACCAATAACCAGGCCTAGGCCCAAGTACAGAAATGCGTTGACTGTCAGTGCAATCGCCAGCGGAATCAATCCATCCAAATCAAGAGGGAGATTGTTCCCTATGGCATATTGTGTAAACTTACGTTGTTGCACCATATAAAAACCAATTGCATAGCCGTACTGCAGGATAAAGCCCGACACCAGCATCAACAGTCGGCGTTCACGAAAACGATAGCGCACCATTACATAAATAAAACAAACTGCAAAATAAAAGGGGTATATAAATGCAATCCCTTGAAAAAACAACATTTCATTGAATATGCTTAATAAGGCATGGACAAGGACCGGTAAAAAAACAATCAGTACTATTTCAAGAATCATTTTTTTCTCCCACAGTCAGCCAATATCGTCGCATAACGCCACCATCTGTATCAACTTTGTTTTCCAAAACACCACCTAGTTTTTCAATGGTTCTATAAGATCCCACATTCGTGTCGTTACATGTAATAAGCACCTTATCCAGCCCAAGAACTACTGCCTTATCCATTGCTAGTTTCACCATCAACTCTGCATACCCATTTCCCCTTTCTGAGGGGCGCACACCGTAGCCTATATGGCCACCTTCACGTAACAAATGATCATTCAATGTGTGTCTAAAGTTCAAACATCCTTTGATATGTTCATTGTCATCAACAAGGTAATATGTCGTGGCAGGGACAAATCCCTTTTCATAAGCCCGATCTGATTTATAATATGCCCATTCCTCAAGGAGCTCATCATAGGTCAATCCATTTCTAGAGGAAGCCATGGGTACAATTTTCTCCCCACTCTTTTCCCATTCCTCAATATATTCTATGTAAGCTTCTTCTAAAGCTCTAGTCGCTTCAATCAGTCTCATTGTTGTCTCTCCTTATTCATCATGGAATATAAACTTATTCCAGTTCAGCTCTTTTGCAATGTGGTAAATGTCTGTATGCGTGATGTCGTCAATATGCATATGATTTTTGCGCGCATATACTTTGATGGCATGTCGAAAACACCTCATCTCATCTGCAGTTAATTCATCGTTTAATGTCATATAAGGCTTAGAGTCTATTTCATTGTTCTCAAGAGCTTCATCAATTTCTTTTCTCGATAAAAATTTTTTCATCATTACCTCCCGACGTCTTAACGTCTCTGAAATACATAGGTTGTAAAAAATCCTCTTTCATCAATTGACTCCTCATAATTTATTAACTCAAATGCTTCTTTTAAAACTAGGAAATCATCCCTATAAATCAGGTCATCGGTTGTTATCCGTTCGTCACATATATGCTTATGGCCAAATCCTGTGATGATTAAAATACCATCTGGCTTTATGTGATTTTTTAACTTTAGTAAAGTAGCCTCATCAAGTTTGTAGTGAGACACAACACAGTTATCATAAATTCCTAGTTGCTCCATAGAAGTGGGCTGTGATAAATCCATTTCGATAGCGGTGATGTCATACTGTTTTTTCTCTGCAAAGCCTTTCATTCTATCTAAAGCTGCTGGGCTAAAATCAATACCCGTTACTTCAAATCCTTTCTCAGTAAGATATAAACTATTGCGCCCGTCACCACAGGCAATATCTAGAACTGAACCACCTTTCAACAGTTCGCTGTACTTTATGATCACTGCTTCAGGTGCCAATGCTTTGTTGCTTCTTTCCGAGAATTTTTGATCCCAGAACACTTTATTCCCCATATATGTCATGTGTACCTCCCGCTTAATCTATAATCTTTTTAAACTCTACACCTTTGATCCATTCACCATGTACTTTCATCGCTTTATCAATTTGATTTGTCATCTCGAAGCCATTCTTGAGTAATACTCTTTGAGAACCGATATTCGCCACTGCCGTACCTGCATATAACACATCAATACTTAGGGCTTTTGATGTCCTTATAATTTCCATTACCGCTTCAGATGCATACCCTTTTCTCAAGAATGCTTCACCTATTCTATACCCAATTTCAGCTGATTTAAGTTCATTATTGACAACATCAAATATATTAACGCGTCCAACCATTACACCGTCATCATTACGGACAATGTACATATAACACTCTCCATCTGACTGTTCACGAATCAACTCGTCAACAATGCTGTCAAAAGTGTTGCGTTCAAAATAACCAGTTGGTCTTGGCGGCAAGGTTCGCTCAAAATAATCTTTGTTCTCTTGTTCAAAATTAAAAACATCCGTTGAATTTTCTCGAGTTAATAGTTCTAAAAATATCATCATACGCCTCCCTTATCCCTCTTATGTATTGTTTTCTACTTTGCTAAAGCTAAATAAAAGCAGGTCGCATCGAGCGACCATGCACTTCACTCATTTTCTTCGAAAACTCGGCCTAAAAAAACCCTCGATAATCGAGGGTATCTTACATTAATTATAGCCTTATTCCATCTTAATTTCACCAACAAAAATTGATTTTGTATTACAATAATCACAATCAAATGATTTTCTTAACACACCAATATTCTGGTAAACAAAATTCTCTCTGTCATTCAACTCCATCTCATGTCGACATTTTTCACATGTCCATGTGTAACTGACGGCACTCCAATGATTTAATAGTACCGCACCTACTGCAATCACAATTAATGAAGTAACGATGCCAGCCAATGAATCTTGAATGGCAAAGATAAACGACCCAAAAAAACCCAGAGACATTAACACACAACTTATCACCAAAAACAATCGATTCATCACCTTCATTCAATCACTCCTTAATAGATTTATAGTATTGAAATAATACCCCTAAATCTATGAAGATAATCAAATAATGTGTGCTATTTTTTTAGCTGATGCCTAATTGCTTTCTGTAATTGGCCTATACCGTCTACTTTGTCGATAACATAAATTTTATATTTGTCACCTTTTAAACTCAGACGAATTGAACTGTTATCAATGATATCCACTTTGCTAATATGCGACCACTCTATAAACCGTCCATTGAAAAACAAGCCTTTTTCAGCAACAGTTACCTTCCTAGAATGATTGTACATCATGATGAGAAGATAGCCTATAACCGGTATGTTGACCAGGGCCACGTTGCCAAACGCATTATAGGTCCATATCGTAAAGGAGATAGACAACAACAACAATACTGCTGTTACACGCACCATACTTGAATGTTGTGTAAATGAACTCATAATGCCGCCACCTTCACGTAATGCTTTTTGGTTCTTATAACTTAGAAACACCTGGTGACCTAATATAAATGTTGAAAATACTAATAATCCTGTCATTTTGTCGCCCCTTTTCTCTTTATATCATTAATACTACTATTCTAAGCCTTATTTATCAATAGTGGTCATCTTATCGTAGACTTTGTTGGGATAATGAAACGTGTACCATAACAATAAAACACTCATCGGGGTGCCTAGAATCCAATTGACTGTATAAAGCATGTCAAAGGACCATTTCATCAATCCCACTGTTTTTATAACAACTTTTAGGATGAAAAATACACTCCAATATAAAGTCAATTGTCGATAAACTGGCTTCATCAATTCATAGTCATCAGCGGACACATACTCTTTTGAAAAGTATCCAATGGCGCTGGTGTTTCTAAACATTGACACTAAAAATAGGACTGCGAACAGTCCATTTTGAACTAATGGATAAATAAAATACATCTTGGGATCTGATGCTATAAATCCCATCACACTTTGCATGACAAGACCAAAAATTCCAAGCTTATCCATACTTGTAAGCCTTCCAAGTTGCCGATATTCTCTACTGTAAAGAATGATGCCTACACCGAATCCTGTGATAATTGCCAATTTAAACGTAAAAAGTTTATAGACCAACATAAACAATAATGCTGGAAATAAACTACGTAAAATTTGACGATAACTGTTACTCATTCGTTGTCCTCCCTACTGACTTGTGTTAGAATTATAATCGTATTTAAAAAGAATGGAGTATTTATGAATATATATTTTGCACCTATACAAGGGGTTACAACGGCCCATTACAGAAATATCCATGCACAAGTTTACGGTAGTGTCGATGCCTATTACGCACCATTTATCACGACCACCGAGAAGCGTAGCGCAAGTAAAATTCTGTTTAAGGACATTTTCCCCGACGTTAACGATCCCGCATTAACATTGATTCCACAGTTACTCAGCAACAATGGCACCCACTTCAGAGAGTACGCTGAATGGATTGTCGACATGGGTTACCAAGAAATCAACTGGAATATCGGTTGTCCATTTCCCGCAGTGACGGGGAAAAAGAGAGGCTCCGGCATTCTCCCTTATCCTGATAGGATCAAGAAATTTCTTGATGAAGTATGTAAAGATACGACCTTCGAATTGACAGTCAAAATGCGCCTTGGCTTTCAGGATCTTGAAGAAGGCACAAAAGTCATCGAGCTTCTAAATGATTATCCCATCAAGGAAGTGACCATTCATGGTCGCACAGGGAAACAAAAGTACGAAGGAATCGCTGATTTAGATGCCTTTGAGCATCTTTACAACTTAAGCAACCACACCATCGTTTACAATGGGGATATTTTTAGCTACGATGACTATCTAAAAATCAAAACGCGGTTTCCTGAAATCGATAACTTTATGTTGGCACGAGGAATCCTTAGAAATCCGGCCCTTGGCTACGAACTAAAGCATGGTCCACTAACAGTGGAAGAACGTCTGGAAAAACTAAATCTTTTCCATGACGCACTATTCAAACACTTTGCAGAACGCTCTGACGCAGATACTTATTTGTGTAACAAACTAAAAGGCCTTTGGACTTACTTGTCAGTGCCGCTTGATCCTACAGGAATGTATTTCAACCAGATGAAACAATGTCAAACAATTGCTGCATACAGTGAGATCGTCAAGAATATGCTTGAACACTATCGTTTAAATGAAACTTCTCAACAGCACCTACTTTAAGGTGCTGTTATTATTTTGTTTTTAGCGCGACATCCGGTCTTTCGTCTTTATAATAGGACAATCTATCAGACAGACCCTTGTCATGAAATTCCAACAAATGACCATCGTAATCTCTTAAGTAGAGAGATTGTCCTTCCCTAGAATTTCGGGTCCGACCACTTTTCGTCGGAATATTTAAGCTATCCAGTTTTTCCTTTAGCTTCACTTGATCCTCTTTGGTCATGGAAAAAGCCACATGGGTATAGGTTCTATCTCTGTCTTCACTAGATATGGCATTCTCGACATTCAGTGCTATCCATAAGCCGCCGACATCAAAGTAGGCCAACTTCTCACTTATTGCGACAATTCGGTCACCAAAAATAACTTTGTATAATTCTACTGACTTTTCCAAATCTTCAACCGCAAATGTTAAATGGTTTAATCCAAGAATCTTGATTTCTTCTCTTACTGGATTTTCTCTGCTACACATAATCGTCACCTATCTTTCGTCAATAAATACTTGTATTATCGCAGTTTGCCTATTGCTACATTGACCATGTCCATTTCATTCTGTTCGATACCATATAGTAAACTATGGAGCGGAACTTGTTTGATATAGAATCTTTCAATGCGTTCTAAAAAATCTCTTTTATTCAAAGTATAATAAGACAAAACTCTTTCGGCAAATTCCTTGCCGTAGTCCATATAGAGCCCTGTAAAATCAAATGCCGGGTCACCAATTTGTATATCGCCAAAATCAATGATGCCTGTTAATACTTTTCGATGCTCATCAAAAAGGATATGGTCACTTGAAAAATCACCATGGATTACCGCTTCTCCAGGTGCTGATGTTTTCATAAGGTCGACAAACTCACTAAAAAAAGCTTCAATAATCTGACATGTAGTTTCCGTCAGGTGTATCTTAGCTTTTTCAAATACATGGTTTTTAAACAGAATCCATTGATCCAACGTTTTATG
>Ga0070725_10001346_pt1 | contig 13867 bp, 13 predicted proteins | sample tdDd002_FD_69781 | JGI IMG/M metagenome (GOLD analysis project Ga0070725, IMG submission 69781) | Marine sediment microbial communities from the Atlantic coast under amendment with organic carbon and nitrate - tdDd00.2 | ecosystem: Environmental > Aquatic > Marine > Coastal > Sediment | place... | reverse complement strand
ATACCTAATGCATTAGAAGTTGCCAATGCCTTTAAATTTACAGCGTGGCATAACGTCTTAGTATTTATGCGTTGCACTATTTACAACAGCATCGCTTGTTGATGCTTAGCCGATGACAATTTGGGGTATCTTAATTTTTGCAGTTTTTCGAATGTCGTAAAACATGAATGTGAATGAAGCGTCTGCTAAATCGGAGCAACAGTTTAATCAGTGCGACTAGGGCATCTGACCACTCCGCTTTATCAGGCTTGAGTTTGATAAACTTGGTATGCAATATTGCCTTTTTTATTATTTTTAACCGAATACATTAACCTGTCCGCAATATCGATTGCCTCCTTGATATCGTCTGGCATCTTTTCGAATGAAACCACACCAATACTGAAACTCACTACCCATTTATGCTTTTTCATTCTCTTTTTCAGTAAAACTGAAGCTTTAACAAAGGCTGCCATAGCCTCTTCCTGCTTTGTTTCAGGTAGCAGACAAACATACTCGTCACCTCCCAACCTAGCAACGACATCGGTAGCCCTTAAAGATTCCCGCAATACATGTGCAACCTCTATCAACAACTTGTCTCCTTCAGCATGCCCTAGAGAATCATTTATTTTTTTAAAATTATCTACATCGATGTAAGCCAATGAAAAGACGTGACTATATCTTTTTGAACGCAGTATCTCATTTGCCAGCTCAGCATAGAAACTTCTAGCACTGTGAACTCCTGTTAAGTTATCTGTATCCGCTGCCGTTATTTCAACTTGGTGAACACTTCTGAAATTAGTGACCAACACAACCAATAGTGGATAGGCAATTAAATATGGAATGAGATATGGAATGAGGTATGAAAATGTAAAGCTGATCGGCTCAGAATCATTGAGCGAATGCTCAGTAAGAGCAACTTCAATAATTGTTATATTTATCACAGAGAAAAAAGCTAAAAACAAACCTCCTTTCTTATTACCATACCAACTGCTCAACAGAAGAGGGAAAATGTAAAACAGGGCAATATCTATACTTGAGTCAACGCGAGATTGCACAATAGTCAGCACTAATATCATAAAAAATGAAAGCAGCCAGATGGTCTTTGGCGATCGTTTTTCAAATATGCTGAAAATTGTTTTCACTAATTGCCCCCTTTCAGTTGAAATGTCAGCTCAGTTTACATATCAAGAAACAAGCTCAACATTCCGCTAGGGTTAAGAGATAACTATACACATTATAGCTAACAACAACCAAGAAGGGATTCTCTGTTACATCAATCGCAAACACCTCGATAAATTTAAGAACTTCATGGTACTCAAATTTCCATCCATTTTTGCAAAAAAAATCATCCTTTTAGTTATACCATTACCAGTGAGGCCACTCGATATTTGCCAAACTAAAAAACACTATCCCCAATACCATATGAGCAAAAATGAAATGAAATCAGCCTTCATTCGAAGGCTGAGAATCGACTTACTGACCTCTCTATTCACAGACCTCCCTATTTAGAGATAATTAGGATAATCAATATACCCCTCTGCCCCGCCACCAAATAGTGGGCCTTTATCGAAGGCGGCTAGCGGTTTGCCCGTCTCCAAACGGTAAGGCAAATCAGGGTTGGCGATAAATGCGCGGCCAAAGGCCACTAAGTCTGCATAACCCTGGTCGATGATTTCAGTAGCACGCTCAACATCATAGCGACCCGCGACGATAATGGTCCCTTTGAATACTTCTCTTAGCTCGACTCTAAATGATTGTGGGATCTGCGGGGCATCATCCCAGTCCGCTTCGGATAGGTGCATATAGCCAATTCCGAGTTCACCTAAATGCTTAGCGGCCAACAAGATAGTCTCGACAATCTCGGGGCACCCCATGTCCTTGAATGTCACGAAGGGAGCCAAGCGAACCCCCACTTTATCAACTCCTATTTTGGCACTCACGGCCTCCACTATCTCTAATAAAAAACGGATGCGCTTCTCAGGCGATCCACCATAGGCATCGCTTCTGTGGTTCGAGTTAGTTCGCAAGAACTGATCGATCAAGTAACCATTACCACCGTGAATTTCCACCCCATCGAAACCTGCATCTATGGCGTTTTTTGCGGCCTGAGCAAAATCGCCGATAACACGGTCGATATCGCCCTGCGTCATCTCTCTGGGAGTCGGACAGTCGACCATCTGACCTTCTGGATTCGCTTCATCTACCACCCACACCTGAGTATCTGTGGGTTTAATCGCCGATGGCGCTATCGGAGCTTGTCCCTGTTGAAACACTCCATGTGACACTCGGCCAACATGCCACAGTTGATTAAAGATCTTACCGCCTGCCTGATGCACCGCTGAAGTCACTTTTTTCCAGCCCGCTATCTGCGCCTGAGTATAGACTCCCGGTGTAAAAGAGTAACCTTGGCTGTCATCGGAGATCTGGGTGGCCTCGGTAATAATTAAGCCCGTAGAGGCACGCTGTGCATAGTAAGTTGCCATCATTTCGTTAGGAATGTTACCTGGCTGAGTGGTGCGTGAGCGAGTCATAGGCGCCATCACCATGCGGTTGTTTAACATCAATTCTGACTTTTTATAGGGGGTAAAAAGGCTCATAACAGCTCCTCGTGTTGAGTAAAATGGGTAAATTTTTGTTGCGTGGGTTTATCTGATGCAATGAGTTCAAATACCATCTCACCAGCACGTACAAACACCTGTACGTTATTGCTATCGGGGACCTGCCTGACATTGTATTTAATCTCTTGTTGCTGCAATTTGTTGGTAAGGTCTTGCAGGCTCATATCAAGCTCAAATGCAAGATGCCCAAACTGACACTCTCCAATTTCATTTTCGATAATATGAACCAGGGCCTTATCACCTTGATATAACCATTGGCCATTAAAAGGGAAATTAGGTCGGCTGCCGATCTCCAACCCTAAAACATTCACCAACATTTGTTGAACACCACTATCAGGCGAGGCAATAATATTGAGATGATTAAACCGAATAGCCATAAGCACACTCACAACAAATTAATAAGATACAGTCAGTGTATTCTTATTAACTAGTTTTGATAATTAAGCTAATATTAAAATCATTTTCAAAAAATATTTGATATGTACCATCTCAAAGATCTTCAATTAGCAATACGTATCGCAGACCTGCAAAGCATGTCGGCGGCGGGTCGCGAACTCGGCATGACCCCTGCCGCGGCGAGTGCAGCTTTGCAGCGGCTGGAAAAAAAGCTCAATTGTCTGCTGTTTGCCCGCTCGACCAGAAAAATGAAACTCACCGAAGAGGGCCATCTGTTTATCGAAACCGGTCGCAAAGCATTGCAACTACTCGATGGCGCAAGCAACGCCTTAGCCGATAATCGAGGCGAACTGAAAGGTGAAATACGTATAGCCCTCCCCTCCGACTTGGGAAGGAATATCGTCAGGGAGTGGCTCGATGAGTTCGCGCGCAGTGCGCCGGGGATAAAATTAAGCCTCTATATTGGCGATCAGATGGCAGACCTTATCGGCCAGAATGTCCACCTTGCTCTACGCTACGGCCATCTGGAAGACTCAAACCTGATGAGACGGCAACTCGCCATGATGCCGCGTGTCGTGGTGGCATCCCCCGACTATATCGAGCACCATGGTTTGCCCGCGCACCCTAAAGAGCTGGCTAATCATAAGATATTACTCCTCAATCGCGGCGGTGAACCTTGGCACAAGTGGCTATTTAGCCATAAGGGAGAGCAATATGAGGTCGAGGTCAAAGGGGAGAGAAGTTGTAATGATGGTGCCATCATAAAAGACTGGGCACTGTCCGGAGAAGGTGTGGCTTATAAGAGCTGGTTTGATGTCGCCAAAGAGGTTCATCAGGGAAAATTAAAGGTGCTGTTTAGCGATCAACTCGCCAACAATATTCCATTGCAACTTGTCTACCTGCAAACGGATTACCCGAACCACAAGGTCCGAACGGTCATCGACTTTCTCAAACAGAAATCACTGCAGTTTGAAGGGACCTATCCTCTGTTAACCTAATCAATTGTATAATTAAATTAATTGAGAGGCTTAATGCAGGATTTACAACGCATCATATATGATAAATACAATTCGAAATTGTATAGTGTAGACATGTATTTAGCCTCCGCGTCATCAAAAACCGAATCTAAGAGACTGAATAACCGTAAAGGTACGAGCTTCAATAAATCCAGCCAATACCTGAGAAGTAAAAAAGAAAATGTAATCAACCTTCACTCGAAGGCTGAGAGTTCCCCCTGCATCTTCAACCAGAAGGTCTCTTGGCAACTGTTATAAAAGGTTTTCCTGAAAGGCTTGATCTCTTGCCCGGCAGAATCGAGCACTTCGTAACTTATCCAGCACTCTTCGCACACTAATTCACACGGGGCATTGTCTCGCTCAACCTTATGTCGAATCATTACCCCGTTATCATAGCGGTAGGTGGCTTCATACTCACTCACCTCGATAACACCACCGCCTCCCACGTCGACACCGACATCTATATAAACGTCTGATTTTATGTCTTTATTGACGACACTAACGAGATCGGAACCTTGATTGTGGATGGCCTTAATATAGGTAAACAGAGTATTCATATTCTTCTTAATATTATTTTGAAAGTAAAAGGCATAACGTCTGCTGTAAGCATCAAACACCTATGGAACTAGGACTTATATGTTCCTTTTTTAGTCCATCGCTTTGGGCAATACTATCTTGACCGCACACCCCTGTTGCCAGGGAAGCTCTTGTTTCTGTGCTATCTCACTGCAATTTTGAATGGTGAACTGGCCATCATGCTGAGAGATCACATCTTTACAGATGGCTAACCCTAAACCGAGCCCGTCTCGCTTGGTAGAGCAAAATGAGGCCATCAACTCACCAGGTGACTTCTGCAGCCCCGGGCCGTTATCGAGCAACAAAACCTCTACCGAGTCGACCCAATAACTCACCCTGATACAGACTCTCTTGTCACCATCACTACTGTCTTTAATGTCATCACTAAAGGCGTCTAAACTGTTTTTGATGATATTGGCAAACACCTGACTCAAACCAACCTCATCGCCTTTAAGCTGAAAGGGGGTGCCATGAGTGCTAATTTCCGCATGTACCGAGTGCCGCTTAAACTCGGCTGCAAATAACACCAACGAATTATTCATCACCTCATCCAGGCTGAACAGCTCCTTCGAAGTTTCACGCCGCTTCAACAGGCCTCTTATTCTATGAACAACGGCCCCGGCTCTCAGGGATTGAGCATTAATTTTTCCCAAGATCTCATAGGTTTCGGCGTCCGCTCTTCCCGAGTTATTGAGGTGCATCATGCCCCCTTCACTGTACTGAGTGATGGCCGCTATGGGTTGATTCAGTTCATGAGCGAGCCCGGAGCCTATCTCTCCTAGAATGGCTGTGCTCTGCAGGCGTTCCAGCTGCAGGGCTTTATCCTGTAGTTGCCTCTCGGTATCGATAAGAAACTCACTTTTTTGTCTGAATTTATACTCCAACCAGAGGTGATAAACAGTCGAAATAAGAAAGAGCAACAGCAGCGCGCCCCCCCACTCCTTATTTTTCTCCATCCATTTAACGACGGTTTGATAGAGTGGCGCTGGCGGAGTCTTCAGCTGTAACTCTTTAAAAAGCTTAATCACTTTGAGCTGACTAACGGGGGCGGTCCACCCCATGGTTTTTGCGCTAATGGCTGCTTCATCATCGGGTTCGAGATCATACAAGGCCTGGGATATCGCCTGAGTTATCTGAGTCGGCACCATCTCAGCGGCAGCAAATGACCAGTTTGGATAGAGCTGGGTACTGACCAGACAATCGTAGCCTTTCGGCAGTGTGGGATGAATAACCCGAAAATCCTCCTTTTTTACCAAGCCGCTGTCGATCATCTCTTCGAGGGTACAAAAAGGGGTGATCGCCGCCTCGACAGTTTTATCCCGAACTTGGTAAACAATAGGCTCCAGTGGAAAACCTAAGAAACGCAGGTCTCCGAAGTATTGTTCGGGCGAATACCCCATTTTATGCAGTAAGCCGACGGCAGCCTGATAACCGCCGAGCGCCTGAGGATCGCTGGCAACGATACTCTTACCTCTAAGGTCTTTAAGCGTATAGATACTACTATCAGCACGGACGATAATCGTCGCCCCAATGGCAAATGTGGTGCCTTGATGCTTACGACTCTTCATCGTCGCCAACCAAGAGAGGGGGAAGTTACTACTCAGATTAAAATATTGCCCGGGGTTAGTGATCATAAACTGAATGTCATGATTGAGCATCTGTTTGCTCATATCGTCAAAGTCTAACGGTACGACTTCGAAATTTGCACCCGGTACTCGCTCCGACAGATAGTCCATCATAGGTTGCCAACGCAATTTACCTTGCTTAACGCCGTGATTAGCCAGCACGCCGACACGAAAGTCTATCTCAGGCAGAGAATGGTCTATGCTGGCTGCATTCATCTCAGCCGCTGAGTGAGCAAAGGCTGCATTTGATACAAGTATTAATATAGCAAGGAGTACCGCAGGCATGACGCTATCCAATTAATCTGTTTTATCTGGCTAAAGTAGACGAATCAGCTTTTAAAAGCTGTGAGTAGAGACTAATTCAGTACAGGTACTTGATACATTTTCGCCTTTATAAGTTGTTTTAGTGATCTGACTCATCATACCCATCTCAAACCCTTTGAGATCAAACGCTCATCCGCTTATTCTAATTTTAGTTCCTAATGAATGAGCCTTCTATGCCGAACACACTTCCACTCTACCTCGTCGATGATGACGTCGCAATTTTAGACTCCCTCACCTTCATGCTCGGTCAGTTTGGCTATAACATAACGGCATTTAATAGTGGCAGCGATTTTCTGAATACGGTGCCATTAAGTCAGGCTGCATGCGTTATCCTCGATAGTCGGATGCCTGAAGTTACCGGGCAAGATGTCCAGCAAAAGCTACTCGAGATTGACAGTCCACTGGGCATCATTTTTCTCACTGGCCACGGAGACATGCCGATGGCGGTCGACGCTTTTCGAAAGGGAGCCTGTGATTTTTTCCAAAAACCGGTATCGGGAAAAGCATTAAGCAGTGCAATCGACAAGGCAATGCTCTACAGCCATAGAACCTTCGAGGCTCAATCACTCAAGCAAAAGTTGTCTACCCTGTCGGAGCGTGAGTTGGAGGTGCTTAATCTGCTCACTAAGGGAATGACCAATAAGCAGATATCCGAAGCTTTATTCCTCTCTTTGAGGACAATAGAGGTTCATCGGGCAAAAGTGATGAAGAAGCTTGAAGTACATAACATGGCCGAGTTGGCTAAATATTCACAGATGAGCTCAGATGAAGAACTGAATGAAATCTTAAGTTCACCAAGTTAAACCTTCAACCTAGTCCCTCTGAGCTCAATTTTTCTAAGCCCGTTGCTTTGGGCTAATGTGCCTGCGACACCTTGTCGCAGTTTGTACATAAACCTTTGTCAGATATTGATTTTGTCGGCACAATTTCAAACTAACATTAATGCTTATGTTCTCGATGATTTACTTCAGTTTCAGATGCTCTCTTTCACAGTAAACAGCCTAATTGGTGAGAGCATTTTATAAGATGAGTCGATGGAAGCCGTTCACCGAATATATAAATTTAGGGAAACATCCACTGCACTGCCCTCCCCGAGCGACTCCTCCGTCCCCGGGGATTTTTTTCAACATTGGTTTTCAACATCGATCGACTAACCTTTGGCTCGCTTACGGAGTAGCATATTTTTATCTGCGGCCTCAAGCTGGGTCTCAAAATCTGTAGTTAACTCAAGCTTTACACTACCGATAGAAGCGGAGAAGAGAGGCAAGGTCAAATCATCAGGTTGGCGGTTAAACCCATCAAGCACTCGACTGCGTATGACAGCCATATCACTTTCATCATCAATAACAACCAGAGCCACGAACTCATCGCCCCCCATCCTTCCAATCACATCGGACTGACGTACACATTCCTTTAATACCTGAGCAATATGTTTCAATACCAGATCGCCGACACTATGACCGTGCTCATCGTTAATGACCTTAAAGTCATCGACATCGAGATAGAATAAAGCCAGCTGGCTGTTAGTACGCTTCGCCAGTTTGATACGTTGCTCGGCCAACACGAGAAAACCTCGTCGATTATTGATCCCGCTTAACGCATCGGTAATGGCTAATTTCTGCATCTGCTCATAAAGGCCCAACATAGAAAGGTCGGCTTCGAGGATCTCTTTAAGGTGATGGATAAGTTCAAAGTAGGCCTCTTGGTAATCGGTCTCTTCATAATCCATCACACAAAACGTGCCAAAAACCTCTCCACTTGGCCAAAAAACCGGAACTCCCAGATAGGAGGTAAAACCATCATCACGCACTTCCGGGTTGGTATCCCAGCACACATCGATTGATGCATTCGACACGTAGAGTTCTTTACGCGTATCGACAATTTTACGGCAAAAAATGTTCGCATCGGGTTCTATCACAACACCGGCGGGATAGGGATTAGAGTCTTGCTCGCTGGCAATGGTTACTTGAAATCCACTAGGGGTGTACTGCACCAGAAATCCGGCCGGCGCATCAAAAAGTTTAGCCAATAAATTAATCGTTTTTTGCCACTTCTCGATAGAGATAAGGTCGTGAGGGGTATCGAGTAAAAAACGTTCTGTTTCAAACCCTGCATTTTTTGTCATCTAGTACTCCATATGGCAAATAATGTACAACAGATACATCTTATACCAAATTCGACAAATTTTTAACATTTCAACCTAAATGATAAGCACGCGGCATCCCCTTGGTCTTTAGAAGACCAGGTTAAATTGATTCAGGATTACGAAGTGGAAGGTTCAATATTGCTAGGTTCTATGATCTGCTGCTGGCTTTTTCAGAAGTTTTCTTTGTAAAGTTCTTCTGTGCATTCCCAGCTGACGTGCGGTCGCAGATACATTACCCTTATTCGCGTTTAACACCTGCTGAATATGCTCCCACTCGACACGTTTAGGGTTCAGGGGCACCTCATCTACGCTCTTAACGTCCATGTCGACAGGAGTCGTATTCAATGCTTTGAGTAGGGTTTGTGTGTCTACCGGTTTAGCCAGATAGTTATCGGCGCCCATTCTGATGGCTTCGACTGCGGTGGCGATACTGGCATAACCGGTCAGTAGCACCATAGTGACATCTGGCAGGCTCTTTCGCAGCGGCTCAATCAAGGACAAGCCGTTGTCTTCATCTAACTTCATATCCAACAGGATATGGCTGGGTTGAAACTGCCTCGCCAGCAGCAAGCCTTGCGTTACATCATGGGCTTGGTAACACTCGAATCCCTGACGCGTTAAGCGTCTCGCCAGTACCCCTGCCAGGGCCAAATCGTCTTCGATGATCAGCAGCTTCTTCGACTTAGGCTGCAAGCCGCTTTGTGGCTTCGTTTTTGACTTAGCGTGTGAATTCGTTAGCGACATAGTTTTAGCTTCCCTCCACGGGTAAGGTCACTTCGGCGACGGCACCACCATCCACATGTGTACCCAAAATTAACTTTCCACCTAAACGCTCAAAACTGGCATGACTCAGCATCAATGCTATCCCCATCCCCGTTGGACTGTCCACCAGCTTATGCCCCAATTGAGACAGCAGACGCTTAGGGATCCCGACACCATAATCACGCACCCGAAGACGAATGGATGGATAGAGATGATCGATACCAACCTCTATATTCACTCTCTGCTCCTGCAGGTGTTCATCGCTGGCACGAGCAGCATTTTCGACTAAGGAGAGCAACGCGGGCAACAGGCTGGTATCGGTTTGCACTAAGGTATGGCTCGCTTCCGCATCCAGCTCCACCTCCAGCTTTAATTGAGGCATTAGCAGTGTGACCTGCTGCCTTAACATGGCGATTAGATCGCCCACCTCGATCTCCACTCGCTTATGCTCACGAATCGATTCGGTCGCACATCTGAGCTCTGTCAGCGTCTGCTCGCAACGAAACAGGGCGGTATCCATCTCTTTCACCGCATCCGAGTTATGCCCTAACTCTTCGTCTACCTCCTCGACTAACAGGCGTAAACTGGACAGCGGAGTCGCCAACTGATGCGCCATCTGAGCCGAGGCGGTGCCTAATGCCAATAGCTTTTCCTGCCGTAACTGTGCTTCACGCATATAGGCCAGCTCAGCGTCTTGCCGCCTCATACGTTTGGAGATAAACGCAACACTGGTTGTCAGCACCAGCGAGGAGATGACGAAGTTAAACCACATACCTAAGTAGTGTGAACTCATATCCATGCCATGGTGCTGCATCTGTTCCTGGGGGACAAAATAGAGCATCAGACTATAAGCCAGAGTCGAGATAAGGGTGAGAGACCAAGGCGCCCAACGGGGCAGTATCACGGCCGCAATCGCAATAGGCAGCAGTAACAGGGAGATAAATGCATTAGTGGCCCCGCCGGTAAAATAAAGCCAGGTGATCCAAAATGCGGTATCCAGTAACAGCGCGATAAACAGGCCCGAGTCTTTCGACTGCAGCGGATGGCGTATCGAGAAGGTGACCCCGAGGTAGATGGTTTCAAGCAGCAAGGCATAGTTCAATGCAGGACTATAGAGGGAGAGCCCGAAGGTTTCCGCCGCGGTAAATGTCAGTCCGAGCTTAAGCAATAAACTCAAGATACGCAGAAAAGCCAGCTGATCCGACGGTCTCAAATTGGGAAGCAAACTGTGGGGCATACATTACACTCCATTTCATGAATTTTTATCAAATCCAGTGCGATACTATAGCGATTAAGCTTTTCAAACCATAGTGACTTGTTTAGTCTGTGAGCTATCCGGGATGGTTTAAAAAAGAGATAAAAATGCCAGAGGCTCAACTCCCCCTTGTCATAGCGGGCCCCACACTTCGCCACTGCGACTCAGATAACTTTACCTTATGGTATGTCAGTAGTGAGCCTATGAATGAGTTATCCCTGACTCTGGCTCTGAAGCACCACAGTGAAACATCGGCACTCGTCTTTAAAGAATCACTGAGCCCCCATCAGGTACACGCCCTCAGACTTGGCGAATTTGCCTGGCAATATATCATCCATATCAATCAGGCTCAGCTTCTTCCTGCCAAAGAGGCGATAAGTTACCGACTCGACGACAGCCGACACGGGGCCATCTTTGCTGAGATAGAAACGCTCAATTACACGGGAAATGCCACACCTGAATTTGTCATCAAACCTGACATAGATACTATGCTACACGGTTCGTGCCGTAATGCTCACCACCATAGCGGTGATGCCTTAGTGGCCGCAGATACAAGGCTGCTGCAGGATCTGAGTGTTGAGGCCAGACCGGCACTCATGATGCTCAGCGGCGATCAGGTCTATGTCGATGATGTCGCCGGCCCTATGATCTACGCCATAGGCGAAGTCATAAAACTACTGGGGTTACCACAGGAAAAATTTGACCATGCAGCCCTGCCAGGGAGTGAGTCGATAAGCTACCATCCTGCGGCGCTCTATCGCAGGCATAAGAACTTACTTCCCAGAACCCAGTACCCGGCTAAGACCCCCATTACCCATTGGTATAAGAACCACCCCATATTTACCTCTTCCATCGCCGAAAATCATCTGGTGAGTCTGGGGGAAGTTATCGCGTTTTACCTGCTCAGCTGGTCACCCGAGCTATGGGAAAAGATCGATATCCCCAAAGAGGTGGTCGGGTTATCGGCGGCGAACACTAAACGATGGGAGCGGGAGTGGATACATCTGCTGGAGTTTAAGTCCGGCCTTGCTCAAGTCAGACGGCTTATGGCTCACCTGCCGACTTATATGATCTTCGATGACCACGATATTACCGATGACTGGAATCTCACCGCTAAATGGGAGGAGGCAGCCTATGGCCATGCCTTCTCTAAACGCATCATAGGTAATGCACTGATGGCTTATGCCATTTTTCAGGCAATAGGCAATGCCCCCGCTAAATTTACACCTGAAGTTCACCCGTTGCTGGATGAATTCTTTACAAAACAAGATGAAACTACACATGACCAGCTTATCGATACCCTACTCAAATTCGAAAACTGGCACTACACCCTCAATACCTCTCCTAAGCTGGTAGTGCTCGATACCCGCACCAATCGCTGGCGTAGTGAGTCTAATCTTGCTAAACCTTCGGGCCTGATGGACTGGGAGGCCTTGATGGAGCTTCAACAGGAGTTGGTCGGTCAGAGTAAGGTCATCATCGTCTCGGCCGCCCCCATGTTTGGGGTCAAGCTGATAGAGACAATGCAGAGAACGGCCACAATGCTGGGGGGGTCCTTGTTAATCGATGCCGAGAACTGGATGGCCCACCCGGGAACGGCAAACACCCTGCTGAGTATCTTTCAGCACAGAAAGACCCCGGAGCAGTTTGTCATTCTTTCGGGAGACGTTCACTACTCATTTAGCTACGATATTCATATCCGTTTCAAAAAAGGCGGCCCGCAGATCTATCAGATCACCTGTAGCGGTATCAAGAATCAGTTTCCGGAAAAATTATTGCCTGTCTTCGATAAGCTCAATGGTTGGTTATATGGTCACTTTTCACCACTAAACTTCTTCACCAAGCGTAAGCGAATGAGTATTCGTGGTCGTCGACCCAATGGCCAGCGCAGCAGGCGATTGGTGAACAAGAGTGGCATCGGCTTGGTCAGGTTTGGACCCAACGGGGCTCCCACTCAAGTCAGCGTACTACATGCGGACATGACTGAGACGCACTTCAACAAACCGAGCAAAAAGCACAGAGATTCACCGATACAGGCTCAAGACAAAGCCGGTAACGACTGACAAGAGCGTTTAATCAAAGTCCTTAATTAATCGGTTGCTGTGGCGACTTACTTACCGGCGCCGAGATAGGCTGCACGGTTCCGGGTCTGGGATGGTGAGCGTAATCCTGCCCTGCGCTGGGCGCTGAGCTTGGTGCCCGGCTAATATCGGAAGCCTGTCTGGGAGCTTGTGGAGCATAACTCTCGTCAATATCAGGCAACGAAGTAGACACCTGGCTATCACTCGACACTTGCGCCTTTAATGACGGGGTGCTCATCTCAGCCTGCGCCAAAGAGGCTGGAGCTGGAGAAGCGGGTGCCACGAAGTCTGCAGATGTGCTCGATTTTACAGACTGCTCATCAAGCATAGCTCGCGTCGGCTCAAGGGTCTCTGAGTTCAGCGTTTGATAGCCTACCACTCCGCCAATACCAACGAGAAGAAAAACGAACATTAATGGGATTAATTTTTTCATATGGATCCTTTGACTGAGCTCAATATATTAGAAATCCCGACCACATTCTGAGATTAACGCGATGCAATGCTGTGTAGGACAATGAATATTCATACAACAGAGCATCTAGCATAGAGCGAACTCATCGAAAAAACAACAATTGGATATTTTATACCAATTGTCGTTATTTATGTGGTTTAACTAGTTTGCCCTCTATAAATCTGATTTTTCTAAGTCATCACACTCGATGTCGAACTCGATGCCCGTCACCGGGTCCGTGAACTTGAGTCTTTTCGCGAGCAGTTTTAGGGGGCGCTCATAATCATCATTGGCTTTAGGCTGAAGCACGGGATAACACCTATCGTTGAGTATCGACATTCCCAGACTCTGCATATGCACTCTGAGTTGATGTGTACGACCGGTTATCGGCGACAACTTGAACACGCCGATTTCGCCTCTTATCTCGATGAGAGCGATCTCAGAATGGGTATTAGCCTCTCCCTCAGCCACTTTCATGGTGAAGCTGGGCTCCCCCTTCACCATACGGTTTTTTACCGTCCAGTGAACGGGAAGCGTTAGCTCTCCAGCCCTATGTTGAGCCAAAAGTTCAGGCGATAATTTAGCTAAGGCCTGATACTGCTTGAGGATCTCGCCATGCTTAAACAGGTCATGGTATT
>Ga0070725_10001333_pt1 | contig 13952 bp, 5 predicted proteins | sample tdDd002_FD_69781 | JGI IMG/M metagenome (GOLD analysis project Ga0070725, IMG submission 69781) | Marine sediment microbial communities from the Atlantic coast under amendment with organic carbon and nitrate - tdDd00.2 | ecosystem: Environmental > Aquatic > Marine > Coastal > Sediment | place... | reverse complement strand
TTGGTACAGGTTGCGAATGTGGGTTTTAATTGTGGTGCCCGCCACATCCAGTTCTTGAGCTATCTGCTCATTGCTGAACCCTGAATAGATAAGGCCCAATACTTGCCATTCACGTTGCGTGAGGGGGCTGGTACGGATAAGCTCAGGCACATTCGGGTGAGAGACTAACTTATCAACGAAGTTTTCATCAAAATGAACCGAGCGGCTGCGTTGTTTGCTTGAAATGTCTTTGATCAGTTGTTGCACCCGGTGGCGTTCGAGATCCCCAAGCCCAGGCTTACTCATCAGTCGTTCAAGTAGCGCTTCTAGCGAGGCGCCGTCAATGAGAAAGTTGCCAACCATACCAGTTTGATTGGTGAGGTTAAGGGCGTATTTAAGCTGAGTTTCAGCGCTTTCTATGTTGCCTTGCTTGATTGCCAGCACCGCATCAAGGACTAAGTTTCGGTTTTGGTCGGTGATCAAATGGTGGTGTTGAGCTTGCGTTTGCATGGATTGCAGCGACTCAGCCGCATTATCGTACTGGCCCAAAATAATTTGCGCGCGAGCGATATTTCGCCATTGCAATTGGCAGAAATGGTTGGTTGCGCTTTCTGGGCGCACGGCGTCATCGAGCCATTTCTTCACCGCCTCGCGGTCGCCACGGGTTTGCCAATACAGCAGCAAAGAGAGTGAGGCGTTGGCTTTCCAGTCTAGGTGGTAATTAGACTGTTGTAGCAAATGTTTTATCTGCTCGATAAAGCGTGCCGCTTTGTCGAGTTCACCACGACCGATGGCAATGCGCGCCAGCATAGAGTAGCTATGTAAGTGCTTACTTGGGTCTTGAGGCCCCATGACATCAATGCCTTTGTAGGCACACTCTTCGGCTTCGTCTAAACGGTTCCAACACCACAATACTTGTGCTCGTAAGCGCAATAAAAACTCGTGCAGCGGCAGTTGGTGCAAATGGTGCTCTTCAACCAGTTTAAATGCCGCGTCTTGCACTTCATAGGCGGCTTGGACAAAGCCTTGCGCAATTAAGAGTTCGCTTTGTTGCAGTAGCGCCCACAAGGCCTGCGGAATAATGTGGTACTGGCGGGCGAGCTTTTCGGTCTGTTGCATCAAAGGCAGCGCGCGGTCGAGGTGGCCAAGGACATGGTTTACCTCACCGACGACCGAAGTCGCCACAATACGGCTACGGTAGGTGGTGGAATGGATTTGGCCTAACGCCAATTCTGCCAATTCCAGCGCCGTTTGCGGTTGGTTTTGGTTGATGGCCACTTGGGCCAATAGTGCGTTAATTTGCCCTTCATCGTCCGAGGTAAGCTTGATATTGCGGGCTTTCAACTCGTTTTCGGCCAGTGCCAACATATCAGCGACATCGTTGTAACGGTGCTGGCTTTGCGCAAGCCAGGCGCGCAATAGGGGCAGCTTGGGCGCCGCGTACAGTTGGTCGTCGGTGAGCGATAAGATGGCTTTTTCGACCTGCACTAATTCACCACGGTTAAAGAGACCCCAGCCAAATTGGCCCAAGATCTCGGCCACTAACTCGCCACTGTTGGCTTTTAAGGCATGACTGAGCGCTTGGTTTGGGTTGCCTTGGTTTAGCCACGCTTTTGCGGCCGCATGATGCAGTTGTTCTTCTTGTTGCGGGATACGCGCCTGACGCTCGTGGGAGAGAAACTCGCCAAATAAATTATGGAAGCGATACCAGTTATGTTCGCCTTCGAGCGGATAGATAAACAAGCCAAAACGGTTGAGAGACTCAATCATATTCAGCGTGTCGTCACGCTGGGTAAGCTCAGCGGCTAGGCTATCATTAAAGGTGTCGAGTACTGAACATTGCATCAAGAACTGACGGGTTTCACTATCGAGTAAATCAAATACTTCTTCGACAAGGTAATCCCATAAATGGGCGTGATTAAACTGAGACACGGAAATAGCCGATTGGGCCAGCGTACGCTTTTGATGTTGCGCTTGTAGGGCGATTAATTGCAGCGCAGAAGGCCAGCCTTCGACATAGGTGCACAGTGTATTGGCGGTATCATCGTCGATGCCATCGGTCACACGCTGATTAAAAAAGCGGGTAGTTTCTTCGTTGTCAAAGGCTAACGATTCGTTATCGATCTCTATTAATAGATCGCGCACCCGTAAGTTCGCGGTGCCAAGGGGCGGGGTAGCACGTGTCGTTGCGACAATGGTCAGGCAATCGGGCATGTGTTTTAGGAAGAACCGCATCCCATCATGAATATCGTCGTTGTCGATCATATGGTAGTCATCAAGGACGACGTAGCATTCTTGATGAAATTCATTGAGCTCTGCAAACAGCTCACTAAAAAGGCTGGTGACAGAAGAAAATTGGCGTCGCTCGGCCAGTGCTTGGGCGTTTGGGCAAGCATTTTGGGTCGCTTTATTTAGTGCTTGGATAAAGTAGTTAACAAAGCGAAAGGTATCGTTATCATTTTCATCGATACTGAACCAACCAACATTGGTTTTGTCGGCCAGCCATTGTGCAGCCATGGTGGTTTTACCATAACCGGCAGGAGAGCGAAAAAGGACTAACTTATAGCAAGGGGCTTGCTGCAGTATGTCTAATACCCGTGGGCGCAAGATAGCATTATGCAAGCGTCCAGGGCGAGTCAGTTTTGATGGAATCCACATAATTATTGTCTTTCTACATTATTCTAATTGTGTCTACTGCGGCTGATAGTACTTATCCATAATCTCCCTATCTTTGATCGATCTCTTAAATGCAGATATGTAACTAAATATCTCAGCACTACGCCTTGTATTTGTGATCGTCGTCAATAAACGAGTTGTATAATAACTCGGCAACATTGATTTATGCGCAATAATTGCTGATTTTTTAATCATGCTAATGATGAGAAAACAACCATGTGTGATCAAGGTTGCATTATTTGCAGAGAGAGGAAAAAAGGATTCGGCTCTGTTTTTCGTGGTTGCGATGAGCTGGTGAATGGCTGGATGTGAGTTGAATCACGTCTGCCTTCTGAAAGTGGCGGCGTTTTGTGACTTAGCTCATCGAATGAGTGGCAACCTCATCTCTACGCCCTTGCTCCTCCTCCTCCTCCTCCGCCTTGTTAGGAGGATGTTTAGCTAACTCTGTCCATGCAGGATATGGGTCATAAATGGATAACACCAAAAGCGAGATTTCAACATGAAGCCGAATGAGCAACTCAAATTTGATAAAGAGCAATTTAAAAGCTCTGTGACAAAACATCTAGCATCGACGTACGCTACAAAAGTAGAAAACGCCGATAGCCGCGCTTGGTACTTAGCAATGGGACGTGCATTAGCTGAGTTAACCACGTTTGACCTGCTAGAAACTGAAAACGATCCAAAGATCAAACAAGCAAAGAGCTTAAACTACTTATCACTTGAGTTTTTGATTGGCCGTTTGACGGGTAACAACCTGATCAGCATGGGCCTTTATGAGCAGATCACCGAAGCAATGGGTGAGCTAGACCAAAACTTAAGCGACCTTTTAGAAGAAGAGCGCGACCCATCACTTGGTAACGGTGGTCTTGGCCGTTTAGCCGCATGTTTCATGGACTCGTGTGCCGCGCAAGAATACCCAACCGTAGGCTACGGTCTTCACTACGAGTACGGCCTGTTTAAGCAGTCGTTTAAAGAAGGTCACCAACAAGAAGCACCTGATGCTTGGTGTGGTGTAGAAGGTTACCCGTGGGAAGTGGCTCGTCCAGAGCTTGCTCAAGAAATCGGCTTCTTTGGTCACGTTGAAGTGGTTAACGAAAATGGCAAAGAAAAACGCCGCTGGGTACCTGGCATGCACGTTCAAGGTATGCCTTGGGATCTACCTATCGTTGGTTACGAGAGCAATACGGTTTATCCACTGCGTTTGTGGGAATGTCGCGCGATTGCGCCTTTCTCACTAGAAAGCTTTAACAACGGCGATTACTTTGAAGCCCAGCACGCCTTGATTGACGCGGGTAACATCACCAAAGTGCTTTACCCGAACGATAACCACGAAAAAGGTAAGACACTGCGCCTAATGCAGCAGTATTTCCACAGTGCAGCATCGGTACGCGACATCTTGCGTCGTCACGAAGCGGCAGGTCACGCGTTGGTTGACTTACCTAAGTTTGAAACTATTCAGCTTAACGATACGCACCCAACGATCGCGATTCCTGAGCTTATGCGCATTCTTGTGGATGAGAAAGAGCTGTCTTGGGAAAAAGCATGGTCAATCTGTACTCAAACCTTTGCTTACACTAACCACACTTTGCTTCCTGAAGCATTGGAGACGTGGAGCGAGTCGCTTATCCAGCGCCTACTGCCTCGTCACATGGAAATCATTTACCAAATCAACCACTTGTTCTTGCAAGAAGTGCGTGCGAAATGGCCTGGTGATGTGGCTAAGCAGCAGAAGCTGTCGATCATCCAAGAAGGCTTCCACCGTATGGTGCGCATGGCAAACCTATGTGTGGTTGGCTCTTACGCGGTTAACGGTGTTGCGGCATTACACTCACAGTTAGTTAAGCGTGATTTGTTCCCAGAATTCCACGAACTTTACCCAACGCGTCTACACAACGTAACGAACGGCATTACGCCGCGTCGTTGGCTTAAGTTCTGTAACCCTGGTTTGTCTGCGCTTATCACTGAAAAGATTGGCAGCGAATGGCCTGCGGATCTTGATCAGCTAGAAGCCATTGCCAAGTACGCTGAAGATAAGAAGTTCCAGAAAGAATACATGGCAGTTAAGAAGCAAAACAAACAGCGCTTAGCTGATTGGGTTCAAGAGAACATGGGTATTGAGCTAGATACTAACGCTATCTTTGACGTTCAAATCAAGCGTCTGCACGAGTACAAGCGTCAGCACCTAAACATGCTGCACATCTTGTCTCTGTACCACCGCCTACTGAATGACCCAACGTTTGATATGGCGCCACGCGTGGTGTTCTTCGCTGCGAAAGCGGCGCCGGGCTACCACCTAGCGAAAGAGATCATCTACGCAATTAATAAGATTGCAGATAAAGTCAACAACGATGCGCGCATCGCTGGTAAATTGAAAGTGGTCTTCATTCCAGATTACCGCGTCAGCATGGCTGAAATCATTATCCCAGCGGCTGACGTTTCTGAGCAAATCTCTACCGCCGGTAAAGAAGCATCAGGTACTGGTAACATGAAGATGGCCCTTAATGGCGCATTGACGATTGGTACAATGGACGGCGCGAACGTTGAGATCCGTGAAGAAGTGGGTGACGAAAACATCTATATCTTCGGTTTGGATGTGGACCAAGTAGAAGCAACCAAAGCGGCGGGTTACAACCCATACGACTACTACCACGCTGATCACCTACTAAAATCGTCGTTAGACCTACTACTAGGCGAAGAGTTTACGCCAGGTGAACCAGGTAAGCTGCGTGCCACTTACGATAGCCTATTAGATGGCGGTGATCCATACCTAGTCTTGGCTGACTTTGCTTCCTACGTGAAAGCGCACGAAAACATGGACGCACAATACCGTGACCAAGCTGGCTGGGCGAAAAAAGCAATTCTCAATACCGCGCTTGTGGGCAAGTTCAGCTCAGACCGCAGTATTCGTGATTACGTAAACAACATTTGGAAACTTGAAGCGGTTAAACGCTAATCTTTAACCACCCTACCTTGAAGGCGGGATCATCCCGCCTTCGGAGAGAGCGATGAAAAAACAATCAGTATTAAAACAAGTCGCTGAAATGGCTCGTATTACCGACAGCTACGTAAGCGCATGGGGCGACGAAGCCTCAGTGTCGGATGAAACCATTCGTCATTTGCTAGCTGCACTCGGTTACGACACATCAAGTGATGCCTCTTTATTAAAGTCCGCAGAAAAGAAACACAAAAAGGATGTACTCCCGCATGTGCTTGTGCTGCGCGACGATGAACCGGTTCATGTCGAGCTGCATCTTGGTGCGAGCGCACGTGAGAGTGAATTCAGCTGGCGGCTAGAAACCGAGCAAGGTGAAGTATTAGAGGGCTACCTACAGTCTCAAATCGTCAAAGACGAGCGAGCGCAGGGTGGCCCTTTGGTGTTTGCATTGCCAAATAGCTTATCTTGGGGTTACCACAAGCTAATTGTTACTCGTAAGCGTCGTAAGACCCCTTATGAGATGACCTTAGTGATCACCCCTAAGGCGTGTTACAAGCAAGAGCCGCTGCAATGTGGTAAGAAGATTTGGGGACCAAGTGTCCAGCTTTATACCCTAAGAACCAACCATAACTGGGGCATTGGTGACTTTGGTGATTTGAAGCAATTGGTGAGTGAAATTGCGGCCCGCGGTGGCGATTTTGTTGGTTTAAACCCTATTCACTCGCTTTTCCCAGCCAACCCTGAGGGAGCGAGCCCATACAGCCCGTCTTCACGTCGTTGGTTGAATGTACTGTACATTGATGTGAGCTCTGTGGCGGAATTTGCCCTGAGCACTAAGGCGCAGCAGAAGGTTGGTAGCAATGAGTTCCAGCAGCGCCTGCAAAAAGCTCGCGATTCTCATTGGGTTAATTACACCGAAGTGTCTGCGCTTAAAATGAGCGTACTGCCGTTGCTGTTTGATGAGTTTAAAGCTCGTCATTTAGATAAAAACAGCGCACGAGCACAAAATTTTGCCGCGTTCGTTGCTGCAGGTGGTGATAGCTTACTGCAACAAGCGGCCTTTGATGCCCTGCATCAGCATCTTCACGCTGAAGATGATCAAGTTTGGGGCTGGCCGGTATTCCCGGAAAACTACCGTAAATTTGATAGCCCAGCGGTGAAGAAATTCATCGAACAAAACCAAGACTCGGTGCAACTGCAGATGTACATGCAGTGGCTGGCGGATGGTCAAATTAAAGAAGCGCAAGCACTGGCTGAAGAAAAAGGCATGTGCGTTGGCCTTTACCGCGATTTAGCGGTAGGCGTGGCAGATTCTGGTTCAGAAACCTGGGCAGACAAAGGCGATCTTTGCCAAGACGTCAGCATCGGGGCACCACCGGATATTCTTGGTCCTCTTGGCCAAAACTGGGGGTTACCACCGCTTAATCCACAGCAACTGCAAGTGACGGCTTACCGCCCATACATCGACTTGCTGCGCGCTAACATGAAGCATTGCGGTGCGCTACGTATTGACCACGTATTGGGTTTACTTCGTTTGTGGTGGATCCCGAAAGGTGAAGACGCAACGAAAGGGGCGTACATCTACTACCCAGTAGAAGATATGCTAGCGATTTTGGCGCTGGAAAGTCATCGTTACCAATGTTCGGTTATTGGCGAAGACTTGGGTACCGTGCCAGATGAAATTGTCGATATCTTGGCTGACGCGGGCGTGCACTCGTATAAAGTGTTCTTCTTCGAAACCGCAGAAGATGGTGGTTACTACTCGCCAGAGCATTACAAAGATCAGTCAATGACGGCGCTATGTACTCACGATATGCCAACGCTGCGCGGTTTCTGGCACTGTGATGATTTAAAAACGGGTCAAGAGCTGGGCTTGTACCCAGATGCCGAGCAGCTAGAAGGGTTGTTTGATGACCGTCTAAAATGCAAGCAAGAGATCTTAAACAGCGTAGCCGGCCACGGTAATTTGTCTGATGGTATTGGCCGCGATGCGACCTTAGTGCCGATGGACAAATATCTGAGCGAATCTTTGCACGTGCACGTTGCGGCAGGCTCAAGTGCTTTGCTGAGTGTTCAGTTAGAAGATTGGCTGCAAATGGACAAGCCGGTGAACATTCCTGGTACGGTGAATGAGTACCCGAACTGGCGTCGTAAGTTGTCGATGAATTTGGATCAGGTGTTCAGTAATGAAGACGTGAACCATATTGCTAAGCGCGTCACTGAAGTACGAGCGAAAGCGAGTCGATAATGGAGAGAATTCAAAGTGGTACAAGGAGTGCTCAATTTTATGCAAGCTCTTTCACTTTGTAAAAACCATGATAAACTGAGTGCGCTTTGTTGTGCATTTATACGGTAAAGTCCCGCCCGCAAGGGTGGAATAAGTGCTCGCCCTTTGGGGCGGGCATTTTTACTTAAAATGGAACACCTATCGAAAATGAATCATTTAGGTAGGAATGAGAAGAATCTCACATGTGTCAGGGGAAAAGGCATTGAATAATAAACGAAAATCTACACAAGCCTACACCCAACTTTCTCAAGCTGCCTTTGCAGACCCGTTCTCTTTTTTAGGTCCTTTTATTCAAGATGAAGGGGTTTTCTTAAGAGTGTGGATGCCGGGGGCAGACAATGTTCAGTTGGTGCTAGAAAACAATCAACGCGTCGCGCTAGAGCGTGAAGATGCGAGTGGCTTTATATTAACAGAGAAGCACGACCTTCGATTTACCCACTACCGTCTTGCGGTTGATTGGGCGGGGACGGAGCAAATTCTCGATGACCCATATCAGTATCATGAACTGTACGCTGAGTATGACGATTTGCATACGCCGAAGCAGATGTATCATGAGATGGGCGCCCAGTTTGTCACCCTTGAACGAGATGGTAAAACGATCTCAGGCACCCGCTTCTTAGTGTATGCACCGCATGCTACAGCGGCGAGCCTAGTGGGTGATTTTAACCAGTGGGATGGACGCCGCAGCCCGATGCAGCGTTTAGATTACGGTATTTGGGGTATTTTCATCCCTGATCTGGCGGAAGGTGTTCAGTATAAGTTTGAGTTAAAAGGCCCGAATGGCGAAGGCTTACCTCATAAAGCCGATCCTTGGGGTTTCCAAGCGGAACAACACCCTTCTTTTGCTTCGGTAACCTACGATCACACTCGTTACCAGTGGCAAGATAAAAAGTGGCAAGAGCGTCCTGTTAGCCAAAAAACCAAACAAGCATTGTCATTTTACGAATTGCATGCCGGTTCATGGCGCCGCGACGAGCACGGTGAGTTTTTAAACTACCGTGAACTTGCCAAACAGCTTATTCCTTACTTGGTAGACTTGGGCTACACCCACGTTGAGCTGATGCCGGTTTCTGAGCACCCATTCTATGGCTCTTGGGGCTACCAACCGGTAGGCCTATTTGCGCCAACTAGCCGCTTTGGTACGCCAGATGACTTTAAATACTTCGTCGATGCGTGTCACCAAGCGGGCCTTGGGGTGGTACTCGATTGGGTGCCTGCGCACTTCCCATCGGATGACCACGGCTTGGCGAACTTTGATGGTACACCACTGTTCCACGACCCAGATCCACGCCGCGGCTGGCATCAGGACTGGAGCTCTTATATCTATGATATGGGCCGTGAACACGTACGCCGTTTCTTAGTGTCTAACGCCCTGTATTGGTTTGAGCAATTCCATATCGATGGCATTCGAGTGGACGCGGTGGCCTCTATGCTGTATCTCGATTATTCGCGTAGCCATGACCAATGGATCCCGAACATCGATGGGGGCAACGAAAACCACGACGCGATCTGGACGCTAAAATGGATGAACGAGGAAGTCTACAAACACTTCCCGAACGCCATGACCATCGCGGAAGAGTCGACCGCTTTCCCGGGTGTTTCTGCGCCAACCTTTATGGGCGGTCTAGGCTTTGGCTTTAAGTGGAACATGGGTTGGATGCACGATAGTTTATCTTACATCCAAGAAGATCCGGTTCATCGCCAGTACCACCACAACACCATCACCTTCCCATTGGTGTACGCGCACAGTGAAAACTACGTGCTCTCTTTGTCTCACGATGAAGTGGTGTATGGTAAACGCTCTATCCACAACAAGATGCCGGGCGATGAGTGGCAGCAAACGGCAAATTTGCGTGCCTACATGGGTTACATGTATGGCCAGCCGGGCAAAAAGCTTAACTTCATGGGCGCTGAGTTCGGTCAAACGGGCGAGTGGAATCACGACGACCAACTGCAGTGGTTCTTGACTGACTATGAACGTCACCAAGGCGTGCAAGCGCTAACCCGCGACTTGAACATGCTGTATCGCAATGAAGCCGCAATGCACGATCAAGACTGCCACCCAGCAGGATTTGAATGGCGCCTGCAAGATGCTAGCGAAGCGAGCATTTTGGCCCACGAGCGTATCAGTGAATCTGGTGAGCGTGTGTTGGTGATCACCAACTTCACTCCAGTGCCGCATGAAGCGTTCCGCATGGGCGTGCCAAATAAAGGCCAATACCAACTTCTGCTTAATACCGATGATAAGAAATATCACGGTAGTGAGTTTGAGGTGGTTAAGCTAGCCAAGACAGAAGCGGTAGAAAGTGAAGGATTAGCACAGTCATTGTCGCTGCGTATTCCACCACTGGCGACGGTGTTCTACAAATTGGTTAAGTAGTTTAAGTTACCCTTTTTTGCGTATACAAACCCAGCTTCGGCTGGGTTTTTTTATGGCAATAAGTTAAGTGAATTCAGCATGTTTCTTTGGTGATTACGTTTGCTATTACGCTTAAAAAAAGAGTAACCCCATTGCATATGTACTACATTTAAAGTGGCAGGCTAGGGGGAAACATGGAGAGAACTAAGGCTAAGCTTATGCGGCTGCTTATTGCGTTGATACTCTTGGTGGTCGGCGTAGAAAGTGGGTTCGCCAATGACAAGTGCGTGCAGTTTACTGGCGCGGTGCAGACTTGGGATGAGAACGGCCTGTTAACGACTTCGGGGACGGCTCGAATATTTGGTTCGGTGGCGGAAAACCGGGTTGGGTTTCCTAGTGTTAGCACTCCCTATGAGTACACCAATTGTGATACTGGCATGTGTGTTGCGGACCCAAGCCTGATGGTGCCGAGGTACGATTTTCCAGCCTATAGTTATGGTGTTGTGGATTTTGACCCTAATGGGGAGGCCACTATTACGCCAGACATCGCTTACCGCAATATCACCTTAAACGGGGTGGACAAAGTCACATTTGAACCCGGGCACTATTTTGCTGATACAGTCAGTATTGGTGCCAGCGCCACTGCTCTAATGAACGGTCAAGTCTACTTACACGCCAATAAGATTAACATCTATGGTGCGTCTGAAGTGAATATTGTTGGCGAAGCCAACGCGCTTTATTTGGTTGGTCACGGTAGCGATGCGCTGATTTCTTTATCCAGCTCTCGGGTTTCAGGTGACAGCCCTCTTACCGCGTTTGTGATCTCTGAGAACCAGGTGCAGCTCTCGGGGGATACGGTGCTTACCGGTGCCGTTGCAGCATTAGAGTTAAAGATGATCGGTAGCAGTAAGATTCGGGGGGATATTTCGAGTTGTGATGATGCTACTCTTAAACTGGATGTTGACCCTATTTCAGCAAATGCATTAGTAAACTCTTCAATCCCACTGACCTTTTCAATTTTAGACAGTCAAGTCGTCGATTTAGACGCGCAAGGCACGTTTAACTTAAGCCATGATGGGCCTGAGCAAGTTTGCTTAAAAACCAGTGATGGGGGCAATTGCTTGACCGATACCAGCGCGCTGCCATTTTCTTCAGGGAGCGCGACCTACTATCTGTTTAGTAGTGTGGAAACGGAGGTGAATCTCAGCCTGTTCTGGAATGAGACCCCTGCGGTGACTGGGAGCGGAGGAGGATACCACTTCCAAGATAAAAGCTTTGTTTTTGAACCTAGTCCCGTTCAAATGATTGCTGGTAAGCCGATTGAAGTCACCATTAAAGCCATGCATCAGGGCAGCGTGATGAGCGACTATACGGGGCCAAAAACCTTAGAGCTAACCTCGACGCTTAAAGTGAAACCCAGCAGCGGTAGCATGAACGCTTCTTTGCAAAATGGCAGCGTGATCTTTAATGCCGGTGTCGGCAAAGTCACGATAGAGTATTTCGATGCCGGGTTAGTATCACTTGAGATCCGTGAAGTCGCGAGCAGCATGCATGGCGACATGTTGGTGGGGTCTCGCCCCCATAGCTTTGCCATCTGTAATATCACTAGCAGTGGGTTGAATGCGGGCTACGATGGCACGGCGACCGCTGGAGTCGGGTTTGCTAAAGCTGGCGAGGCATTTCAGGCTAGGCTGAAGCCAGTTATTTGGCTTGACGAGGCGGTCACCACAGATAGTTCCGGTGATGGCTTGGCTGATGCGATAACAAGTAGTGAGTGCGCGAGAGCGACAACCCCCAACTATTATGGCGTTATGGAGCAACCAGCGGGGGTGAAGCTCTCTCATCGTTTGCACACGCCTGCAAGCGGGCAAGCGGGCAGCTTAAATCAAGTCAACGGCGACAATGGCTGGTATTGGTTTGAGTCTACGGCCCAAGCCAAGTACGGTAAGTTGCTCACTGGGCTGAGCTGGAATGAAGTTGGCAGCTTATGGCTGCAAGCGGATAATCAGGATTATGCCTTGGGGGCGCTGGATCAAGGCGTGGCCAGCATTGGGCGTTTCTATCCACACCATTTTGCTCTAAACAGCCATGTGGTCAGTGAGGGGCAGGGGCAATTTACCTATATGGGCCAAGGGTATGGCGCTCTGTTTAAAGTGGCGGCGATGAGCCAAACTCAGTTAGCTGGTGGCACGGTTAAAACGGTGACAAAGAACTACACTGAGTTCAGTAACGATTACTTGATGGCCATAGAGCTTAAAGGGCTGGATGCCAGTAAAAGTGCTCCGACGCCTAACGATTTAACGGCTCGCATCAATGACAGCAGCATTGCAAGCAGTGGCTGGGAGTCGGATTGGTCGGAGGAGGGGACGTTAGGCATTGATCTTTCGATACTTAAGTTCAAAAAAGTCGAGACCCAATCGGCGCCTCTGGTCACCAAAACCGTGCCTGATGGGCCATATAGAGTGCAGATGGGACTTGAAGTGAACAGCGGCAATCTCGATTGTGCAACGAAAGGCTGCTCCTATTTCGACACCACCGATGCTTATCGACATGATGGAACCAGTAGCCACAATGTGAGAAAAATTGGCGAGGAGTTGGATGTCCGTTATGGCAGATTGAAGATGTTTGATGTTGGTGGTAACAGCAATAGTGTGCTTAGTGTTCCCTTGCTTGCGGAATATTGGGATGGTGCAGGTTTTGTAGAGAACACGTTAGACAGTGGCAGTGCATACAATGGCGATCACTTTTGTCGTTTGCGGATTTGGCCGACTGCGGGTGCAAGCCTCGCCACGTTAAGTGGTTTAGGTGTGGTGAGCAGTGGCGCTGCGCAGTTAAGTGTCCAGCAAAATCAGATCAGTGATGAGGTGCGAGAGCAGGTCAAAATGTGGCTGAGGATCGGTAAAGCGCCAACGGGATTTGAAAACGGCTTAAACTGCTTTGGTAGCGATGGCGGCGGCTTGGAATACCTCCATTACAACTGGGATGGCCGCGGCGATGAGAACCCGCGCGCGATCATTACGTTTGGTGTTTATCGCGGCAACGATCGAGTGCTGTTTCGCGGTGAACCAAGGATGTACTAATGGCGAAGTGCTCCGTTGCAGATTTGCCGGGGCTTGGGCCCAAAAGCGTTCAAGCTCTGCAACAAATAGGGGTAGAGACAGTCGAAGAGTTTAGGCGCGCCGATGCTTTTGAGCTGTATCGCCAGCTAAAAAGCGCGGATCCAAGTACCAGCCTCAATTTTCTCTATGCCATGCTCGGCGCGCAGCAAAACTGCCGTTGGCAGACCATTAAACGCGAGCAGAAAACCTCGATCTTGCTGCGTCTTGAACAGATGGGCCTTGCGCCTAAATAACAATATCAATCGGCTGTTGTTGGTATTGTTTAAGGCTTAAGCCAAACAGCACTCGGTCATCAAATTCACCATCGTGTTGATAATAATCGCTTTGGCGGCCTTCTAGTCGGTAGTTGTTTTTCTCTAGCGCTCTTACCGAGCCGATGTTACTGGCGTAACAATCGGCGCAAACCTTGTGCGCGTTTAACTGCTCAAACGCCAGTTGAGTCATCAATTGGCACGCCGCAGTGGCAATGCCTTTATTCCAAGCGTGTTCGGGCAATTGATAGCCTACTTCATAGTTACCTTCCAACATACTGACCTGAGTGAGCCCCGCCATTCCCATAAAGCGGCCTTGTTGGTCGCGAATGATCACCGTTGGATG
>Ga0070725_10001329_pt1 | contig 13964 bp, 15 predicted proteins | sample tdDd002_FD_69781 | JGI IMG/M metagenome (GOLD analysis project Ga0070725, IMG submission 69781) | Marine sediment microbial communities from the Atlantic coast under amendment with organic carbon and nitrate - tdDd00.2 | ecosystem: Environmental > Aquatic > Marine > Coastal > Sediment | place... | reverse complement strand
TAATGCTTTTTCGAATTCTTGCTTTTTCTCATATATATTTGCAAGTAATGAAAGAACTAAAGCAGTATTGTCGCTTGTGTGCAGATTGTCAGCAAGCTCAACAAGGCCTAAACATTTGACCTCAGCGTCATTCAGTTTAGATTTTTCTATTAAGACCTTAACGAGAGCAATACCAGTTCGTAGTAAGTTGTACTGGTCACCTGTTTCAAGCTCAATTTCTTCAGCTCGTATATACAATGATTCAGCCAAGTCAAAGTTGCCTATTTTTGCATGAGTATCTCCTTGAAGCCATAAAACATTTGCTTCACCTAATTTGTCGTGAGCGTTTTTGAAAACGAGAAGCGCATCATCAATACGTTTTAAAGCATCACTATAAAGCTCAGATTTCATGGCAATTTCGCCTAAGTTTAAATAAGCAATACCAATGCCGTTGGAATCTTGAATTGCAGTCGCAATTCTTAACGCTTTTTCATAGTATTCTTTGGCTTGATCATTGGCGCCCAGACGGTTATAAATCTCGCCAATATTATTATAAAGTGAGCTTTCCGCACGACCGTTATGTGATACTTTTGCAAATTTGAGCCCATCTCTGTAATATTCTAAGGCTTGATCTAGATTATCCATATGGAGATTGACATTACCAAGTAGATTGAGGGCCTCGGCTTGATAGCTTATATTATTTTGTGCCTGAGCTTTTTCTAGGAGCTCAGTTCCTCCAAATAAAGCATCGTCGAATCTGCCCATATACCAACTTGTACGTCCTTTTAGAAATAGTGATCTTAAATAAATTTTAGGATGGAGGTTTTCATCAATTTCCCGACAGAGGGCATATGCGATATCGTAAGCTTGTTTAGGGTCTGTATACTGCAATTTATCTGCAATATCCAATCGACTATCTAATGGGTCAGGCATACTGTTCAGTTTGTTTTTTGATATGTCGCTCAATTTCATGCTTACGCCTCCTTTGTTATTTTCAATTTTACCATATGTTTCAGCAAATCGCTAAAAAATGGACGATTAGAGTAAAAATAGGGTAGCATTAGAGTAAGGAGGGTGGATGATGAAAAAAATTTATATTATGAGACACGGCAAAGCTAAATGGAATGACAATGAAATTGAGGATTTTGATCGTCCGCTGAAAGGCCGAGGTCATAAGGCTGCTAAATTTATGGGGAGTTTACTTTCTGTTAATCAGGAAATTCCAGATGTGATATTATCATCAACGGCTGTTCGTGCCAAAGAGACCACTGAAGACTTTAAAAAATCGCTTGGTTCGGTTGTTCCAGTTATATATGAAGAGACACTGTACATGACGTCAGTTGAACATACAATGAAAATTTTAAGAGAATTGAATGAAGAAGATGAGTCAGTTATGATTATTGGACATAATCCCACATGGGAGAATCTGATTGGATATCTCGTTTCACCTGTTGGGTTTAGAATGTATCTACCAACGTGTGGTGTAGTCTGCATAGAAGCAGATATTGACGAATGGTCGGAGTTGGACGATCAGTGTTCAACACTAAAATGGTTCTTGGTGCCAAAGCTATTTATGATGAAACACACATAACACACGTATAATAAATGAGAAATAAAAAAGCTTCGAATCAAAGATTCGAAGCTCTTTTTGTGTGGAATGAGGATTCCATCACGGTGGTAGCGGAATAGGGGTCCGCTTTGATTATATATAAGCATGTAGGGACATGCCTTTATATCTTTACTTATTGAAGTATCTGTTTAGTAGACCTTCGAATGCACAACCGTGACGCGCTTCGTCTTTGCACATTTCATGTACAGTATCATGGATAGCATCTAGACCAAGTTCTTTAGCACGCTTTGCTAAAGCCAGCTTGCCTTCAGTAGCACCTTGCTCAGCGTCGGCACGTAATTCAAGGTTCTTTTCAGTAGATTCGAATACAACTTCACCTAGTAATTCAGCAAACTTAGCAGCATGCTCAGCTTCTTCAAATGCAATACGCTTATAAGCTTCAGCAACTTCTGGGAAACCTTGACGGTCAGCTTGACGGCTCATTGCCAGGTACATACCAACTTCAGTACATTCACCCATGAAGTTTTGACGTAGACTTTCAACGATTTCAGGGTCTACACCTTTAGCTGTACCGATGAAGTGTTGATCAGCCCAAATACGCTTGCCACCTGTTAGTTCTTTGAATTTATCAGCAGGTACATTACATTGTGGACACTTTTCTGGTGCTGCGTCGCCTTCGTGAGTGTAACCGCATACTGTACAGACAAATTTCTTCATTGTTAATTCCTCCATTTTTATATAAGTTAGATTAAATTTCTAAAATGTAATTAATACAACTGTGTAACTGGTACAAGCAAAGTATACAAAATTAGTGTGGCGTTGTCAACAGGTTTAGTATAAAAAAGTCACTGATAATAATTATCAGTGACTTTTGTTTGTTATAAATTGTCTTCAGTCTCTTCCCATAATAGCTTAGCCATAGGGAATGGTTCTATTGCACGACCGATTATGCCTTGTACATGGGCAATAAGTACACCGTAGTTCACAATAGGAACATTGAAATGTTTGGCCTGGTTAATGCGGTAATGCATGGCAGTTTTATTGAGCATACATGCGCCACAGTGAACAATCAGGCTATAACGCTCGATATCTTCAGTGAACTGTGTGCCTGATGTATATTCAAAATCAACTTGCTTGCCTGTCATTTGACGAATCCATCTGGGAATTTTCACACGGCCGATATCATCAGCTTGTCTATGGTGGGTACAACCTTCAGATATGAGAACTTTATCTCCATCTTTAAGGGTGTCAATGGATTTGGCTCCTTTGATTAATTCGTTTAAGTCGCCTTTATGACGTGCAAATAGAATTGAGAACGATGTCAGTGGAATATCTTTTGGTGTATCAGCAGACACTTTAAGGAAGGCTTGAGAATCTGTCACCACAAGTTTTGGTTTTGTGCCAAGACGCTCAAGGGTTTCTTTCAATTCGTATTCCTTAGTGACAACAGCAATAGCATCACTCTCGAGTATGTCGCGGATTGTTTGTTGTTGAGGCAGAATCAGACGCCCCTTCGGTGCAGCTTTGTCTATAGGCGTAACCAATACCACAAAATCGCCAGGTTGAATTAAATCACCTATGATTCTGAACTTATCCTCATCGTCAGGAAGACTAGAGGCGATGGCTTTTTTTAGCGAAGTGATACCCAGACCTGTCGAAGCAGAGACTGCAAGCACGGGCACTTTGAATTCAACTTTTAAGGCTTCAAGTGCTTCAGCACTTGTTTGGGCTTCATCTTGCTTATTTAAAACTAGAATCTGTGGTATATTTTTTTCGCGAATTTGATCAAGAATAAAACGGTCATCGTCTGTTACACCCTGACTTGCGTCAATAACAACCAGAGCCACATCCGTTTTTGCGAGGACCTCCAGTGTTTTTTTCTTGCGGAGTTCACCCAGTTCGCCGAAATCATCAAGACCAGCTGTGTCTATAATGACAGTGGGACCAATCGGGAGAATCTCCATTGACTTGTAAACAGGGTCAGTGGTTGTGCCCTTAACATCAGAAACAATGGCGATATCCTGGTCTGTAATGGCATTAATAACACTCGATTTACCAGCATTTCGTTTACCAAAGAGTGCTATATGAACACGGTTGCCTCTTGGCGTAGCATTTAAACTCATAACGGACTCCTTTTATTCAGTCATGTTTAATAAACGGTCAAACTTATTTCCCAGGAATGCCTGGATTTGTGATTTGATATGGATTCAGTATTTTATCAAGCTCCTCAGAACTTAAGTATCCGGCTTCAAGAACGAGCGTACGGATGGTCTTGCCTTCACTAAGGGCGCGTCCAGCGATTTCAGACGATTTATCATACCCAATATGATGCACAAGAGCAGTCACTAAAGCTGTTGATGCCTCAAGATGTGAGAGAGACTTTTCTGGATTAACAGTAATGCCTTCAATACATTTTTCTCTGAAACTCGAAACGCCACTTGAAAGGATTTGAAGAGATTCAAGAAGGCTCTCGGCAATAAGTGGAACAAATGCGTTCAGTTCAAGTTGTCCACTCATAGCAGCCTGAGTGATTGCAAAGTCGTTGGCCATGACGCGCATTGAAACTTGACCAATCATTTCCGCCATAACAGGATTCACCTTGCCAGGCATGATTGTTGATCCTGCTTGAACAGCGGGAAGGTTGAGTTCACCAAATCCACCACGAGGACCTGATCCTAGAAGTCTCAAGTCACTTGAAATTTTCATGAGGTTCACAGCAGCACTCTTGAGAAGTCCTGAAACCTCAGTGAAAACATCCATGTTTTGCGTGACGTCTATTGGAAATTCACTTCTTGCAAGGCCGAGTCCAGTCAAATCCTGTAGAAGGTCAGTCATCAGGAAAATAAATTTATGACTGGCATTCATACCCGTTCCAATGGCTGTTCCTCCGATATTAATTTGCCGTAGGCGTTCTTCCACTTTATATATGCGCCAGCGGTCACGGGCAATTGCTTTTGCCCATGCGCCGAATTCTTGTCCAACCATCATCGGAAGCGCATCCATCATTTGGGTACGTCCCAGTTTGAGAACATCTGCAAACTCATTTTCTTTCACTTGGAGTGCTTCCTGAAGTTCGGCGAAAGCCTCCGCAGTATTTCTGAGTTCTCTGATAGCAGCAATACGAAGGGCTGTTGGATACACGTCATTGGTAGACTGAGACATATTCACATCATTTAAAGGATGGATAATGTCGTACTGTCCTTTTTCACCGCCTAGGAGCTCAATCGCTCGGTTGGCAATGACTTCGTTGACATTCATATTTGTAGATGTGCCGGCACCGCCTTGGAGAGGGTCGACAACAAACTGATCTTTTAGGTCGCCAGCAAGGATTTCGTCACATGCTGATATTATAGCTTTCGCCTTGTCTTTTTCCATCTGTTTTAGATGCATGTTTGCCATTGCAGCGGCTTTTTTAACAAGGACAATTGACAGTATAAGTTTGTCATTAACACAGCGGCCCGTCACCTGAAAATTATCGAGCGCACGTGCTGTGTTTATGCCGTAATAAGCATGGTTAGGTATTTCTTTTTGACCGAGTAAATCAGTCTCTATTCTGTAAGTGGACATATGTCACCTCATTTATACATGAAAGCCGAGTGTTAAAGTATCCCAGATTATATAAGGAATTTGTATGCCAATATTATATCAGACTCCTGCAAAATTCAATTTGACGATTCATTCATATGAAAATAATTTTAATAAATATGTCGGTTAGATTAATCCTATTGTAACATTAAAATAGTCCATTTTATCGATTGATGCAGTAACATATGTGACCGGCTGTAATGTTTGGTTGAGAAATTCGAAGCGAAGGGGTAAACTGAAACTGTGAGACAACAAATAAAGACTGAAATTATTGACCTATAGATAAGTGAACTGCGAGGAGGGCCTATGATTACACACATACTTTTTGATTTTGATGGCACATTAATGGATACAAATGACCTTATTGTAGAAGCTTTAAATGCTGCAGCTGTGAAGTTTAGAGGGACAAGCATTGAGGCGGACGAGCTTGATGGTATTCTTGGAAAACCGCTAGCGATACAAATGAAACAGTTAGACAGTAACAATTGGGAAGCCATGGATGCGTACTACAGGTCATATTACCGTGAAAGACGTGACGAATACACCAAAGAATTTGATGGGATTAGAGAAATGCTCGATTCATTGAGGGCTATGGGTTTAAAAATGGGTATTGTCTCAAACAAAGGTCGAGCGGGTATTGAGCACGGTCTTTTGAATTTTGATATGCATAGGTATTTTGAGTCGGCAATTTCTGCTGATGATGTTGAGAAAAAAAAGCCGGATCCGGAAGGCATTCTAAAAGCCTTAAGTGAGTTGGGTGGCAAGCCGGAAAACACATTGTTCATTGGCGACAGTGGTCATGATATTGAAAGTGGTAAAAATGCGGGTACAAAAACGATTCTTGTTGGATGGACAATTCTAGACCGAAAAAGACTGATGAAATCATGTCCGGATCATGTGGTTGAAACGCCATCTGAAATCGTCGAGATTGTAAAAGCACTAATTTGATATTAAACCCGGGTAAAACCAATAAAAAGTCCAATTGGATGTTATAAGAATGATGGAGGATTACATATGTCGAGCAAAGTGTACATGATAGACCTGAGTGCAAGAAGCCATAAAGAAAATAAGATGGTGAAGCTTCAAAAGTTATTTGATGCTGTTGGCATGGCAGACTGCATTCATGATAAAGATTTGACGGCTGTAAAGATTCATTTTGGAGAAGTTGGATCAGATGCTTTCATTCAACCGATTCTCGTTCGTCCTATTGTTGAGAAAATAAAAGAAGCGGGTGGAAATCCGTTTGTTACAGATACGAACACACTTTATGCCGGTATGCGTCATAATGCTGTGGATCATCTGAATACGGCGTCGGCTCACGGGTTTGTACCATCTGTTGTAGGCGCTCCGGTCATAATTGCAGACGGTCTTCGTGGTGACAACTATAATAATGTTGAGATTAATAAGAAACACTTTGATAAAGTAAAAATCGCTGGAGATATTGAGCGTGCTCAGAGCATGATTGTCATGAGTCATTTTAAAGGGCATGAAATGGCAGGTTTTGGTGGTGCCATAAAAAATATTGCCATGGGATGTGCCCCATCGCTTGGAAAGAAAGATCAACATTCTACACGTCCGTTTGTAAAAGCAAAACACTGTGTGACTTGTGGTCGATGTTTAGAAGTTTGTCCTGTTGATGCGATCAAATATAAAGAAGAGAAGGCACATATTGATCAAGCAACATGCATTGGTTGTGGTGACTGTATGGCAGTTTGTCCCGCGAAAGCCGTTGTGCTCGACTGGAATACTGAGCTTGTGGATTTCATGGAAAGAATGACGGAATATGCACTGGGTGCTGTTGAGAATAAAAAGGGACGTGTGGCTTATATTAATTTCCTTATGCGAATTTCACCAGATTGTGATTGCTGCTCGTGGTCGGATGCACCCCTCGTTCAAGATATAGGAATACTGGCATCTGATGATCCTGTAGCGATTGACCAAGCCTGTCTTGATCTTGTAAATGCACAGAGGCCACTTCCGGGAACGCGTCTAACAAAAGAGCATGGGCCAGATCATGAATATGGAGATGTATTTAAGGCGATTCATCCGAATACAAAAGGTAACATACAGCTTGAGTATGGCGAAGAAATCGGCCTCGGTTCTCGTAAATATGAGTTGATTCGCCTATGATATATATTCTGATAGATGATCAAGTCAAAGAATATCTCAAAAGAAACAATAAAGAAGTCCTCACATTACGCCTAAGAGAAGGTCAAGGCTGATGTAAGGGTGTTGGGCTCCCGCAAATAGAGCTTAAGGTGCCGGTGGCACTTGGTGAATATGATAAATATGAAAAAGACGACATTGAGGTTTATATTGATAAGAACATCAAGACGTTAAGTGGTCTTGTTCACTTCAAACTTGATAAACTGCTAATGTTTGAAAAAGTGATTGTTCATGGACTGGATCTTGATTTTGATCGAAAGTAATCTTCAATACGAGTATGAATAAATGGAGGTTGTACGTCATGGCGGAACTGATTGAAAAATCATTGGTTGAAGAAAAATTGGAACGTGTACGTCCAATGCTTCAACGAGATGGTGGAGATGTAAAGCTTATTGAAGTGACAGAGGAAGGCATTGTAAAAGTACAGTTGCAAGGCGCTTGCAGTGGATGTCCAGGGGCAACAATGACACTCAAACATTTGATCGAGAAATTTTTAATTCAAGAAATTCCTGAAATTAAAGAAGTTATTGGTGTATAAAGCAGTTTTAAATTGATAAAAAAGGACCATTTACAATCATTGTAAATGGTCCTTTTTTATGCATGTTTTTAGACTTCGGGGGTAATAAATAAAATGAAGGAGGGATCGGGATGAAAAAAATTCTGGTACCAGTTGACGGGCTTGAGACCTGTCAAAAGACGTTCGAAACGGCTATAAGTTTGGCAGATAAATTCGGTGCTGAATTGGTTGTGCTTTATGTTAAACCTATAATTGATCCACTTAGCCATCCGAGCTATGTGGCATTAGAGGAACATAGCGATATACACATTGATGACATTGCCAAAGACATTGCTCAAAAATCTGTTGAGAAGCTAGAGGGTAACAATCGTCAAGTGAAATCAATCATTGAAAGTGGAGATGCGGCATCTACTGTTATTGATGTGGCAAGCCAAGAAGGTTGTGACATGATCGTGATGTGTACCCATGGTATGGGAGCAATGAAGCGATTCTTCTTAGGCAGTGTGACAAATAAAGTTGTACATCATGCGGAAGTGCCTGTTCTTGTCGTGAGATAAATTTAGCCGGCGGGTCTATTTTAAAATTGATTTTAGAACAAAAAGACAACAATGAAAATTATTTGTTGTCTTTTTTCGAGAATGTCTTGACTCTCCACTAAACTGGAGGGTGTATTATAAAGATAGAGATAGAGATAAAAACATTTTTGGAGGGGTTTTATGTATCAGATTGGAGCATTTTCAAAAATGGTTGGAATGACAGTGAAAACATTAAGGTACTATCATGAAATTGGACTGCTCATACCATCCAAGATTGACGAGACATCTGGATATAGATACTATTCAGCGGATGAATTCATAAGGGCGCAGCGTATCAGTCTTTTGAAAAGTTTAAACTTCACTTTGCCCGAGATACATGAAGTTTTATTGCACTTGGAAGATGAACGTGATCTCCATGCCTACCTTCAGGAAAAAAAGGTGCAATTGGATATCCAAATTCGTGAACTTAAAAGTGTTCAAAAATCGATTCAGGTTCATTTAGAACAGGAGGTTTTATTGATGACAGAGCAGAAGTATACGTTTGAAATTCGCGAAATGCCAGAACAGGAAGTTGCAAGTGTTCGGTATTCTGGTCGGTACGACGAAATGGGGATTTACATTAAACAATTGTTCAAAGCAGTTGGTGGAAGTGTTGCTGGGACCCCATTTGCAATGTATTATGATGAGGAATTTAAAGAAGAAGGCGCTGATATAGAAGTGTGTGTGCCTGTGAAAAAGTCTATTAACAAAGGGAGCGTGACCTCAAGAGTACTTGAAGCTTCGCGGTGTTTGGTGACAACACATGTAGGGCCTTATGACGTACTTCACTTCGGATATAAAGCTATGCAAGATGAAATTGCAATTCGTGGTTTGACGTCACTTAGACCAACGCGAGAGGTTTATGAGAAAGGTCCTGGAATGCTCTTAAAGGGCAATCCTGAGAAGTATAGAACCCAAATCATCTTTCCAATTGAGACCGAATAAACATACAAAGTAAGTTATAAAGGCCACTCAAATGAGTGGCCTTTACCTGTAAAATCCTTTAATTAAATAACAATACTGATTAAATAACAATCTCCTCATTTTGCGATTCAGGATCAATCGTCGATTTTTTCAAATCAGTATCTACAGATTTAAATGTTTTTGTGAATCTGACTCCTATGGCAAGTATGGCTTCCATAATTGCGGCAATCAGAAGGACGTATTGTGCTGTAATGATTGACGCTGCAGCAGTTCCAACAAGTATGGAAAGTATTCCAGCAGGTCCGTTGATCATGTCAACAACACTAAAGACTTTACCTCTATTTTCATCAGGCACCGTTTTTTGAAGTACAGAATTGAGGATGATGACATGTGCAGCCCCGATACATCCAAGTATGATAAAAAGGACAATAGAGAGGGGGAACCATTTGTTGAAGGTAAACAGGCCAAGTGCCGCTGCATCAAGCACGAGAACATTTAGAAACAGTTTGAAAGGATTGTCATAGTGTTTTACTTTTATGCCTATTATAAAACTTCCAATAATCGTTCCAATACCAAGTGCAGATAAGAGTGTACCCCAGGCGAGTTCTGCTTTATCTCCCATGTTTAGTGTTTCACGAATGAATACATATATGAGCGTGCCCTGCATAACCATAGTGAAGGTTAAGAACATTTCAATTAAGACCATAAGGCGTATTTTCGAATCGTGCCACATAATTGAAACACCGTCTTTGAATTCAGCCATATGTCCAAACACATCTTGCTTTTCATGCACTTTTTCCAGATGTTTTTCATGGATCGTGATCGATAAAATTATCAATGCAGAAGCCCAGAATGTAAAAGCATCTATTATAAAAGCACGTTCAACGCCCAGAAAACCAACGGTTGCGGCCCCTGTTGCAGAACCAATAATTTGAATAAGACTGTTAGATGATGATTTGAATGAGTTTAGCAGTGGAATATCTTCAGTATCCACCATGCTTGGTTCCATTGCACTTTGTGCAGGTCTTCTGAATACATTCACAGTTGCTTTTATAAATGTCACCATATAAATGAGCGGCAAGCTATTTACAAATAGCGCTGTTAATATGGCCAGGCCACTGCAAATATCTGAGATGGCCATGATTTTCTTTCTTGAGAATCTATCAATAAGAATGCCTGCAAATGCACTAAATAGTAACGTCGGAATCATTTCAAATGTCGCTAAAAATCCCAAGTCGGTGATTTTTCCACCAGAGATGATGTAAACCTTGCGTAGTAGAGCAAAATAGCTGATCTTGCTGCCAAAATTAGAAATGATACCAGCTATAATGAGTTGCATAAAAGCCTTGTTTTTTATAAGTGTTTTATATTCTCCAAAATAGGAAAATAGTTTATCGAGTGTATTTTTCATGTTGTTGTCCTCCGTGTTTGTTCTAAAATGATATACTTTTCACCGATTTTATCAGACAAAAAAACCACAGGGATTCCCTGCGGCATATATCACGTAAATTAAGAACCGTACACTAAAACAGGTCTTATTTAAGGCGAAAAAAACCGCAGGTCAATACACCTGCGGCTCAACATGTAAATTAAGTATTCATGAAGGGGCTGGCGCACTGTTTCGTCATTATTATTAGATTATATTTTGTAAATTGCCGGTTCAATCTGACAGTGTTCATCGAATAATCCCCTTTCACTGGTTGCTGTGAGTCTCGTAATTTATTACCACGATTTAACATGTTTAGTGTAGCACAGGTCATATACAAATTCAATAAAAATATTTTAACGATATAAAAATTAAAATAAGACCTTACAAAATCAACATATGGAGATGTTGGTTTCGTAAGGTCGCATCTGTAAGTGTACATGAGAGTTTTGTAATACTATGCATTCAAATTGACATGACAATATCCATGTGGATTTTTCTTGAGGTATTTTTGATGATACTCCTCAGCTTTATAGTAGCATTTAAGGGGTTCGATTTCTGTAACGAGCGGATCTGTATAATTGGCTTTCTCTTTTTCAACATAAGTTCGAATGTGAGCTTCGTCATTTGGATCAATGAAGTAAATGCCATTTCTATATTGATCACCGATATCTGGTCCTTGTCGATTCCATGCCGTCGGGTCGACAATACGGAAGAATCTTTCTAGAAGACTGTCCAGAGAGATTACAGCAGGATCGTACTTTACATGACAAACCTCAGCATGTTCAGTGAGGTGAGAGCAAACTGCTTCATAAGTCGGATTTTCGGTTTTTCCATTGGCATAACCCACTTCTGTTTCAAGCACACCATCGAGCTGATTAAAATAGGCTTCAACACCCCAAAAGCAACCACCTGCAATAACAATTTCTTTCATGTGAATCATCTCCTCTTTTTGAGAATCATTATCAAGTTTGATTACTTTGATTGTATGCTGATTTATTGAATATGTCAAAACTGGATTGAAATAGTGCAAAATAAAAACTCCGAAGCAAAGTTCGGAGTTTGGTTATAAAATTAATCATCATCGAATAATGAGAACAGGAATGTGTGCATGATGTACAACCTTATTGGTAACAGATCCAAGCAAGAAGCGCTTTACGGCTCCCATGCCATGTGTACACATTAGAATTAAGTCGCAGTCATGCTTTTCAGCGACATCTAATATTGTTGCAGCGGGGTTGCCGGCTTCGGAAACCATAACCACTTCATAAGGGATATCTCCTAATTTTTCCTTTGCTCTTTTTAAAATTTCATGTGATTGCTGTTCGACAGAATAAGCACTTTCCAGTGGGTAAGCTGGATAATTATTGTACTCTGTGAGTGTTGGAAGACCATAAACATTCAATAAAATAACCTTTGCGTTGTAGTTTTCGCCAAATGAATTAATATAGTCCATAATCCTTTCACAGGTATCAGACCCATCAACAGGTACTAAAATCTTTTTAAACATACTCCGACACCTCCCTATTTGCTATTTACCCGACGAATCAAGGAAATATCGAAATGATTATATGTTTTTGATTTGCCACTCAATCGGCTTTTTACCCAGTTGTTTGAGTATGGCATTGGTCTTAGAAAAATGCTTACAACCAAGAAATCCTCTATGCGCTGAAAGGGGACTCGGGTGAGTTGTTTTTAGAATAAAATGGTTTTCATTTGTGATCAAGCTCTCTTTTTGCTGTGCTGGACGACCCCAAAGTAAAAATACAATTGGATCTTCACGATCATTCAAAAGTTCGATGATATGGTTGGTGAATTGTTCCCAGCCCTTTTTCTTATGAGAATGCGCTTCGCCTGCACGCACGGTTAATACGGTATTGAGCAACATGACACCTTGTGTGGCCCAATCGAGAAGATATCCACTGTTTGGGATGGTACAGTCTAAGTCTGAATTCAGTTCTTTATATATATTCTTAAGTGAAGGCGGTGTCTTAACACCAGGTTTAACTGAAAATGATAGACCGTGTGCTTGCCCAGGCCCATGATAAGGATCTTGTCCAATAATCACAACTTTTACATTTTCATAAGCGGTTAAATGAAGAGCGCTAAATATATCATTCATTTCGGGGAATATTGTATGTGATGCATACTCTTTGATTAAAAAAGCCTGTAAGGTTTTATAATAGTCTTTTTCAAATTCGGACTCTAGAAGAAGAGCCCAATCGTTTTCGAAGTTCATATTCATGGGAACATCCTTTCCGTTTTCAGCACACGTGTTATTTTACATCATGTTCAAATGTACTTGGATCATTGGCCATATCAATAAAAACCTGAAGCGCAGGCGAAATATACCTGTTCTTGTGGTAAGCCATTTGAGCATATATACGGTTCTCGTTCTCGAGCTCTAGGCTATCTGCAATGAGGAGGCCAGCGTTGATTTCTTTTTCTACTGTCATCTTTGGTAGAAAAGTTACACCCATTCCATGAATAACCGACTGCTTAACCAGTTCAAGACTCCAAGCTTCCAGTGTGTTCTCAAATTTTGTTTCACGAGACTTCAGGTAATCCTCAAAAATATGTCGAGAGGTACTGCCTTTTTTTGTGTTGATAATTCGAGATATTTTCTCGCTTTGTGCATCTCTTTTTTCTAGGTAATCAGGCGTTGCGACAAAAACCATGTCTGCTTCAGATAAAACGGATACTTGCAGTTCATGTGATTTTATTGCTTTATCGATAACAAAGATAATATCTGCTTCTCCAGTGCTCAATTTGGGCTTTAGTTCTTGATAAGGGGCATTGATCAAGACAATTTCAACATCTGGATATTTATTGGAATAGGCTTGAAACAAAGGCCCTAATTTATAAAGCGCGATGGATTCCTCAGTACCAATTCGAATTGTGCCACGTGGCGCTTGGCCATAACCAGATAGGGTTTCTATTTTTTTGTAGGTATCAAGAAGTTTGTCCACTTGTCGTTCTAGTTGCCGCCCTAAATCCGTCAAGATGATTTGACGACCAATACGGTCGAAAACCTGTCCCGATAAATGATCTTCTATGGCCTGAATATGCGCAGTGATGGTGGATTGTGCATAGCCGAGTTCTTCGCTGGCTTTTGTAAAACTGCCAGTCTCAATAATTTTTTTGAAAGTGATAAAATTGCGAATTTCCATAACGACCTCCTGTATCGATTCAGTTTTATTATATCGAAAAAACCGATGGAAA
>Ga0070725_10001325_pt1 | contig 13977 bp, 14 predicted proteins | sample tdDd002_FD_69781 | JGI IMG/M metagenome (GOLD analysis project Ga0070725, IMG submission 69781) | Marine sediment microbial communities from the Atlantic coast under amendment with organic carbon and nitrate - tdDd00.2 | ecosystem: Environmental > Aquatic > Marine > Coastal > Sediment | place... | reverse complement strand
AGCGATTCAGGCTGTTAAACAAAAAAACAAAACATTAATTAAAAATATCTTTGCAGATTTAAAAGTTAAGCTTAATCAAAACTATTATTTAGCTAAAAATTTAAATCTAAAGCCAAGAGATAAGCAATTATTTGCTTTTAGAGAGGTTTTAAATAAATTATGCATGAGAATTTATATTAGTTCGTCATATGTTAAAAAAATTAGAAAACAAGAAGGTAAATATTTAGATTTTTATATTAACTATATTTTAGAAAATAATTATTATCCTTCAAAGCATTATGCTAGAAAAATAGATGAGACTAAAAAAAATAAAGAAAAATATACTTTAATTAGAGATATGGTTGCAGATAGTACAGATAACTTTATTAAAAATTTCTATCTTGAAAAAAATTCTAAATAGTTGTATACTGCAAGGACATTTTAGATAAAATTCAAACAAATAAAAGAGAATATATTATGATTGACAATATTACTGCTGACACTAAAGAAAAAATGGAAAAGTCAGAAGCTGCCCTTAAACAAGACCTAGGTAGCCTAAGAACAGGCCGTGCTTCAACAGATATCTTAAACGGTATAATGGTTGATGCTTATGGTTCAAAAATGCCTTTAACACAAGTAGGTAACGTATCAGTTGTTGATACAAGAATGCTAAGCGTAACAGTTTGGGATATGAGCATGGTTGAAGCAACAGATAAATCAATTCGTGAATCAGGTTTAGGTTTTAACCCTTCATATGAAGGTAACGTTATTAGAATTCCTCTACCAGAATTAACAGAAGATAGAAGAAAAGAGCTTGTTAAAGTTGCTCATAAATATGCAGAATCTGGTAAGGTAGCTATTAGAAACGTACGTCGTGACGCAATGGATAAAATCAAAAAATCTGATGCAAGTGAAGACGAGCAAAGAGGGTTACAAGACGAAATTCAAAAGCTAACTGATACAGCTGTTAAAAATGTAGATAGCATTCTATCAGATAAAGAAAAAGAAATTCTAACAGTATAATTAGGCGATTATTTCATTTTATTAAGTCAAGTCATGTACTATTAGTACACTTTTGACCAATAAAATAAATTACTCATCCTAATTCTATCTGTTAGATTAATTTTAAAGAGGTCTTTTTTAGATCTCTTTTTTATTTCTGCATAGTTTGTCAACCCTGACTTGATTCGGGTATCTGCATCAAAAGAATGCTCTTATAAAATAGATTAAAGCAAATTAAACTAGTCATGAAGGCTTCCCGCAAGGGGGGCTTTCTTTTTTTATTTACATTTTATCTTTCTTTGTCATCCTTACGTAAGCGGGGATCTATGCTACTACATCACCTTTTTTGTGTTAAAAATATGACATATAATTACTAGATATACGTCCCTTACTTTACAAGCTTTTACCAGTAATGTTATATTAAAAGAGTTATTAAAAAATTAAGAAAAAGGATTCTTTAAATGTTAAAAATACTACGTCATCCTGAACTAGTTTCAGGATCTCTAGGGTTTTATGAAAGAATAAAGCTAAACCGCGGAGCGATGTTTGGTCTTGACGCAAGAATTGCCTTGGCAATATTTGGAGCACTATCTGTAATTTCAGGTGCGGCCTTGTATTCGGCAATTCAAAATTCTCAAGCAACTGCTATTTTAACTGAATTGAGAGAAATTGGAAAAGCTTGGGAGCAGTATTACTTAGATACAGGCGATGATATTACTTCTGATATTAATGCTAACAAGGTTGATCTTCCAACTTCATACTTAATAGAAGATTCAAGTGTAGCAGGTTGGAATGGCCCATACTTAAGTTATGATAAACATAATACTCAGTCATTATTACATCCAGCTTATGATTATGTTGGTTTAAGAGCTTTAACAGGAGATGTCGTTTGGAGTGCTACGGTTGCTCCTTGGTCGCATGCGCCAATTCAATGTACTTCATCAAACCAGTGCAGTATTTGGGCTTTAATTGATTATATACCAAATGCTTCAGTAGTTAAGGCAATTGATGATATAGTTGATAATGATGATGACTTATTACAGGGTAATTTTAGGGCATATATGTCAACATCGGGTGGTTCTGCAAATAAGTGGGCTGTATTCTTAAATATTGCGCCAGTTAAAAATCCAAACTAAATAAAGGATAGATAAAATGTTTAATAAGGGGGCGATGTTTGGACTCTTCAGAGCGTTAAAAAAACAATCCAGTGAATTGTTTTTAGCGAAAAGGCAAAGCGCGGATTCACAAGAAACGCGCGATAGCTTCAAGACGAACCGCGGAGCGATGTTTGGTCTTGACGCAAGAATAGCTTTAGCAATATTTGGAGCGCTATCTGTAATATCTGGAGCTGCGTTATATAGTGCAATTCAGCAAAGCAGGGTTACTCAACTAGTAACAAGTATGACAGAAGTTGGTAAGGCTGTAGAATCTTATTACCTTGATACAGTAGAGTGGCTTCCTATTGATACAACATCTCCAACTAATAAAACAATTACAACGTCAAAATTTTTAAGTGTTGATTCTAGTTTTGCAGGTTGGGATGGTCCTTATGTTCCATATGCTGTATCAAGCTATGCATTAAAACATAATATCTATAATAATATTCATGTTTATTTAGCTACTAATTCGCTAGGCGAGTGTACGGTCGGTAATGCTTGTTATATTTGGGTAGGAGTTAACGGTGTTCCTGCAGAAATAGCGGAAAGCGTTGATAGGGATGTAGATGACTCTGTAGGAAACTCAGGTGATATTTTAATATTTAACTACCCAAGTATACCTGATACAACAACAATTACATTTAAATACGCAGCAATGTCTGGCTATTAAGTAAAAAGGGGAATGATAATGATATTTAACAAAGGAGCAATGTTTGGTCTTGATGCCAGAATTGCCTTAGCAATATTTGGAGCACTATCGGTAATAAGTGGAGCAGCATTATATTCAGCTGTACAAGACTCTCAAGCAACAGCTCTTATAACAGAAATGACAGAGGTTGGTAAAGCCTGGGAGCAGTATTATTTAGATACAGGTGAGAATTTGCCAGTTGATAAAAACCCATCATGTGCAGTTGATTGTCATTATCAATCAGATAAGTTAATCAGCTCAACTAAGGTAGGCTGGAAAGGTCCTTACTTACCGTACACTATAAGTACATCTTGGGAGTTGTCAGCAGGGGATTTCAACTTAGGTATTATTTCTGCATCAACAGATGTTGCTTGGGGCGATAATGGCGTTAAGTGGGCAGATTCATCATGTTCAACAGGACGTAAGTGTTATAACTGGGTGGTTTTTTATAATTTAAGTTTAGATATCTCTTTAGCTAAGAAAATAGATGCTAAGATTGATGGAACCATTGATGGTTCAGATGGGTTATTTAGATGGCGTAACGGAGCGAGCTCAGTAGATTCACTTCATCTAGCAACTCAAGTTATTCCAAATAATAATTAAATAAAATTTAGAATATTGATAAAGTTTAAGGCAAGCGATTCGCTTGCCTTTTCTTTTTATCGATATTTAGTAATTTTTATTTACTATTTCTTGTTTGCATTATAAAATAACTTGCGATTTTGTCTCGCTTTTTGCGCAAATTTTGAACTATTTGTTCTGGCCATACTTGGCTCCTTCTTATTATAAAAATGCTATTATTAGCTTTACCTTATAATTATAAACATAAAAAAAATAACTTTCAAGGCTTTAAGTACTAAAAAAAACTTTAAATATGTCAATCTTTGTGGTAAAATCAATACTAATCTGTGGAATTTATATGTTGAAAATTGCGCTTTATTCGATTTTTTCATTTTCTTTAGTCTTTCGCGGTTCGCATGTATTATTTATACACTTACGCTTCCACGAAACTAAATAAAGTAAAAAACTCATCATAAAACACTTCGTTTCGCTAATTTTCATATATATAAATTATGCTTATAGTTTAATAAAAAAACTATGAGCAAAAGTAATCAAAAAAAGATAAAAAGGAAATAAGAATATGGTAAATATTACTCTGCCAGATGGCTCAGTAAAATCGTTTGAAGGCCCTATTAGTGGCTTTGATGTAGCAATGTCAATTAGCGAGAATTTAGCTCGCGCAACCTATGCAATGAAAATTAATGACGAACAAGCAGATCTACACACTACGATTACCACAGATTCAACGGTAGAGCTTATTACAAATAGAAGCCCAGAAAGCTTAGAAATTATGCGTCACACAGTTGCAGCACAAGTTTTAGCTAAAGCTATTAAAAACCTATACCCAGCTGCAAAACTAGTAATTGGCCCAACAATTGATAGAGGCTTTTATTATGACATTGATATGGAAGAAAAAATTTCTACAGAAGATTTTGAAAAAATCGAAGCAGAAATGAAAAAAATTGCAAAAGAGAAAACAAAAATTCGTATCGAAAAAGTTTCAAAAGAAAAAGCTATTGAAGTTTTTGAGGCTCGTAATGAAGATCACAAAGTTGAAATTCTAAAAAATGCAGATGCAGAGCAAGAATTATTTAATCTTTACTATCAAGGTGAAGGTGATGATGCATTTGTTGACTTATGTCGTGGTCCACACTTACCTGATTTAGGTAAAGTTGGTGTATTTAAGCTAACTGCTGTTTCAGGTGCTTATTTAGGTGGTGATAGTCAAAACAAACAGCTGCAAAGAATTTACGGTACAGCATTCCATGACAAAAAAGAAATGAAGGCATATCTAACAATGATGGAAGAAGCTGAAAAGCGTGATCACCGTAAGATCGCTAAAGCTATGGATCTATTCCACTTTGAGCCTGAGTTTGCTCCAGGTGCTGTATTCTGGCATGATAAGGGTTATAAAATGTATCGTGCTTTAATTGAATATATGAGAACACGTCAGGAAGAAAATGGCTATGAGGAAATCTCAACTCCGGCTGTTATGAACCGTGTATTATGGGAAACTTCAGGTCACTGGCAAAAATATGGTGAGCATAACTATTCTGGTCAAACAGAAGATGGTAAAACATTCTGTATTAAGCCAATGAACTGCCCAGGTGGTATTTTAGTATTTGGTCAAGGTATTAAATCTTATAAAGATCTACCATTAAGAATTGCTGAATTTGGTAAAGTTCATCGTTATGAAGCAAGTGGAGCGCTATCTGGTTTAATGCGTGTTCGTGAGTTTACTCAAGATGATGCTCATATTTATTGCACTCCAGAGCAAATGGAAAAAGAATGTATCGATACTCTTAAACTAGTTCTTGATATTTATAAAGAGTTTGGTTTTGGAGATGTTAAGATTTATCTATCAACTCGTCCAGAAGAGCGTATTGGCTCAGATGATATTTGGGATCTATGTGAAAAATCTCTAGCAACAGCTCTTGAAAATAATGGTTATGAGTTTGAATACCAAGAAGGCGAAGGTGCTTTCTACGGTCCTAAGTTAGAGTTCACATTAACAGATGCGATTGGTCGTGAGTGGCAGTGCGGAACTATTCAGGTTGATATGTTCTTACCTGAAAGATTTGATGTGTCTTATATCGGTGAAGATGGTGAAAAACATCGTCCGGTAATGTTACACAGAGCTTTATTTGGTTCTATTGAGCGTTTCATGGGTATTTTAATCGAGCACTTTGCAGGTAACTTCCCATTATGGTTAGCTCCAACTCAAATTGCTTTAACTGGTATTGTTGACAAGCAAAATGATGCTGTTTTAGAGCTTGAAAAACGTCTAAAACTAGAAGGCTTTAGAGTTATTGCTGATACAAGAAATGAAAAAGTTAACTATAAGATCCGTGAACATTCACACAGTAAAATTCCAGTGATTGGTGTTCTTGGCGATAAAGAAATTGCCGAAGGTAAAATCACAGTTCGTAGGCTTGGTTCAAATGATCAAACTACAATGGATCTAGAAGACTTTATCTTTAGCTTAAAAGAAGAAGTTTTCAACAAATCTCTACCGCCGTTTAAGTCATAATTTTTGATATAAATAATACAATATAATAAAAAACTTCCTGAATGGAGGTTTTTTTATTGCACAAAATGATAAATGATACTATTATAGGTAGAGAATGAAAAGAGGCTATATTTATGAATTATATAGAAAATAGAAGAAAACAAGAGCGCAGGTCTTATAAGGGAAAGTTTAACTTTTATAAACGTCTATTGGAATCTTCAGATAGAAGAAAAGAAAATAAAGAGATGAATAAAGAAATAGGATGCGATACTCAAGTATGGCTTGCTTGTGTAGTATTGTCTATTGTAATTCTTTCTTTAATGTTATTAATTTCATATTATAAAGGGTAGGGTAATGCATTCAAGAAATTTAGTAGATTGGTTCTTGGCATTTTTTAATGTTTTTGTTGTTTGGAGTGCAGGTAGTATTTTAGCAAGTTATAGTTCTCAAGTGTTACAAATTAATCCAGTAGTTTATGTTTGTACTATGTTTTTAAGTTGTTCTTCAGCCCTTTTATTATATGCAGGTCCTGGTAAAAATTCTTTAAATGTATTGCGTTCTGCGCAAACTTGGGGGTATGGTATTGCCTTAATTTTTGGCTTTATTATTGGTTTTGGTTTATTTAGTCAAGTTACCCCTGTTGAAGGTGAATTATTACAGATGTTTACAGCAATTGTTAGTGTTTTTATAGGTTGGCTGTTTTATAATAGGGTTCCAAATAAATTGCAATTGGTAGGTTTGGGGTTTATCTTATCAGGTATTGTTTGGGTTTGTAAAAATTTACCATTAGATAAAATAGCAGTAGTGGTATTTTTATTCTTAACTTTGGCTATTTTTCAGTGTTTAAGGTCTTTTATAGGTGAGAGCCATAAACAATTTAATTATGTTTTAAAATATTCTCAAACTCCGATTAGAGATCAGCTAAGAGTAATTGGATATATTATGTTTACGCTTTCAATGCTGTTTTTGCTTGTTACGTTACCATTAGCGTATGTGCAAAGTTTTAGTGGTGTTAGGATACATCATACAATACCAGTATTATCTGATTTTTTATACTTTAAAGGTATTTTTGTAGCAACTCTTGTAGGTGTTTTAGTTATTTTGCCCGCTAGATTTTTAGAATTTAATTCTTTAGTTAAATTAAAAACAGAAAATTATTTGGCATTAGGAGCTGTTGGTCCCTTTGCAACTATGTTTTGGCAAAGGGCAACCCAAAGTTTTACAGGCTTGGATCTAAAAGAGTTTACAGTCGATGATGTTATCGCTGCTTGTTTAATTACTGCAGGTGGCTTGATTATTGTGGTAAGTAAAATCTTATTTAAAATAAAAGATAAAGACTTATTAAATGAATATGTTGATTTTATTTCAGAAGATGAAGAATCAAAACATGAATCTCATGATATTATATTGAATACGTTAAAGTTCTATAATTCAAATAAGAAAAAGGTTTCAGAAAAACTTAAGCTACCAATTGTTGTTATTAATGATATTCTACAAAATAATCGTGCGCTTTATGCAAGGTATTTAAAAGAAATTACTAGAATTTATAAAAATGATATTTTAACTAAAGATAGTTTAACCAAGATTAATAATAGGCTTTCTCTGGATAAAGATTTAATTAGATTGGATCGGGAATCTTATGATTATTCAATTATTTATATGGACTTAAATAAGTTTAAAGAAATAAATGATACTTTTGGCCACGAGTTCGGTGATCAAGCTTTAAAAGTAGTTGCTGATAGAATTGCAAAATTTGAGGATAAAAACACAAAGGCATACCGTCTTGGTGGTGATGAGTTTGTTATTATTGCAAAAAGAGTAAAATCTAAAGAATTATATTCCCTGGTAGATTCTTTGAAACAAGAAATTATTCATCCATTCTTATTAGATAAAATAGATGTTGTTGTAAACGTTGGGGTAAGCATTGGTATTGCTATATCAATTGAACATAAAGAGAAAAGAGCTTCTGAGCTTTTATCAATTGCTGATAGTGGGATGTATGAACAAAAGCATGCAAGATAAGTTTAAAGGTGCTAAAATTGTTTAGTAAAAGCTCCCATCGGGGAGCTTTCTTTATTTGTTTAATATAGTATTATAATTTAGTTTAAAGCCTGGTTATTATATTTTAATTTTATCTCAATAAACTTATTTAAATTTCATTACCTATGTCACTACATAGCTTGCAAAAATTTAAACAACTTTCTTTTTGTAAAATGAATTCTAATTATCCTTTCTTTAAATTAAATTATAATATGTTGTTGGATTTAGCTTTTCCAAGCTAAGAATGTATCTATAGACTTGTTTTTAAACATAACGGTTGCTTTTGATCTTATTTTATAACCGTGTTTATGATAAAATTCAACAGCATTTTTAGATACTTTTGATTCAATTGGTTTTGTTAGTTTTTCCTCTAGGTGTTTTAAAATTTTTGTTGCTACTCCACGTTTTTGGAAATCCGGGTCAACGTATAATAATTTTAGATTATTTTCAATTATAGAACCAAATCCAATAACTTTTTTATCTATAAGTGCAACTACTGTGTAATACTGCTCTAAAGTAATGATTTGCTCGGCTCTTTTCGAGTTTTCTGGAGCCCATGCTTGCTTTAGTTCTTGAGAGTACAAGTAGTCTTCAATATTTAAGATTGCATTTCGATGAATTTCAAAAATTCTCTCTGCATCAGATTCTTTAGCAGGACGGATAATTATGTTTGTCATATTATTTCCTTTGTCTTGTTATCTTCACATATTATATATTTATTCTATACTCTGTGCAAGACTCTTGCTGAAAAAATGCTCATTAAAATTCTCCTTTCTTTTTATTGTAATTAATATTTAGATATTTAACTTATCGTAAACTATTTTTTTATAGCTTTTCAAAGTTTGGATAACTTTATAATTATCGTTATAAGGTCTTAAACAAACATAACAAAATAGGTATGCGAGGCTATGTTTTGTATAACATTTGATATCTTTTCTTAGCAAAAGCTAAAAATAAAAAAGCTCCAACTTGGAGCTTTTTTTTGAATGTTTTATTTGTTTGCTAGAATAGTGTCTATATAGTTTGAAACTATAATTACAACATCACCAATGGAGTTTTCGCAAGTGTTGATTTTAATAGAATCAATAGCAGGAATCATAGGTCTAACTTCTCGGCTTCTATCGGTATCATCTCTTTTTTTGATACTTGCAAGAATATCATCATAGTTTGCTTGTGTTCCAGATTCTTCTAGTTGAGTGACTCTACGTTCTGCACGTACTTCAGGAGAGCAATCTAAAAATACTTTAATGGGGGCATCTGGAGCAATAAAGGTGCCTATGTCACGACCGTCTAGAATAACACCTTTTGAACGATATTTTTTAGCAAAGTTTTTTTGAAACTCATCTAGGTTAAGTCTAACTTGATGAATTGTAGCAATCTTTGATGCCATAGCGCCTGTTTCAGGGCTTCTAATGATATTTGTAACATCAATGCCTTCAAGAGTAATTCTAAAGTCTCTAGTAAAGTCAAATTCTAGATTTTTAGCATAAAAAATGGCCTTAAGTTCTAAATTGTCATCTGTTAGATATTCATCTTTTAATAAGCAAAGGGCAACTGCTCTAAATAACGCACCTGTATCTAAATATCGGAACCCATACTTTGCTACCAAGTTTTGAGCTAGAGTTCCCTTACCAGCACCAGCTGGGCCATCAATTGCTATAATCATTACTATAGTTCATCCTCTTCTTTTGAAGGTAATCCAGATATTAATAAAATGAAAATAAAACTATATACACTTAAAGCCGATCCTAGGGTACCTAATGGTATTGAAATGCCAAAAGCGTATTCGATACAAGAAATAAGATAGTATATTACTACAGGGAATGAATAGTTTAAGTGATTAAACACATCATTAGTTCTTTTCATTATAGCCGGTATTGAAAGTAACATAACCAGGCATAACCATAATATACTAGGAATAGCGTTGGTTACTTGTGTTCCAACAGATGCAGTATATTCTGAATTTTCAAGAGTTTTTTGTAGTCCTTGTTCAGGCGTTAAGTTACTTGTCATAGAAATATTGTTAGCTTGAGATAATACATCTTCTTTAATAGTCGTTAGAGCGTTAAAATCTGTATAAAGAGCATAAATAGCAATTAAAAAGATAGATATGATTAGCATAACAAGAGCAAAAGTTTTTCTTGTATATCTTTCATTTATATTAAAAAAATAGTTATAAATAAATCCAATAAAAGGATTACTTGTGTTTATTATTATATTCATAGAATTATTCCTCGTCTTCTGTATTTTCAATAAAGTCAAATAGTGATGGCTCTTCCTCTTCTTTACCCATCATATCAACTAAGGCCTCTGTTGGGATAGCTTTAGTTTTTTCAACAAGCTCTTCAGGCATATTATAATTTAGTTCTTGGTCATCTTTTAATTCGATATCTAAGAATTCAGCGCCATTGCTAAAGCCATGTAATGCTTTTTTGCCAGCTGTGGCACGACGAGCGATAAATTGAGCAAAGTCATCGTTAGTGATTGTTCTTTGACGTTTAGCACCTGTTAAGCTTTGCATAATAAAGCCGTAGTTATAATCAAAAGTGATAAAGTCTAATAAAGAGTCACCTTCTTTAACATTAATTGTTTTAACACCTTTACCTCTGCCAAGCTCTGGTAGATCATTTAGAGGGAATGCTAGCATTTTACCGCTTTCAGAAAAGGCAATAAACATATTACCTTTAATTGGTTTAATTACTTTTGCTACATCTTTTTTTCCAACGTTTAGAATTTGTTTACCATTTTTAGTTTGGCTAATTAAATTATCTTTTGTTGATTTAAATGCATAACCCATTTGTGAAGAAATAACGTAGTTTTCATCAAGTGGAGTAAATGCTTGGATAACTTTATCTCCATTAATGTCAACCATCATATTAACAGGCTCACCAAAGCCACGACCAGCTGGAAGTAGGTGGTTTTGTAAAGTATAAGCTCGGCCTTTTGCAGTAAATAGAATTGTTTTTTCTGTAGTGTAAGTTTCAAGTCTTACAAACTCATCATCACCTTCTTTATATTTTACATCTTGATCTTTAATATGGCCTTTAACTGCTTTAACCCAGCCTTTTTCAGATAGTAGAACCGTAATAGGTTCTTTTTCAATTTGATCTTCAATGCTTACGGCAATATCTGGAATATTAGAATTAATAGTTGAACGACGTTCATCCGCAAACTCTTTCTTAATAGTTTTGAATTCTTCACGAAGTACCTTGGCTTGTAAATCATCGTCTGCAATAAGTAGTTTTAAGTATTCTTGCTCTTTTTCTAAATCTGTAATTTCATTTTTAATTTCTAATTCATCAAGTTTTCTTAAACGACGTAACCTCATGTTTAAGATAGCTTCAGCTTGAACATCTGTAATAGAAAATCTTTCCATTAGAACTGGTTTAGGCTGGTCTTGAGTTTTAATGATTTCAATAACTTCATCTAGGTTTACATAAACAACCATGTAAGCTGCTAAAATGTGTAAACGATCTGCGATTTTATCAAGTCTGAAGTTTGATTTTCTGATTAAAACATTACGACGGTGATTAATAAAGCATTCTAGCATTCTTCTTAATGACATTAGCTCAGGAGCGCCATTAGCATTAAGTGCATTCATGTTTACAGAAAATCTAGTTTCTAGCTCTGTAAGTTTAAATAATTGCTCCATTAAAGCTTCTGCATTAACGGTTCTTGTTTTAGGCTCAAGAACAATTCTCATATTTTCATCAGATTCATCCATAATATCAGCTAAGAATGGAATTTTTTTGTTAACTACTAAGTCAGCAATTTTTTCAATTAGTTTTGATTTTGTTACTTGGTATGGAATTTCTGTAATAACGATTTGGTATTGACCTCTACCTAAATCTTCAATTTCCCATTTAGCACGTAAACGAATAGAGCCTCTACCTGTTAGATAAGCTTTTTGTATTTCTTTATGGTCTTCAACAATAACACCGCCTGTTGGGAAGTCTGGTGCTTTAATAAGACTGAATAATGTTTCATCATGGCAATTTGGTGATTTTAAAATAGTCATTAAACCATCGCATAGTTCGCCTACATTATGTGGAGGAATAGATGTTGCTAAACCAACGGCAATACCTGATGCACCATTTGCAAGTAGGTTAGGGAAGCATGCTGGTAGAACAGCAGGTTCAGACTCTGACTCATCATAGTTATCAATATAATCAACAGTACCTTGATCTAAATCTTTAAGTAAAAATTCAGCAACTTTAGTAAGTTTTGCTTCTGTATACCTCATTGCAGCTGCAGAGTCTCCATCAACAGAACCAAAGTTACCCTGGCCATCAACTAGTGGATAGCGAACAGCAAAGTCTTGCGCTAGACGAACCATTGCATTATAAACAGACTGGTCACCATGAGGATGATATTTACCAATTACATCACCAACAACCCTAGCACATTTTTTATAACTAGAGTTTGGCATAAGCTTTAGTTGGCGCATTGCAAATAATAATCTACGGTGAACAGGCTTCATGCCATCTCTAACATCAGGAAGAGCCCTAGATGTAATAGTAGATAAGGCATAAGTTAAATATCTGTCTTTAAGTTCGTTTGAAAAATCACCTTTAATTATATTTGTCATGATCTGTCCTTATAAAATTTTAATTTAAATTTCTAACTTAGTAACTACTTCATCAGAGTTGTAGTTAACTTTAATTCGTTTGATTTCACCTTTGTTTAACTCATACGGAGTTAAAACTAACTCAGGAAGAGTTGTAAATAAGAAAATAGCATTTACACCAAGCCATAAAGCAGCTCTGCCTGAATTAGGTTCATTGCCAACTTCAAATTCATAAATTGCTTGTGAGGCGTCATCTTGTAGCTTTTTATAGCTTGTTGGGGCGCCTAGTACTGATTCTACTTGAAAGCGAGACATTCCTTCATGGAATGATTGGATATTTGGAGATTCTTTACCATCTGCTGCTAAATAAACAGAACAGCCTTGTAAAATTAGTATAACAACTAATAATGATTTTTTAAACATAATACACACTTACCTTTTTATTCAACAATAGAAAGTCTAAAAAATAGATTATTTTCTGCAAAAAACATATCTGTCTTTGGATTTGCTTCTGATTTGATTTTATTAAAATCTGCTGAAGATAAGTTTGTGATTTTAATCCATTTATAGCAGTTAGATATATAATCAAGAGGGCATGATTTAGTTGGAATAGCAGTTGCTTCCATAAAATCAATATTACCATCTGAATAGCTATCTAAAATAGCTTTTGAAATATATGGACCATTCCATTTTGCAATACTTTGAGTGTTTTGATAAAGATCTGCAATAGTTTCAGGAGCTTCACCTAAATCAACGACATATGAACTATAAGCAAAGTATAGCTTATTAATTGTTAACATAAGCTCTTTACCTTTTGTTTTACTCATAACAAAAACAATTGCTAAGAATATCACAAGAATAAAACCACCAACTACACCATATAAAACTTTTTTATTATCCATACTACTTCTACCCACAGTCCTATTTTAAATTTTTTAGATAATTAATAACCTTTTGACGCTCTTCTGGTTTTTTCATACCATTAAAGGCCATTTTAGTTTTGGGAATAAATTTCTTAGGTTTAGTAAGAAACTTATCTAAATTCTCATCATTCCATACTATATTAGCATTTTTAAAACTTTTTGAATACTTAAAAGTATCATCTGTTGCAATTTTTTTCATATAGATAGAAAATAAGTTAGGGCCAATTTTATTTTTGCCGTTGGCTTTAAAAGTATGACATGTTTTACATTGCTTTACTAATTTTTCTACTGGCTTGCTTTTGGGTGTTGCAATAGGGGCTTCAGCGCTTGCTTCTTGCACATCAATTAGTTCAGTTAGTAGCTGAGGGTCATTATAATCAACCTTAGCAAGGTCATAAGCTCCTACTGAAAAAATTACAAATACTGCTGATATTAAAAACGAGTATGCTGTGTTTTTATTCATAATACAAATTCTCTTTTTTTATTGATACTTATCTAATAGTGTATTATTATAATACCTTAATAATAATTAAATATAAAACAACTGACAA
>Ga0070725_10001321_pt1 | contig 13993 bp, 12 predicted proteins | sample tdDd002_FD_69781 | JGI IMG/M metagenome (GOLD analysis project Ga0070725, IMG submission 69781) | Marine sediment microbial communities from the Atlantic coast under amendment with organic carbon and nitrate - tdDd00.2 | ecosystem: Environmental > Aquatic > Marine > Coastal > Sediment | place... | reverse complement strand
ATAGAACTATTTGGTTAAAAAAGTCATGACAGAGTTATTGAAATCTTGGTTATCCAAGGGGCCATCGAGCCAACAACTTATCAGCTTCAATCACCATGATATTGTCAACGGTGCAGCCTTCACGAGCCAGGTTGCCAATGTCCACCAGCAACTGAGCCAGTCACAAGCACAGCGTTGGCTGCTGGCATGCGAAAGTAGTGACCTGTTTGCAGTGGGATTGTGCGCCGCACTTCTTGCCGGAAAAGAGGTGGTTCTTCCATCAAACACTCAGACAGGCACCTTGAGTGAGATAACCCATGAGTTCGATGGAGTCATTTCTGATCAGCCTCTTTGTGAAGGCAAAGCTTTCATCATGCTGAAGAAAGACCTCCATCAAACCAATAACATTTGGCCGGAATGTGACAACTACGGAAAGCTCGTGCTCTTTACTTCAGGAAGTAGCGGTCACCCCAAGGCCGTATGCAAAACACTGGAGCAGTTAGACGCCGAAGTCAGCATCCTTGAGAACACCTTCGCCAAGCACCTTCCGCACTGCAGCGTGATATCGACCGTTTCTCATCAACACATCTATGGACTGCTGTTTAAGATCCTGTGGCCACTCGCTGCCAGCCGTCCATTTCTAAGCGATATTGTTGAATACCCGGAGACACTGACTTACTACACGAGTTTATTCCCCAATCTTTGTTTGATCAGTAGCCCGGCTCAATTATCCCGCCTTCCGGAATCTTTGGATAATGAACGCCAATTAAGATCCCCAAGCCTGGTATTCAGCTCTGGGGGACCGCTTAATTTCGAGGCGGCCCAGGGTATCGCCCACTGTTATGGTCGACATCCCATCGAGGTATTCGGCAGTACAGAAACAGGCGGAATAGCCTACCGCAGACAGACTCAGCAAGATCAACCTTGGCGCGTTTTCGACAGCATTGAGATCGGGCAGGATGATAAAGATGGCGCATTGCTGCTTAAATCACCCTATCTTGAGAATGATGAATGGCTGAGATGCGAAGATAAAATCACTCTTCTCAAGCCTGGTGAGTTCCAGTTACAGGGGCGACTCGACCGGGTAGTAAAAATCGAAGAGAAACGTCTGTCACTGGTGCAGATGGAGGCTCTACTGGAGAGCCACCCACTGGTCAGTCAGGCGGCGCTACTTGTCTTAGAGCAGCCACGTACCCAACTTGGCGCCGTCATAGAGTTATCTCAGCACGGCAAAGAGAAGTTAGATGCCGAAGGAAAGCTCAGCCTGAATAACCTTTTTAAGGCTCATCTGTTGACTCAGTTCGAACGCGTCACTCTGCCCAGGCGATGGCGATATCCTGAAACTGTTCCCGTAAATTCACAGGGAAAACGATTAGCCAATCAATTATCTGAGTTATTCGAACATGATTAAATCCAAGCTTCCCAGAGTCCTCTCGACAGACATTCAAGGCGAAGCCATAGAGTGGCGAATATTTATCGACGCTGGCCTGCCATTTTTTGACGGCCACTTTCCCGAACAAGCCGTACTGCCGGGCGTGACTCAGTTAGACTGGGCAATTCGTATGGGGTGTGAGCATTTCAATTATCCTGTTGATGTTGCCACCTTAGAGGTGCTTAAGTTTCAGCAGTTAATGCTGCCAAACTCTGAGGTAACCCTGAAAATCTCTCAAAACAGCAGTAAAACCAAATTGCTCTTTAGCTATTTTGATGATGAGAAGCGCTTCGCGTCGGGGCGGATCTTGCTTGCCTCCCCGACCGTTGCCGATACAGAGGTCAGCTGATGCAATTAGCATTGGTCATTCCTAACTACAATCATCAGGCTGCGATCGAGAAGACCCTTGAATCACTGGCTGCACTCGATCTTCATTGTTATCTGGTAGACGATGGTAGCAATGATGAAACACGGCACCTGTTAATCTCTCTTGCCGATAAGTATTCATGGGTAACGCTATTACATCACCCATTTAACCGTGGCAAAGGGGCCGCAGTGACTACAGGTCTGCGAGCCGCCTATAAAGATGGCTATAGCCACGCACTACAGGTCGATGCCGATGGCCAGCATAACTTAGACGATATCCCGGCCATGCTAGCCAAGGCAGAGGCACATCCCGAAGCCTTGATATCCGGCCTGCCTCAATATGATGAATCGGTTCCTAAGAGTCGATTCTATGCACGCTATCTCACCCACTTCTGGGTGTGGGTTGAAACCTTAAGTTTCGATATTCAAGATTCCATGTGTGGCTTTCGTGTCTATCCTCTTGCCGCCACCGAAAAGCTATTCCTGAGTCAGGCCTTAGGCGAACGAATGGACTTCGATATTGAAGTTTTAGTTCGCCTGCACTGGGCTGGCACAGAGGTTATCCATCTACCTACGCAAGTGATCTATCCCGAAGATGGCATCAGCCACTTTCAGGGGTTATGGGATAATCTGCGGATCTCAGGTATGCACACACGGCTGTTCTTCGGCATGCTAAAACGTTTGCCACAGAGGTTAATCAAGAGTAATCAAGATGACCACTGGTCCTCTATCACCGAACGCGGCAGTTATTGGGGAATAAAATTACTGGCTGCCAGCTATAAACTCGGCGGACACTGGCTATGCCGTGCCATCATGTATCCCGTGATCTTCTATTTCTTCTTAACGGGTCGCAGCGCCAGAGATGCCTCGCTCACATTCTTGAACCAGGTAAAAAACTATGATCCGGAGCAGCCACAGCTACAAGGAAAAGTAGGCTGGCGTCAAAGCCTCAAACACTTCCTTGCCTTCGGTAATGCAGCCTTAGATCGCATCGATGCCTGGTGCGACCGCATTCAACTCAGCCAGGTTGATTTTCCCAATCGCGCCCTCCTGGCCGATCAGCTTGCTGCCGGTCAGGGGGCAGTATTATTGGTCTCTCACCTGGGGAACCTTGAGCTATGTCGCGCCATTTCCGTTCACCAGAAGCGAGTCAAAGTGAACGTCATGGTGTTAACCCAAAATGCCGAAAATTTTAATCGCGTCTTAAAACAGCTCAATCCGGATAGCTCGCTTAACCTTATTCAGGTCACCGACTTAGGTCCGACAACCTCAATGTTACTGCAACAGAAGATTGAAGATGGAGAGCTGGTCGTTATCGCAGGGGATAGAACCTCATCTAATACCCAAGGCCGGGTGATCTATGCCCCCTTCATGGGAAAACAGGCACCCTTCCCTCAGGGACCCTTTATTCTTGCGGGGTTACTCGACTGCCCCGTGTATTTAATGTTTTGTCTTCGTGAACAGGGCCGCTACAGGGTCCACCTGGAAACATTCTCGAATACACTGAAAGGCCCCAGAAAAGGTCGAATGCAAAGACTCGAAGACGCCGTTAATAACTACAGTTCACGGCTCGAATATTATGCGCGGCGTGAACCGCTGCAATGGTTTAATTTTTTTGATTTTTGGCGTAAGGACAGCGAAATCCAGCGAACCAATTTTCACGGTAAAGACAGGACAGATAAATAGATGACTCAGACTAATCAATCAAACCAAAGCGAGATGATTGTTCATTTTGGTCACAGGGCCTTATCCCTGGAAGATGTCGTTGCGGTAGCCAAAGGCGCTAAAGCAAAATTAAAAGAAAGTCATGATTATCAGGCCTATATTCAGAAAGGGGCTAACTTCATCGACAGCCTGCTTAACGAAGAAGGAGTGGTCTATGGTGTCACAACTGGCTATGGCGACTCTTGCACGGTTACAGTGGGCCTGGATCTGGTCCATGAACTTCCCCTGCATCTGACTCGATTTCACGGCTGCGGCTTAGGTGAAATACTCTCTCCCATGCAGGCTCGAGCCGTTATGGCTTGTCGCCTCAGTTCACTCGCGGTCGGTAAGTCTGGCGTGAGTTACGAACTACTGCAGAGAATTGAAACCTTACTTAACCTTAATATCATTCCGGTGATCCCGGAGGAGGGGTCTGTAGGGGCCAGTGGCGACCTTACTCCCCTGTCCTATCTGGCCGCGGTGCTCGTGGGCGAGCGTGATGTTATCTATGAAGGTGTGCGTCAGCCCACTGCCGACGTTTATGCCAAACTCAACATTACCCCGTTAAGACTGCGCCCGAAAGAGGGATTAGCCCTCATGAACGGTACCGCCGTCATGACGGCACTGGCATGTTTAGCATATGACAGAGCCCAATATCTCAGCCGCTTAGCGAGCCGCATCACCGCGATGGCATCACTCACTCTGAAGGGAAATTCCAACCACTTCGATGATATCTTGTTCGCCGCTAAGCCTCATCCGGGACAAAACCAGATAGCCGCCTGGATCCGCGAAGATCTCAATCATCATGAGCATCCTAGAAATTCAGACAGACTTCAGGATAGATACTCTATCCGCTGCGCACCGCATATTATCGGTGTGTTACAGGATGCACTGCCTTTCATGCGTCAGTTTATCGAGACTGAGTTAAACAGTGCCAACGATAACCCTATCGTCGACGCCGAAGGGGAGCACATTCTTCATGGCGGTCACTTCTATGGCGGCCATATCGCCTTCGTCATGGATTCGATGAAAAATACCGTGGCCAATATCGCCGATCTCATCGATCGTCAGATGGCTCTGGTCATGGATCCTAAGTTCAATAACGGCCTTCCCGCTAATCTGTCGGCATCGACAGGGGCAAGACGCTCAATTAACCATGGTTTCAAAGCCGTGCAGATAGGCGTATCCGCCTGGACCGCCGAAGCACTGAAAAATACCATGCCCGCCAGCGTTTTCTCCCGCTCTACTGAGTGCCACAATCAAGATAAAGTCAGCATGGGTACCATAGCGGCCCGCGACTGCATGCGTGTACTCCAGCTGACGGAGCAGGTTGCCGCAGCCGCGCTGTTAGCCATGACTCAGGGGATTAATTTACGGGTATCCCAAGGAGAGCTTTGCCACTCCTCGCTGACGCCATCCGTAGCCAAGACCCTTGAGCAAGTGAAGGCTGACTTTGAGCTACTGACAGAAGACAGACCGCTTGAGCCGGTCCTCAGGCAGACAGTAGACAAGATCCAGCATGGTTTATGGGAAGTGTGTTCATGACCAGGCTATCGCGCAAAGCTATCTTGACCACAGAGCTGGAGATATTGATCCCGTTTCATGATGTCGACTCCATGGGCATCACCTGGCATGGCAACTATTTGCGTTATTTTGAAATTGTCCGTTGTCAGCTATTAGATGAAATCCAATACGGCTACCGGGAGATGCAGGCCTCGGGTTACTCCTGGCCTATCGTCGATCTGCAGATAAAGTACGTTCAACCCAGCACGTTTGAGCAAAAAGTTAAGGTTATCGCCTCGCTCGTCGAATGGGAGAACCGAATCAAGATCAACTACCAGGTCAGGGATGTCGCCACCAATCAGCGGCTCACCAAGGGCTACACAATACAAGCCGCCGTTGAAACAGCAACCAACGAGCTATGCTTCGTGACGCCCGATATCTTCAGAGATAAAATTGCTCACCTGATAGAGAAAGTTACCCCGGCTATATCCGCAGGAAGCAGCCTATGAAGTCACTTATAAGTGCTTATAGCAGAAGGCTCGCAGCAGGCTTATTGCGGGGGCAAGGTTTTTTCGGTTTACTCCTGCTGCTGAGCCTGAGCATATTTAACAGCCATGCTACACAATCTGCTAGTTATGACACTCTTTTTGAATCGACAGCTGACAATGAACGGCTGCAGGCATTGGCCGAGCGAGTCATGATAGGTGAGAGTGCCAGTGGGAAATTCACTCAATATCGTACACTTAAGGTTCTTAAAAAGCCCTTGGTCAGCCATGGCCTGTTTATTTTTGATTATCGACTCGGCCTGGTGTGGCAGCAGACTCACCCCTTTGAAACGACACTGATATTAAAAGATGGGGAGCTGATACAGATAGATAGCGCGGGGAGAAAGCAGGTATCACAGGCAGGTTCCAATCAGGGAGCCGCTACCATAGCGCAAACCATGCCGAAATTATTGTCGGCACTGCTTAGTGGTAACCTGAACGAGTTAAGTGAGAATTTTAATCTGTACCTCAAGCCAAACGACTCACAAAACGGTTCACAAGAGAATAGTCAACATCCTTGGCAGCTGGGGTTAATCCCCAAAGACCCCTTACTCATTAAGGCGATACCTCAAATGGTATTAGAAGGTGAGGAGCAAGTATCGGCCCTTACCCTACTGAGCAACAATGGCGACAAGAGCAGAATTGAGTTTGAGCAGATAAGCAAGGCTCCGCTCTCTGAAGAACAGCTACTGCTGCTATCAGATAAGCAGAGTGAGACTTCTCTTGAGGTTCAGCCCGAAGCTGAGCCAGAACTTAATCCATGATAGATAAACTGGCACTCAGCTTGAGTCAATGTCCGATAAGGCTCAAATTTGCCCTCTGGGTGTTATTCCTGTGCATCACCACATTAACCGGCCTACAGCTATGGCAGGGCGGGGCCAAAATCCAAAGTGATATTCTGGCTATGCTGCCGGAGCTCAAAGAAGATCCCTTAACCGAAACCGCACTGGCGCGTGTCGAAAAGCAGCTATCAAACACTGTCTATATCGCCCTGCTCGCCGACGATGAAAGCCAGGCTGTTACTGCTGCGAAGACCTTGATGGAAAGCCTTTCATCCAGCGAACGAGGCGCATTCGTCGATATAAGAAGCGCCGATCTCAATCAGGCTCAGGCACTGAACCAGTTCTATTTTAGTCATAGATTTAACTTGTTAACCCGGACTCAGGCTCACGCCCTCTCATCAGGCAAGTTAAACGAACTGATCCAGCAGGCTCAGAGTCAGCTCTACAATGCTTTTGGCTACGCTAACAGTGGCTTAATCGCCAATGACCCTCTGCTGCTCTATCCTGACAACCTGCAGGCTCTCGCTCCAAAACAGACACTGCAGGTGCAGCAGGGGATACTGCTGGGACAAGCCCGGCAGACAGACAAGAATTCGAACTCAACGGATCATATAGCCGCCATTGTTATGGCCAAGGGCGTGGGTAGTGCCTTTAATCCAAATACACAAGAACTACAGATGGCCGTGCTACAAGAGGCATTAGAGACGGTTAAGACCCAAAATAAGCAGATAGAGGTACTCAAAGCCGGCGCCCTGTTTCATGCCAGCGCCGCGACTAAGAGTGCCAAGAGTGAAGTCTCCACTCTGGGACTCGCCTCACTTATCGGCGTGAGTCTGCTCGTCTGGCTCGCCTTTCGTTCGATAATGCCTCTGAGCATCGCACTATTGACGATAGCCACCAGCCTGTTATCCGCGGTAGTGATGACATTGCTGATCTTCTCAGAGATTCACCTGCTGACCTTAGTATTTGGTACCAGCCTGATAGGGATTGCCATCGACTATAATTTTCACTTTTATTGTGAACGGCTGGCTCAAACCAACAAGAGTGCCAACGATGTCATAAGACACATATTTCCGGCGATCACCCTTGCACTGCTTACCAGTGTACTCGCCTATTCAGGAATAGGACTGGCCCCCTTCCCCGGAATGCAGCAGGTTGCCGTTTTTTGTGCCGCCGGCCTGTTCGGCGCCTATATAACCTTAATTTGGGCCTATCCGCTACTCGCCTCGGGTCCACTGCCTTCCGGTGAGAAGCCACTCACTATGGCAGCTGCTTACCTGACTCAATTGAATACCTTATCGAGGTCTTTAAATTTAAAAGTTGGGGTCGTGTTACTCGCCCTGTCGGTCATCATCTCAGCATTTGGCCTTTATCGACTCACCAGTGACGATGATATTCGCAATCTTCAGCAGAGTCCGCTGTCGGTATTAAATGAAGAGCAGCAGCTCAGAGGTATTCTCAGTGGTGGCACGGATAATCAATTCCTGCTCGTTAGAGCCGATACAGAAGAGTTATTGTTACAGCGACTGGAAATACTCGCCCCTAAGCTTAACAATGCAGTAAAAGATGGTTTGATTGGTAATGCTTTTAGCCTAAGTAGTTATCTTCCAAGCAGGAGTAAACAAGAGAGTAATTACCGTTTACAGGGCCATATATACCAACAAGATTTAACCCGGGTCATTGTAAGCCTTGGGCTCGATGACTCACTAAACTCTGACTTAGCCTTGGCTTATCAGAAGGCGAAAGGAAGCTATATAGATGCAGTTTCCTTTATCGGTTCCGATGCAGGAAAACTGTTTAAGCCGCTATGGATAGCCCCAACATCACAGCAAGATGAATACGGTGCCATCGTGTTGCTTGGCGGAATAACCGATATAGACAAATTAGAAAGTTTCTTCACCGGGCAGCCCTATGTTCAGTTGGTGGATAAAGTCGGTGACATCTCAGGCATCATGGGCCAATACCGGGAATTAACCCTGTGGCTACTTGCCATCGCCATGGTCATGGCGGCCATCATGTTCAGCACCCGTTTCACGTTTAAACTGGCCGCTCTCGTCGTCGCCGTGCCAGCCCTTTCTGCGATATTGACCCTCTCACTGCTTGGACTGATTGGGGCTCCCCTGACACTATTTCATGCCCTGGCCCTTATTCTCGTTTTTGGTATCGGGGTCGATTACAGCTTGTTTTTTGCCGAATCGAAACAGCAGAGCCGTGGCGTGATGATGGCGGTCTTTATGTCTGCCTGTTCGACCATTCTAGCCTTCGGTTTGCTGGCATTCAGCAGTACGCCGGCCATACATAGCTTTGGGCTGACACTCCTGCTGGGGATTGGCTTCACCTTTGCCCTATCCCCCTTTATTCAAACTTTCACAAGGACTTTTAAGTGATGCATGCCTCTTCGCCGACGCCAGAGACTCTGACTGATATTGATGTAGTTATCATAGGTGCAGGACCATCGGGTAGCATAGCCGGCAGTCTTCTTCACCAACAAGGTAAGCGAGTTATTGTCATCGAAAAGCAGCAGTTTCCACGCTTTTCCATCGGTGAGAGTCTACTGCCTTGCTGTATGCAATGGCTCGATGAGGCAAACATGCTCGAAGCCGTCAACCAGGCAGGTTTTCAGTTCAAGAACGGCGCCGCTTTCCGTTATAAAGATCAATACACAGATTTCGATTTTAGCGAAAAATTCACACCGGGACCGGGGACAACCTTTCAGGTCGAACGCGCCGGCTTCGATAAACTCCTTGCAGATACGGCTGCCAAACAGGGCGTTGAGATCCGCTACGGCGAAACGGTTACAGCAGTCGACCTGACCGGCAAGCCTAAGCTAACGGTAATTGATGCCAACGGAGAGACGTACCTTATAGAGGCTGAGTATCTTTTGGATGCCAGTGGGTTTGGTCGTGTTCTGCCTAAGTTACTCGAACTGGAAAAACCTTCTAACCTGGCCAACCGTAGTGCCATATTTACCCACATCCGGGATAACATTGATGATAAAGAGGTCGATGACAGGCCCTTTGACCGTGATAAAATATTGATCAGCGTTCACCCCGAAAACAAGGATATCTGGTTTTGGCTGATCCCGTTAGGCCCCGACAGATGCTCTCTAGGCGTCGTCGGCGAACCACACCTTCTGGGTGGCTCAGAGCTTAGCCTGGAAGGGCTATTGATGGATATGGTCAATCAGGAACCTGGCCTGAAAAGGCTATTGGCCGACGCCGAAATTCTGCGTGAGTGTGCGGTACTAAAAGGCTACTCCGCCAATGTCAGCACCTTGGCCACCAACAAGTTTGCCCTGTTGGGCAATGCCGGCGAATTCCTCGATCCAGTTTTCTCCTCAGGCGTTACTATCGCTATGCAATCAGCCTCAATGGCAACTGACTGTTTAGTAAGACAACTCAATGGAGAAAATATTGATTGGCAGAGTGAGTACGCAAAGCCCTTGATGCGTGGAGTTGATACCTTCCGCACCTATGTTGAGGCTTGGTATGATGGTCGCTTCCAGGACGTGATCTTCTATGATGCCCCGGATAACAAGATCAAACAGATGGTCTGTTCAATTCTGGCGGGCTATGCATGGGATGAAGCCAACCCCTTAGTAGCCGAATCAGAGAAAAGGCTCAACCTAATCGTTGAGCTATGTCGCTAAACGCTGTGATTGAAGTAGAGAGTACACTATGGCCCAATTTCACCACTCCATGACTGACAGCGTCAAGCGTCACACAGGGATCTGCGTTTTTATCTGTCTGGCGCTGCTTGTCAGCGGCTGCAGCCAGACCTTGCAACGACAAACCTGCGTAGATCTGGCCAAAGATGCAACCTACTGCCTTGCTCCCATTCCCGCGAACAGTCAGATACGTTCAGCGACCCAGCAGGTCGCCATTAACGTGAATGATTCCCGCCATGAACTCCTGAGTCAATTAGAGCTGGACAGAGACAAGCTGACACTGGTCGGTTTAGCTCCATTAGGACAAGCCCTGTTTACCTTGGTCTTCGATGGCGTGAGTCTGAATAGCCAACAAAGTATGCTGTTAGGTGATGAATTTAAAGCCGAGTACCTGCTTGCGCTCATCCAGCTGATATACTGGCCGGAGGAAGATGTAAATGCGCATTTACAAGGTGCAACACTAACATCTCCCGAGTGTGATGCGCCGAGATGCCGAAGAATATATGCTACGACGAATGACACTAAAGAAAATCAGCAAGAGAGCATCTTGAAGATTAGTTTTAATAACAGAGATCCATGGAAGGCAGAGGTCGAATTAGCGATCCCTCAAGCCAGGTTTGAACTTAAAATAACCCCGATTTGAGTTCGTACAATTGCCCTACACTGGCATTATCACCCTGATTATACAACATTAGTTAGATGAAAATATAATGACTAAAATAGCCATCTCACATATAGGACTTTGCACTCCGTTAGGCCAGAGTCCGGAACAGGTATTAGCCCGACTGGTAAAAGGCGATACCGGCGCTATGAAACTTCGAGGCGATCTGATCCCACAGAGCAATGCCTTAGTGGGAGAGGTCAGCCAGCCGCTACCTGAACTGCCAGACTCTCTTATGCAGTTCAGCACCCGCAATAATCAGTTGTTACTCTGCGCCGCACAGCAGATTACCGACAGCGTCGCACAGGCTCGAGAGCAATATGGTCCCGAACGTATCGGGATAGTATTAGGCACCAGTACTTCGGGGATAGCTCAGGGTGAGGAAGCATTAAAACATAGAAGCGAACAAGGTCTGCTCCCCCCAAGTTATCAATATTCCCAGCAGGAGCTCGGTGATGGCAGCGATTTTTTACGCCACCTCTTTAAGACCAGCGGACCTTGTTATACCGTTTCCACCGCCTGCTCCTCCAGTGCCAAGGTATTTGCCAGTGCCCGGCGATTATTACAGGCAGACCTATGTGATCTGGTCATAATCGGCGGTAGCGACAGCCTTTGCAGACTAACGCTCAATGGTTTTAACTCGTTAGAATCCGTTTCAAAGGGCCAGTGTCAGCCTTTTAGCGTCGATAGAGATGGGATCAATATTGGTGAAGGGGCGGCATTGTTTACTCTCGAGAAAGGCGATGCGGAAATCATGTTAGCAGGCATCGGCGAGTCCAGCGATGCTCATCATATTTCTGCACCTCACCCCGAGGGCCATGGAGCCATATCGGCGATAAACGCAGCCATCGTTGATGCAGGGATAAGTGCGGATAAGATCGATTATATCAACCTACATGGCACCGCTACCCGCAAAAACGATGCGATGGAGAGTCGTGCCCTGCAACAAGTGTTTGGCAACAACATCCCCCCATGCAGTTCAACTAAGCCTCTGACCGGGCATACCTTAGGTGCTGCCGGCGCCATCGAGGCGGCATTTTGCTATCTGCTGCTTAGCTCGCTCAATACCACACAGGCTCTCCCGCCACAGGTTTGGGATGGCAAACAAGATCCTGACGATCCCGGCTTACCTTTGGTCAACAAAGGACAAACTGCAGATCTTCACTATATAATGAGTAACTCATTTGCCTTTGGCGGCAGTAATGCCAGCCTGATATTTTGCCGCAAAGAAGCACTATCATGACCCAAGAATTCCATTTACCCGAGCCACTGTCTCAATTGCCCGTTGCCGAGGTTGTGCCCCATAGAGCCCCAATGATCTTAATCGATACTCTGGTGGAGCATGGGCCCGATACTCTGTTAACTCAGACCAATATTACCAAGCAGAGCCCCTACTTCGAAACCGCGACTGATGCCGTACCCAATTACGTCGGCATCGAATATATGGCGCAGAGTATTGCTGCACTTGCCGGAGTTGAGGCCAAGGTGCGTGGCGAGGATATCCGGGTGGGATTTCTCTTAGGGAGTCGAAAGTTAAAGATGCACCGACCAAATTATAAATTGGGTGAGAGCTATCAGACCAGAGTGACCCGCCTGTATCAGGAAGAGTCCGGGCTGGCCGTTTTCGATTGTCAGGTATTTCATAGAGATACCTTAGTTGCCGAGGCGAATGTGAATGTCTTTCAACCTCAGGATGCCCTCGCCTATATTTCAGAGAGCCAAGGATAAAGCGTAATGAACAGACGGATATTAGTGACAGGCTCCAGCAGAGGAATTGGTAAGGCGATAGCATTGCAACTCGCTGAGGCCGGATATGATATTGCCCTGCACTTTCACAGCAACCACGAAGCGGCTGAGCTAACGAAGCAGGAGCTACTCGAACATGGTGTTAAGGTCTCCTCTTTGCAGTTTGATATTGCCGATCGTGCAGGGGTGAAAGCCAGTATTGAGACAGACATTGAACAGCACGGGGCCTATTACGGTGTGGTGCTCAACGCAGGAATTAATTGCGATACCGCATTCCCGGCCATGACAGAGAATGAATGGGACAGCGTCGTTCACACTAATTTAGATGGGTTCTATAACGTCATTCACCCAACGGTTATGCCGATGATCCAGACCCGTCTTGGCGGCAGAATTATCACCATGGCCTCAGTCTCCGGCATTGCAGGCAACCGGGGGCAGGTTAATTATAGCGCCTCTAAAGCGGGGATTATCGGGGCGACCAAGGCACTGTCACTTGAGTTAGCGAAACGCAAAATCACCGTTAACTGTATCGCACCCGGGCTAATCGAGACCGACATGGTAGCGGATATCCCCAAGGATATGGTCAAAGAGATCGTTCCAATGCGCCGCATGGGTAAACCCTCCGAAATTGCAGGTCTGGCTAAATTTCTGATGTCAGAGGATGCCGCTTACATCACCAGACAAGTGATCTCGGTAAACGGAGGCATGATCTGATGGAATGTAAACAGGGATTAAACGGAGATTTAAACCAATGAGCAGACGAGTCGTCATCACTGGCTGTGGTGGAATTTCCAGCTTGGGCCACGACTGGCCAACAATCGCCGCTAACTTAAAGGCTCAGAAGAACTGCGTCGTGCGTTTCGATGAATGGGATCGTTATACCGGTCTCAACACTCGATTAGCCGCTCCCGTTACTGACTTTGAAAAGCCGGCTCATTACTCCCGTAAGAAAGTGCGCTCCATGGGACGAGTGTCTCTGATGGCAACCCGCGCCAGTGAGCTCGCCCTTATCGACGCCGACCTGTTAAATGATCCTGTCGTGACCTCGGGCGCCATGGGCATCGCCTATGGGTCGTCTACAGGAAGCACAGATCCCATTATCGCCTTCGGCGATATGCTAAAAAATGGCGACATGTCAGGGGTCACCGCCACCAGTTATATCCGTATGATGGCTCATACCACCGCGGTTAATGTCGGCGTCTTCTTTGGTCTCAAGGGGCGTGTGCATACTACCAGCAGTGCCTGTACTTCCGGTAGTCAGGGAATAGGTTACGCCTATGAGGCGATCAAGTACGGCCAGCAAGAGTTAATGCTTGCAGGTGGCGGTGAAGAGTTATGCGCTACCGAAGCCGTGGTCTTCGATACCCTTTTTGCCACCAGCACCAAAAATGAGAGTCCCGAGCTGAGTCCCAGCCCATTTGATAAAGGCCGTGATGGTTTAGTCATAGGCGAAGGCGCCTGTACCTTAGTGCTGGAGGAGCTTGAACACGCTAAAGCACGCGGCGCAAAAATATATGCCGAAATCGTCGGCTTTGGGACGAACTCCGATGGCCTTCATGTGACTCAGCCCAATGCAGCTACCATGGAAGTAGCTATCAGGCAGGCTTT
>Ga0070725_10001320_pt1 | contig 14003 bp, 11 predicted proteins | sample tdDd002_FD_69781 | JGI IMG/M metagenome (GOLD analysis project Ga0070725, IMG submission 69781) | Marine sediment microbial communities from the Atlantic coast under amendment with organic carbon and nitrate - tdDd00.2 | ecosystem: Environmental > Aquatic > Marine > Coastal > Sediment | place... | reverse complement strand
CGCAGCTTCGAGATTCTGATCACCGACTCCGAAAATGGCGAGATCGGGAACGACCGGCACGTCACCCAGGGTTTTGTAGCAAGGTACGCCCTGTAGTTCGTCACTACCAGGATTGACCGGGTAGATGTCGCCCTCAAACCCGCCAAGCAACAGGTTCTTGAGCGACCACTCGCCCAGCGAATCTTGGCGCGCCGAAGCTCCAACAACGGCGACCGACCGGGGTCGCAGCAATGGATCGAGTCGGTGCGTCACCTATCGCCCGATCAATAGGGACCAGGCGGCGTCGCGCTGCGCCGCGGTGGGAACCAGAATGGTTTATCAACGACGGTCGCCTTGGCCATCGCGCGCGACCAGTGCATCTCCCGCTGATAGTAGATCTCGACCCAGACATTACTGCCGACTTCGCCGTGCGGAACCCTGACCGTGCCAATTGCGATGTTTTGCTTGCAAACCGGCGACCACGCGGCCGAGGTCACAAATCCGATTTCCTTCCTGTTGCCCTTCTCCCTGGAATAAATATAAGAGCTGTGCGCTGCCTTGTTGCCCTCAATATCAAGCTTGACGAGCCGCCATGTTGAACCGTTTCGTTTTTCCTCGGCCAGAGCGCGCCGACCATTGAAATTCGGTTTCTTGAAATCGACGAGCCAGTCCAGTCCGAGTTCTAACGGTGATCGCGTGCGTCCATTACGAACCGTAGCGTCAGCAGGCAGGAAATCTTCGTATGCGGCGAGATAGCCTGCCTCAATACGTGCGAGTTCCAGCGCATGCGTGCCCATCGCCCGAATGCCGTGCAATTTACCCGCTTCGAACAACGCGTCCCAGAGCAATTCAGCCTTGCCGGGCTCAATCCACAGCTCATATCCGAGATCACCGGTGAATCCTGTGCGGGACACCATCAGATCGGCGCCATCGAAGTCAAAGTTCATCAGGCCGAACGGTTTGAGATCCTCGAGACCATCGAGGCCCATCGTGCTCAGTACTGTGAATGAAGTCGGGCCCTGAACCGCGAGCGCCGCAACGTCCTCTGTCTCGAGAACAATCGATACATCGAATCCAATCGCAGCAGTCTGCAACCAGGCCATGTGGCGTTCCTGGGAACACAGCCGGTATTCGCCCTCTTTGAGGTGAAAAATTGTGCCATCGTCAATCACCTGACCGCGGTCGTCACACCAGACCGCGTAAGCCACGCGACCCGGTTTGATCTTGCTCATGTCCCGAGTGACCAGGCGGTTAATGTACTCGAGGGCATCGGGCCCGGTAATGCGATACTTCGTCATGGGCGTCAGATCGAATACAGCCGTTGTATTGCGAATCGCAAAGTACTCCGTGTCCTCGCAATACAATGCGTCGGCGCTGGAATAACCCTTCCACTCATGCCATTGATTGAGCGTGTCGACCGCGGATATGCGCGAGTGAAACGGTGAGCGCAATCGGCCCTGTGGTACTTCCTGATTAGTCATGCTGCTTTCTCCCGACTCAGGATTGCTCTCGCTGCATTGCGGCCTGCGGCACCGCTCACACCGCCACCGGGGTGCGCGCCCGCGCCGCAGAGGTAAAGTCCGTCAACAGGCATACGGTACTGTGCTGCGCCGCACACCGGCCGTACAAACAGGAACTGATCGAGTGTCAATTCGCCGTGATGCCAATGACCACCAGTAATGTGGAACTCACGTTCGATATCGGCCGGCGTTAGCAATTCGCTTGCGGTAATTCGTTGCGTAATGTCCGGAGCGTATTTTTCGATAACCCTGATCGCCGCTGCTTCGAATTCCTGCCTTGCTGCGTCGTCCCAGCCACCCTTGAGTGCGTAAGGCGCATATTGCACGACGGCTGACATGACGTGTTTTCCCGTTGGGGCCAGCGAGGGATCACGGAAACTCGGGAACGTTATCTCGAGTACAGGCTCGGGAGAACTCTCGCCGTACTTGGCTGGATTGAACGCGCGCTCTACGTAATGCTCCGTTGGCGCAATGACGATACGATCGCCGTATTCGTTCTTCGACAATCCGGCGATCGCCGGTAAACCATCAAGTGCCAGATGCAGCTTCGCCGCATTGCCCTTCATGCGCAGGTGATGAACGCGGTGCGTGAACCCTGTCTCGACATGACGTGCGCCAACGAGATCCATGATCGTGCGCTTCGGGTCCGCATTGGAAATGACCGTCATGCTATCGAAACGCTCGCCGCTTTCTGTCTCGACACCGGCCACACGCCCATTGTCGATAATGATCCTACTGACTGGCATGCCTGTGCGTATAGTTACACCAGCATCCCGGGCAACATGTGCGAGTTCTTCACTGACGCTGCCCATGCCACCGGTAGGCATCGCGACGCGCCCATGATCCCCCGCGAGTCGATATAGATACGTCATGATCGTATTCGGCGACCGCGGCCCGAGATGCGTGCCCAGCACGGCATCGAGACTGATGGCTCCTTTCAGCACTGGGCAATCAAACCTCTCGGTTACTTCGTCGTGAATATTGATGCCGATCAGCCGCAGGAACTCCCGCATCTCGGTCTTTCCAAGTAGACGGACGTCAATTCCTAACCGACCCAACGTAAGCAAATCACTGAAGTCGCTCGTACCCAGGCGCGGCGGCGTTTTGTTGAAATAGGTCCGCAGCAAATCCGCGAATCGCGTCATGCGTTTGTGGAAGGCGCGATAACTTTCCGCATCACCCTCTCTGGCGCCTGTCACCGTGTTACCGGTTATGCGCACATGGTCGCCATCGTCGTCGAGCGCGATGGTCGCCATGTTTTCGCTCGACAGTTTTGGCCGCAAGCCGAGATCCTTTCGCACACTTGGCTGTAGTTGGTACAGCAAATGGGCACAGGCTGAAACCGAGTGGCCGTCAGCAAACTCACGGGTTACTGCGGCCCCACCGACCTGGTCGTTGGCTTCGAGCACCAGCACTTGCTTGCCCGACCTGGCCAGTAACGCCGAACACACGAGGCCGTTATGGCCACCCCCAACAACAATTGCATCGTATTTGTCAGTCATCGCCGAAATTCTCTGGAACGGTGTTTGGACGTCTGAGGTCCGCGAGGATCTCCCTTGCTGCGTTAGCACCTGGCGCGGCCATCACGCCGCCTCCCGGATGCACGCTTGACCCGCACATGTACATGCCCGCGACGGGCGCTCGATACTGCGCATAGCCCGGGACCGGGCGGTTGAACAACAACTGGTCCATCGTTAACTCGCCGTGGAAAATATTGCCCTCGGTTATGCCGATCTGGTCCTCGATATCCTGTGGTGTACGTATTTCGTAGTGCAGGATCAGGTCCTTGAAGTCCGGGCTGTAACTCGCAATCTGGTCAATCACGGTCTTGGCAAATTCCTCGCGCTCCGGATCCGTCCAGTCCCTGCCTTCGAGCTTGTGCGGGCAGTACTGAATGAAGCAGCTCATGAAATGCTTGCCCGGTGGTGCCATCGTCGGGTCGACCGCAGACGGAATGGTCATATCGACATAGGGATCCTTAGACCAGGTACCGTCTTTCCAGTCGTCGTAAGCCCGTTCCATGCGCTCCATCGAGTCGATGAAATGCATGTCGCTTATTCGCAGCGGACTGCCTTCTGGCATAGCCGAAAACGTCGGCATGCCGTCGAGCGCTATGTTGAGCTTGCCGGAGGAGCCGCGAATCTTGAAGTTCTCGACACGCTTGTGAAAGGCCTCTGGCAAATCTGATTTGTCCATGCAGGTGAGGAATGTTCGTTTGACGTCCATTGCCGACACGACAATCTTTCCGGAAATCTCCTCGCCATTTTCGAGTGCTACGCCTGTGGCGCGCCCATTCTTGACGATGAATTTATCGACGCCCGCTACGGTTCGCAGTTCTCCACCGTAGGACTGAAAAGCGCTGGCGATAGATTCCGAAACAGCGCCCATTCCACCGCGCGCAAATCCCCAGGTGCCGACATTACCGTCGACGTCACCCATGTAGTGATGCAACAGAACGTAGGCTGTGCCGGGCGAGTGGATACCCAGGGCTGTGCCGATAATGCCGCTCGCCGACAAGCTGGCTTTGATCACGTCAGTCTCGAAGTATTCACCAAGATACTCGGCAACACTCATCGTCCAGAAACGGATCGTTTCGTACATCCGATCCTCGCCCATCTCCATGAACTTGCTGCCGATCTCGACAAGCTCTTTGATGTCCTTCGGTTTGAACGATGTCGGATCGGGCGGCGTGCGCAGCAGAAAATCGCGAATAAAGCGGCATTGACGCATCGTGTCAGAGGAGTAGCGCTCATACGCATCCGCGTCGTGCACAGAGAAGCGCGCCATTTCTCTATATGCGGCCTCTGGATCGTGATACGAGCCATAGTAGTCGCCGTTTTCCATGAATGTCAGAGAGCCACCGTAAGGCGTGACCTGCAGACCATGCTTGTGCAATTCAAGCGAGCGGTAGATTTCCGGGCGCAGCAGACTGCAGACGTACGAGCAGTTTGAATACATCCAGTCTTCGTACAAATTGCGACTGACCGCCGCGCCACCGATGTAGTCGTTTTTCTCCACGCACACAACATCGAGGCCGGCCTTTGCAAGATACGCAGCCGTTGTCAGTCCATTGTGTCCCGCGCCAACGATAATGGCGTCATAAATTTTCATGCAACATTACTCATTTTCTCAATTGTTATATCCACTGCACGCTCGAATTTCTCAAGCGTATCGCCCAAACAGCCGTCACTATGCGCCTCGCACAGGAACCACGGCTCCCGCGAATCTGGTTCGACGAGGATTCCCTGGTTGTGCAGTTCCGGGGCAAGCGTGTCGTAAAACGCATAGTCGGAATTCAGCCACTCACGATAATTGCTCGGCGCCTGCTCTGCAAAGAACATCCCCATCAGTGCCGGCGCGCCCGTGAAACTGTGCGCGATACCACGGGCGTCGAGAATACCACTCAAGCCCTGCTGCAGCTCGAGACCGTAATTCCTTATCGTTTCCAGCGCATCCGTTTCGTCGAGAATCTCGAGTGTCTTGTTGGCCGCAGCAAGTGACACCGAGTGCCCCGTAAACGTACCGCCATGCACCACACCATCACCAATATGCCGCATCACGTCTTCGCGTCCCGCAACTACGGAAATTGGGTAACCATTGCCGACGGCCTTCGCAAATGTACACAGGTCGGCCTTGAAGTCGAACAGTTCCTGCACACCACCTTTAGCAACACGAAAGCCTGTCTTCACTTCATCGACGATTAGCATGACATCATAGCGATCACACAGCACACGTATGTCATGCAGGTACTGCTTCTCCGCGGTAATGCTGCAACAGTTACCCATGATGGGTTCGATCAGAAATGCGCCGATGTCACTATGGTGCTTCCTGAGCAGATCCTCGGCCCGGTTTGCGTCATTAAGCGGCAGTGGATTGAACAGGCTCTTGGTAACCTGCGGCACTCCCGTGCCATAGGGCAGCAGCTCGGGATCACCTTTTCGATCCCAGTCCTCGACTTCGGTTTGCCACAAAATTTCGGTGAACACGCCGTGGTAGCCACCTTCGATCGCAATATGGCCGTCCTTACCGGTAAATGCCCGCGCGACTCTGAGCGCCGCCATTACGGCTTCGGTGCCCGAGTTGGAAAACCGCACCAGTTCCGCGGCCGGCACCATCTTGCTGATGCGGCTGGCTACGTCATACTCGAGCTCGGTGGACAAGGCAAATACGCCACCGACATCCATACCCTTACGAGCCGCTTCGTCAACGCGCGGGTCAGCGTAGCCGAGAATAACTGGACCGTATGCGAGCCGATAATCGATGTATTCGTTGCCATCGATATCCCAGATGCGCCCGCCCTTGCCACGTTTTATGTAGATGGTTTCGTCATCGCCCCAGTAACGAAAATTTGACGACACGCCAAGCGGCAGCTTGCCGACCGCCTGTTTGAAATGCCGGTTTGATTGCGTAAGAGTACGCATAGAACCCCCAATGCTCCGATCGCCTAGAGTCTCATGAACAGGGGCCTGCGTCCACAAAAATGAATGAGTATTCATTCAAATTATGGCATCATCCATGATCTGATGATCGCTACAGCCACCACAAGCCGCCGCACGGCATCACGCGAGAAAAGACGCCGCCAGCTCATCGATGCCACGATGAAATGCATCGCGCGCAAGGGCATGGGCAGTACAACGCTGGGCGACGTGGCCAAAGAGGCTGGCCTCTCGCAGGGCATCGTCAATCTGCATTTCGAAAGCAAGGACAACCTGCTCAAGGAGACTTTGCGTACCCTGGTTAACGAGTACCGCGAGCAATTCGACAAGACTCTTGAGAAATCCGGCCCCCACCCCGGCGACAAGCTGCTGGCGTTAATGGAGCTGGATCTCAAGCCTTCGATCTGTGATCGGCGCAAGCTCGCGGTCTGGTTCGCATTCTGGGGCGAGGTGAAATCACGACCAACCTATCAACGTATGTGTGACGAGTGGGATCAATACTATGACGAGGTTGCCGCGGGTCTTTGCGAGGTGCTGGTTGCTGAGGGCAACTATCAGGGCGTCGACGCAGCTGCGGCCGCGCATGCGCTGACATCGATGACGACCGGACTCTGGCTTTCATGTCTGATCAGCCCGCAAACCTGGGATCGGCACAAAGCGATGGATGCGGTGATGACTTACCTGCACAGCGTCTTCCCGAAACATTACGAACAGTGAGTACATTGTGAAAATAGAGCTCAGCGAAAACGCGTTGAAATGGCAGGCGATTGCCCGCGAGTATGCGGATGAGTATCTGCAACCGCATGAAGTCGAAGCCGAACTTAATGACGGTGTGATACCGGCAGAGATCACGACAAGAAACAAGAAACGCGCAATCGAACTCGGTTTTTCAGCGATCGATGTACCCAAGGCTCACGGAGGTCTGGAATTGTCGCTCGAGGAGCAGGTCGCGATCTGGGAACAGCTTGGCCGGGTGACCAATGCGTTGTCGTGGTGTTTTTCGGAACCGCAGTCCTGGATGTTCGACGCCTGTACCGACGAACAAATTGGGCGTTACGTATTGCCGATGATGCGCGGCGAGTTAAAGGATTGCTACGCGATTACAGAATCAGGTCCTGGCTCGGACGTCGCTGGTTTGGAGGCGACTGCGGTCAAATCAGGTGATGAGTACATCCTAAATGGCGAGAAATGGTATGTGACCAGCGGCAATCTCGCCGACTTTTTCTGGTTCCAGGCGCAGGTGCCTGATGAGGACGGCGATGCCCTGTTCTTCGTCGACCAGGGTACTGAAGGTATCGAAATTACGGCGACGCCGAAATTTAGCCATACCTATGCAGCGCATCATCCGACCTATCTTTTCAAAGACGTCCGCATCACTGCATCGCAACGTGTTGGCGCCGGAGGCGACGGTATGGCGTACACACACTCCTGGTTCCGCCACGAGCGCCTGATGATTGGCGCACGCAGTTGCGGTGCGGCCGCAAGACTCATCGAAGATGCGATGGCTTTCGCCCGGGAGCGCATCGTCGGTGGCGCTCCCTTAAGCGACAAGCAAGCGATTCAGTTTATGTTAGCCGACAGCGCCACGGAGCTTTACGCATCACGACTGATGACTTACGACGCCGCACGAGCCAACGACCGTGGCGAGGATGTCAAAGCACTGCATAGTCGCTGCTCAATGGTGAAACTGTACGTTTCCGAGATGGCAAATCGTGTCGCCGACCGCGCCGTGCAGATCTTCGGTGGCCGCGGCTACATGCGTGAGAACGTCGCCGAGCGATTTTTCCGCGAGCTTCGTGTCGACCGAATCTGGGAAGGAACCAGTGAAATTCAGCGACTGATTATTGCTCGAGCCCTTATAAAGCGCGGCCTTAGCGATATGTAATTGTCAGCGGCCCCGATGGGTGTTCAAATCGGGGCAGAGGAGAAGCATGTAGGAGGCCCTTCAGGGCCGAGCCAGCTCCTGCAGGATCCATTCGACATAGCGCCGCTCGAGGCGCTCCATCCCCGAAAATGGTCCGGGCTTGTAGTAGCGCGAATGTACGCCTTTTGAGTTGTTGACGATGATGGTCTTGTCAGCCTCGGTCGTAATATCCCAGAGCCACGTCAACTCGTCGACATCGTAGTCCTTACCCTCTTTCGCATCACTGCGCACAAGCCAGTAGATATCACACTTGCTGCTATTCATGTCGACAGGCGTAAACACGTAAGCAACGACGTGGTCGCTATAGGCGAGCAAAAACGAGAAAGCGCCGAATGCGAAGTCCGATGCGCCGCCGTCATAGCCCTTGAACTCACCGAGCAGCGGAGCAACAGGCTTACCTTCTTTGCTGCCCGTCAGATAACCCTCAAACAAAGCCGTGCGGCTGTATGCATAGCCAAGCTGGCCCGGCGGCGCGTCTGTATCCGAGTGGTCACAGTACAGATCCCTGATGCCGCAGGCCTCCATCTTGTCGAGCATATGGCCCTGCACGCGCTCACGCTTATTGCGATCTAACATGAGCGTGTGCATTTGCGCATACTCGGGGTGTGCCGTCGCGCAGTGATAACACTCCTGATAATTCTCGATTGACAGCTTCCAGTTCGCATCGATGTCGTAAGACTTGTGAGCCGCAACTTTGAGATTTTCGAAATCGAACATCGCCATTGGTTCAGCGAGGTCACGCCTGGCATCTTCAACACCTGGCGGATCGTCAGAAAAGCAGATAAATACGAGGCCATGGATGACCTCGAGTGATACTTTGCTGAGACCGTATCCTGATTTATCGAAGTCGCTCGGCATATTACGCGCCGCAGTCAAGTTGCCATCAATGTCATACATCCAGCCGTGATATGGACACGAGAACTTCTTCGCATGCCCCTCGTTCTCGAGGCATACAAGTGAGCCGCGGTGGCGACAGACATTCGCAAATGCTTTTAAGTTGCCATCACTGCCGCGAACAATAATTGCGGACTCATTGGTGACATTGATAACTTTGAAATCACCGGGTTCGGGCAACTCAGACTTGTGTCCGGCCAGTATCCAGTTGCGCGAAACAATACGTTCGATCTCGAGATCATAAACATCAGGGTCTGTATAAAAACGCTGATCCAGCGCGTAGCCGGGCTTTTGACTCGTTATTAATTCGTCGATTGATCGCGTATCTTTGCGTATTATTTCGGTCACCATTTACGTTCCACTGTATTGAAGGGATATCTTATTAACATGCGAAAGTTCTTTTGCCTGGCCGCTTTCCTAATTCTGCCTACGAGCACGCTACTCGCGCAAGTAGCGGATACCGACGAACTAAAAACCACGGTTCTTGCATCAATCGATGAACAGTATGAGCCGCTCGTTCAGGCCAGCGACGCTATCTGGTCGTTCGCCGAGACGGCGCTCAATGAAAGCAGATCAGCGGAGCTGCTCGCCAACTATGCGGAAGAACAGGGCTTCCGGGTTGAGCGCGGAATCGCGGGAATGCCGACAGCGTTCATTGCGAGCTACGGTGAGGGCCGACCGATAATTGGCATCATGGGAGAGTACGATGCGCTACCGCGCCTGTCGCAGGCGGCCGAACCGCAGCGCAATACTCTGATCGCGGATGCACCAGGCCAGGGATGTGGTCATAACCTCTACGGCGTTGCGAGCCTCGGTGCAGCAACTGCGATCAAGCAATTGATCGACGACGGGAAACTGCAAGGCACTTTGCGCTACTACGGCACTCCGGCCGAAGAATCGATTGGCGGCAAAACCTACATGGCCCGAGACGGTCTCTTCGACGATCTTGACGTCGCACTTGCGTGGCATCCGGGCGACGAGACGAAAGTCGACATTACGGGCGGTCAGGCAATGGTAGAAACCAGTGTCGAATTTGCGGGCACGGCATCACATGCAGCGTTTGACCCGTGGAACGGCCGCAGCGCCCTGGACGGCCTCGAGTTGTTTACGCATTCACTCAACCTGTTGCGCGAACACGTTCAACCCAGCGTCCGCATCCACTATTCCTACATCGACGGCGGTGGTGCACCCAATGTCGTACCGGCGACAGCGAGCGCAGCCGTTTGGATTCGTGACAGCGAGATCGAGAATGTCATTCATCTTTTCGAGCGGATGAAGACCATGGCGGAAGGCGCAGCTATGGCTGCCAATGTTGAGGCGAGTGTCCGCTTGATTGCGGGGACGTACAACGCCATAAACAACAAGGAAGCAGCTAAAGTCGTTCACGCCAACATGCGCAGGCTGGGTCCAATCCAATACAGCGACGCCGAAACGACATTCGCCCGTGAACTGCAGGAAGCCATGGGAATATTGGCGGCCGGCATTGACGGTTCGGTGCAGGACCTGGATTTAGAGGCTACAGAAGTCAAGGGTGGCTCAACCGATGTTGCCGATGTTAGCTGGATTGTCCCGACGATCGACTTCAACGTCGTCACGGCGCCAACCGACATTCCATGGCACTCCTGGGGCGTCGTCGCATCCAGCGGTATGTCAATTGGCCACAAAGGCATGCACTACGCTGCCAAAGTGTTCGGTATGACTATGGTTGATCTGTTCACGTCGGCGGAGACAATCGAAGCCATCCAGGCGGAATTCGAAGAAGCGACTTCGGGCTTCGAATATCGCGCCTATTTGCCCGATGGTCCGCCTCCCGTACCGACGCAGTAATCTCCCAATACGTGCCCTGAAGCGGCGCGGCAACTACTTATTCTCAGGTCTGAAATGACGGCGTAGCTTGGAGATGGATCTTCGCTGAGGAGGTGTTGCGGTGTCCACAGCAGCAGGAAAAAACCGTCTCGTTGACATCGATACAAACAGGCCGGTTTGGGAGCGGTTCTTTACAGTCGCACCACTCGTATTGATCGGCACAACTGACCCGGATGGCTCCCCGGACTTCGCACCGAAACACATGGTTACGCCGATGGGCTGGCAAAACTACTTCGGCTTTGTCTGCTCACCTACTCATTCGACCTGCAACAATATCCAGCGTAGTGGCGAATTCACCGTCAGCTATCCGAAGCCGTCCCAGGTTCTGTATTCGAGTCTCGCTGCCTCACCTCGGCTGCAAGGCCACAAGCCGGTGCTTGACTACTTTACGACCTTTCCGGCACAAGCTATCGCCGGACAACTGATCGAAGAGGCATACCTCTATTTCGAATGCCGTCACTTCAAGACTGTTGATGGCTTCGGGCCAAATTGTCTGATCACCGGGGAAATCGTCGCCGCCTACGCAGAACAGGAATTCCTGCGGTCGAGTGAACTCGATGATCAGGAACTCGTGCACGACTCGCCCTTGTTGGCTTACCTGGCACCGGGGCGCTTCGCCACGATCGAGCGGTCCAATGCCTTCCCGTTTCCGGCCCACATGAGGAAGTGACACCGCATGACCACTGGGCTAGCTGATCAAATCCTGAATCACGCTCGAGACCAGCAGGCGCTGCTGATCGATTTGCTCAGAGACCTCGTGGTAGCGGAGTCGCCGTCGGCCGAACCGGCAGTTCACGAGACCTCGCGACATGTCTTCATGTCGGCGCTCATTGAGCTGGAATACTTCGTACATGAGGCCGGACTCCCGGATGGACCGAGGCACGTCTATGCGCGGCCCGCCAAGCGCGATCGGAAAACGCCGATTCAGTTGGTAGTAGGTCACTATGACACCGTATGGCCCGTGGGTACGGTCATCGAACGCCCATTCACCGTAGATGGCAACATCATTCGTGGGCCGGGCGTGTTCGACATGAAGGGTGGCCTTGTGCAATTGATACTCGCCCTCAAGACCATGCGCGACCTCGATCTCCAGCCGACAATTCCACCTGTTATTTTCGTCAACTCCGATGAGGAAATCGGCAGTCGAACGTCAACCCGCTACATCCGAATGCTGGCACGGCGGGCAAATCGCGCCTTTGTACTCGAACCAGCCCTGGGTGAGGAAGGCGACATAAAGACCGAGCGCAAGGGAATCGGTCGTTTCACTATCACGGTGTATGGCAAAGCCGCACACGCCGGACTGGACCCGGAATCAGGCGCCAGCGCGATACTCGAGCTGTCGCACGTGATTCAAAAGCTCTTCGCGATGAACGATGCCGATAAAGGAATCACAATTAACGTCGGTACCGTTGACGGTGGAATACAGCCGAACGTAATTGCACCACATAGCACGGCTGTCATTGATGTGCGGGTGCCAACTATTTCTGATGGAGAAAAGATCGAAAAGCGGATTCACGGCATGACGCCCGAGGTACCCGGCGTACGCTTACGTGTCGAGGGCGCTATCGGCAGACCATCGATGGAATCAACACCCCGCAATCGAGCATTGTGGAATCACGCAAAACACATCGGACAACAACTCGGACTCGAGCTTGGCCAGGCCAGGGTCGGTGGTGGTTCAGACGGCAACACGACGAGCCAGTTTACCGCGACCCTCGATGGGCTAGGCCCTGTCGGCCATGGCGCACACGCAAGGCGCGAGTTTCTCTACATAGACAAGACTCTCGAACGAGCCGCACTACTGACGATGTTGTTGCTTTCCCCGGCGGTTGACGACGGATCTTTAAAGGAGATGGCATGACACAGACGTTGATCGCGTCGATAGCGCGCATTGCAGATTTTGACACGAACCCGTACGACATGCGTGCGCTCGATAAGACCGAATGGGCGACGGGCGACTATGTGATCGCAGAGGTATACGGAACGCGCTCCAGACTGTACGCCGTGGAGGCATGTGACGGCGAAATGGTTCCGGCGCATCCAGGAGATCAGGTGATTGGCGCGTTCGGACATCGGGCCGCAACACTCGAAGGCGTCGGCAGTTACCTCGATGTGAACAAAGGTGAGATGCACGCGCTCACGAGCGCTGGCCTTCTTGGTTCGTTTACCTCTTACGCCACACTGCTGCCGGAGCCTATGTCACTGAAATACAGAGGTCACATCGTAAGAAACGGCAAGAAAATCACGATGAGGAGCTTTGCGATTCAATCGAAAGACACCGGCTACTCGGTACCGACGATTATGATAATTGGAACGTCGATGTCGGCGGGCAAGACAATAACTGGCCGACGTGCCTGTGAGATTTTGTCGTCAGCAGGTTTGACTGTATTCGGAACGAAGCTTACCGGGGCCGGCCGTTACCGGGATATCGCAAGTTTCAAGAGAGCCGGCGCGAGCGAGATTTATGACTTTGTCGACGCCGGTTTACCGACAACTTTCGTAAGGGAGACGAAATTTCGCACGGCGATTCGTCCGCTTCTTTGCCACATCGAGAAGTCGCATCCTGATTTCGTGGTCGTAGAGGCCGGAGCATCGCCTCTCGAACCGTATAACGTCGCGGCCGCGATGGATGAACTCGGCGACAACATTGCCTGCGTCATCCTCGCGTCATCCGATCCTTTCGCGGCCGTTGGCGTAGAAAAGGCATTTGGCGTCCGACCGGACCTGATAACAGGACCTGCCACCAATACCTCGGCAGCGGTTGCTCTTGTGCGGAAGCTCTCAGATTTGCCGGGCATTAATGTGATCGATCGAAGAACCCTGCCAAGGTTTCGTCAGTTCCTCGGCGAAAAGCTGGCCTTATCCTGCCTGACTGACGTGGCGCCGATAGATCACGATGGCGGCAGCCAGGCCAAGTGTGCATAGTCCGGCTGTTACCAGCGAGACAGGACGCGGTTGACCAGGATAAACGCAATAGGCGCAGCTATATCCCCTGGAACCCTCTGTCGACAACGGGCGCGCGGAGCCATTTGTCCGCCGTCGCGAGCGGCGCAGCCAGTGTTCTGAGGAATGCCTCGAGCTGCCGGAGTTCACGGTCACTGAGTCCTAACGGTTTCGCCTCGTTGTGCCCGATCATGGCAAGCGGTGCCTCATTGTAGTGTTGCAAAACCTCTCCGAGTGTTTCGATCTGGCCCTTGTGCATAAACGGCCCGGTGTTCTCGAGATTGCGCAGCGACGGTGTGCGAAAAGTACCAATAAGCTCAGGCCCGGTTCGGGTAAACGCCAATTCGGCACAATCGTGATCGACATCATCGCTAAAAGGACCATCGCAATTGAAAGGATCTGCGAGTACCTGGCGCACACCAGCGACGCGTCCCCTGTCGG
>Ga0070725_10001319_pt1 | contig 14011 bp, 10 predicted proteins | sample tdDd002_FD_69781 | JGI IMG/M metagenome (GOLD analysis project Ga0070725, IMG submission 69781) | Marine sediment microbial communities from the Atlantic coast under amendment with organic carbon and nitrate - tdDd00.2 | ecosystem: Environmental > Aquatic > Marine > Coastal > Sediment | place... | reverse complement strand
CTTGGGCGTTAGGAATAGCCGCGAATCTTCGATTCGTTGGCAGTTTTGATGCTGTTTCAAATACCGAGAATAGCCACGAATCTTCGATTCGTTGGCTCGCATTGGCGAGCCTAATAGAACTTACAATATAAAGGGGGAGACATGAATGCATTCATGTCTCCCCCTTTATTATATTGTAAGTTCTGCTATTCTCTTTTTATTGCGTAAAAAAAAACGCCTAACCGATAACCGGTTAGGCGTAATATTCTATCTTATAAAAGTGAACCCATAGATGCAAATAATGGAGCAAATACAAGTGACACGATTGTCATAAGCTTGATTAAGATGTTGATTGATGGACCAGATGTATCCTTGAATGGATCACCTACTGTATCACCAACAACAGCTGCTGCATGTGCTTCAGTACCTTTACCACCGTGGTGGCCTTCTTCTACGTACTTCTTAGCATTATCCCATGCACCACCAGCGTTTGACATGAAGATCGCCATAAGAACACCAGTAACAAGAGCACCAGCTAACATACCACCTAAAGCTTCAGGGCCTAATAATAAACCCATTATGATAGGAGCTGAAACAGCCATAACACCAGGAATCATCATTTCTTTAAGAGCAGCAGCAGTAGAAATATCTACACACTTAGCGTACTCAGGTGTTGCTTTCCCTTCCATGATACCAGGGATTTCTCTAAACTGTCTTCTTACTTCTTCGATCATTTCGAATGCAGCTTTACCAACTGATTCCATAGTCATCGCTGAGAATAAGAAAGGTAACATACCACCAACAAATAATCCAACTACTACGTTAGGGTTTAAGATGTCAATGTTTGTTAAACCAACTGCTTGTGAGTAAGAAGCAAATAATCCAAGTGCAGTAAGTGCAGCTGAACCGATTGCAAAACCTTTACCAATTGCAGCAGTTGTGTTACCAACAGCATCAAGCTTATCAGTGATACCTCTTACTTCGCTAGGTAATTCACACATTTCTGCGATACCACCAGCGTTATCTGCGATTGGACCGTAAGCATCTACTGCGATTGTAATACCAGCTGTAGAAAGCATTCCTACTGCTGCTAATGCAATACCGTAAAGACCAGCGAATCTATAAGCAACTAATGTTGCCGCACAGATGAAAAGGATTGGCCATGCTGTTGAGTACATCCCTACAGCTAAACCAGAGATAATTGTTGTTGCAGGACCAGTTTCAGATTGTTGAGCAATCTTCTTAACTGATTTGTATTCTCCTGAAGTATAAATTTCTGTAACTGCACCAATTGATAAACCAGCGATTAGACCAGCCGCAATAGCAAATGCAGGGTTCATTGTTCCGAAGAAAGTATTACTCATTACGAAAGCAGCGATTATTACAATAATACCACTTACATAAGTTGCGTTCTTTAATGCTTTATGTGGATCAGCGCCTTCTTCACCTTTAACGAAGAATGTACCGATGATAGAAGCAACAATACCCACAGTTGCAAGTGCAAGTGGGAACATTGCGCCTGCAGCTTGGTAAGCTACAGTACCTAATGTGATTGCTGCGATAATCGAACCAACGTATGATTCAAATAAGTCAGCACCCATACCAGCAACGTCACCTACGTTGTCACCAACGTTATCTGCGATTACAGCAGGGTTTCTAGGATCATCTTCTGGAATACCAGCTTCTACTTTACCAACTAAATCCGCTCCAACGTCTGCAGCTTTTGTATAGATACCACCACCAACTCTAGCAAATAATGCGATTGATGAAGCACCAAGACCAAAACCTGTTAAGATTTGCGGACTACCATATACTTTGTAAATAAGACCAAGACCTATAAGGCCAAGACCAACTACTGACATACCCATTACTGCACCACCAGAGAATGCTACTGATAATGCTTTGTTCATGCCACCTTCTTTAGCAGCGTTTGCAGTTCTAACGTTTGCTTTAGTTGCAACACGCATACCGATAAATCCTGCTAATGAAGAAAATGCTGCACCAATTAAAAATGCAATTGCTGTAGGAACACTTTTAAGTCCCACTGCGATTAATACTGCTAGTACACCTGCGAATATAACTAATGTTTTATATTCTCTTGTTAAGAATGCCATCGCACCCTCTTGAATGTATGTAGAGATTTCTACCATTCTGTCGTTACCAGCACTTACGTTGTTGATTTTAGAGCTAGATAGGTAAAATGCAAATAATAATGCAATGGCCCCTATACCAGCTGCTACTAATGTTAAGTCGAAATTCATGCTTATCCTCCTAAAAAAAATTAAATAATGATTTCATCAAAAAACTGCTATTTGCATAGCAGTATTTATACTATTGAAGATATACAAGTGCAATTGCGCAGATGATGAAAGCAATAGCTGCTACTTTTGTAATTTTATCAAATAGTTCATCATATGTTCTGCCTTTTTGCTTGCCCCAGATTTGCTCAGCGCCACCGCCGATAGAACCTGATAGACCTGCTCTACTTCCTGACTGCATTAATATACTTACGATTAATACAAGACAAGATAGAACAAAGACAACTGTCAAGAACGTGCTCATTTCACGACCCCCTTAATACAAGTTTAACAAAGTTATTTTAACATAGCAGTATTGAGATTACAATAAGTAATTTCAATACTTTACAGTGAAAACCTTTTCCTATTTACAATAAAAAACGTGGTTTTATTTAGTTAAACCACACTGTACAAAATAAGAGAAGATAAGCGAATTTCATTTACTATTTTATCGTACTTTTTTAAATCTGTCTATTTTTCAAATGTGAACAATTTTATTTAGTTATTCAACATCTTTTTTCTCGTAATATTTTCAGTGATTCTATTTCTACATTTATATAGGTGTTTATAGACATATGCCTCTAAACACTCTAAAAATCGTTTTAAACTCTCGTCATATCGAGACGGCGGCATATGTCTACCAAAAGGATAGAGCGTCTCAGCACGTTCGCTATGCCTACCTACATATAAAAAAGGGTTACATCACAAACTAATGCAATGTAACCCTTATAATAACATCGTACATAACGGTAACTACTCACTAAGGTGAGTACCGTTGATTTTAGCAAGTTGAACCCTATTGCTAAAATTGTACTGTTCTATTTGTTTTTAAGGTTGTAGAACGACTTAAGACCATCGTATCTTGCAGTTGTAGTTAAGAATTCTTCGATTCTTAATAATTGGTTGTACTTAGCAACTCTATCAGTTCTAGCAGGTGCACCAGTCTTGATTTGTCCTGAGTTAACCGCTACAGCTACGTCAGCAATTGTAGAGTCTGATGTTTCACCAGATCTATGAGAGATTACAGTTGTGTAACCAGCTCTTTTCGCCATTTCGATAGCGTCTAAAGTTTCAGTTAATGTACCGATTTGGTTTAACTTAACTAAGATAGAGTTCGCAGTATCTGTGTCGATACCTCTTTCTAATCTTTCAACGTTTGTAACGAATAAGTCATCACCAACGATTTGAATCTTGTCACCAAGCTTTTCAGTCATTAACTTCCAGCCTTCCCAGTCTTCTTCGTCAAGACCATCTTCGATAGAGATGATTGGGTATTTTTCAACAAGACCTGCATAGTAATCAACAAATTCAGCTGATGTCATTTCAACACCTTCGCCAGATAATTCGTACTTACCAGTTTCTTTGTTGTAGATTTCTGTTGCAGCTACGTCTACAGCTAATCTAATTTGTTCACCTGGCTTGTAACCAGCTTTTTCAACTGCTTCAAGGATAACTTTGATTGCGTCTTCGTTAGATGCTAAGTTTGGAGCGAATCCACCTTCATCACCTACACCAGTTGCTAAACCTTTTTCCTTTAAAACACCCTTAAGTGCATGGTAAATTTCAGCACCCATTCTTAATGCTTCTTGGAAGTTTTCAGCGCCAACAGGCATAACCATGAATTCTTGGATATCTACGTTGTTATCAGCATGCGATCCACCGTTTAAGATGTTCATCATAGGAACTGGTAACGTCTTAGCGTTTGTTCCGCCAATGTATTGGAATAATTGTAAGCCCATAGACTCAGCTGCTGCTCTAGCTACTGCTAAAGAAACACCTAAAATAGCGTTTGCACCAAACTTAGCTTTGTTTGGTGTACCATCTAATTCGATCATTAATTGGTCGATACCAATTTGATCAGTTGCATCCATACCAATTAATTCTGGTCCAATATGCTCGTTTACGTTCTCAACAGCGTTTAAAACACCTTTACCAAGGTATCTTGCCTTGTCGCCATCTCTTAATTCAACAGCTTCGAAAGCACCTGTTGATGCACCTGATGGTACAATTGCTCTACCCATTGTGCCGTCTTCTAAAATTACCTCTACTTCAACAGTAGGATTTCCTCTTGAGTCAAGAATTTCTCTAGCAAATACATCTGAAATTGTAATCATTTAAAATTACCTCCATTTTATAATTTGTTCATTAACAGTCCTATTTAACAACACTTGTTCCTGTCATTTCCTCAGGTTTTTCTACCTTTAGAATTTCAAGAACTGTCGGTGCTAAATCTGACAATTTACCATCATTTCTTAAGTCTACATCACCTAGACCTGCTACAACAAGCGGTACAACATTTGTCGTATGCGCTGTAAAAGGCTTTCCAGTGTCATAGTTTACCATTGTCTCAGCATTACCATGGTCAGCAGTAATAAGCGCTGCACCACCTTTTTCGATAATTGCATCTACTACTTTAGCAAGACATGTATCTACAGTTTCGACAGCCTTTTTAGCTGCTTCAAAGACACCTGTATGCCCAACCATATCAGGGTTGGCGTAGTTTAATATAATAACGTCGTACTTGTCTTGACGAACTTCTTCAATCAGTTTATCCGTCAATTCAAATGCTGACATTTCTGGTTGTAAGTCATATGTTGCCACTGCTGGTGATTGAACAAGTACTCTGTCCTCACCTGCATTTGGTGCTTCAACACCACCATTGAAGAAGAAAGTTACATGAGCATATTTCTCAGTTTCCGCAATTCTCAATTGCTTCATCCCTTGCTCACTTAATACTTCGCCTAATGTGTTGTGTAACCTCGTTGGCTTAAAAGCGACCTTTACATTTGGTAATGTTACATCATATGTTGTTAAACATACATATTCAGTTTTAAAGTAACCGCTTTTGAATCCATCGAAGTCTGGATCTACGATTGCACGAGATAACTCTCTCGCTCTATCTGGTCTAAAGTTATAGAAGATTACTGAATCATTTTCTTTCAGGTGTGCCACTGGTGCACCATTCTCTTCAATAACTGTCGGTAATACGAATTCATCATTTACTTCATTGTCATAAGATGTTTGAACCGCGTCATGCGCTGACGTTGCTTTTTCACCATTCGCGTTAACAATGGCATCGTAAGCTTTTTCAACTCTTTCCCAACGTTTGTCTCTGTCCATCGCATAATAACGACCAGAAACAGTCGCAATCTTACCAACACCGATTTCCTTCATGTATGCTTCTAGTTCATCAATGTAACCGATTGCACTTGTTGGGGGTGTATCTCTACCATCTAGGAACGGATGTACATACACACGATCAAAATCATTTTTCTTAAAGAAATCCAATAACCCTTTTATATGGTTCATGTGCGAATGCACGCCACCATCAGACAATAGACCCATTAAGTGAATATCTGAATTATTTTTCTTGGCATTTTCAAGTGCGCCAATAAATTCTTCTTTATCAAAGAAATCACCATCTTGAATTGATTTCGTGATACGTGTCAGTTCCTGATAAACGACACGACCAGCACCAATATTTAAGTGACCTACTTCAGAATTGCCCATTTGACCTTCAGGTAACCCTACAGCCAAACCACTTGCCTGAAGTTCTGTATTTGGATAGTTGGCAATATAACGGTCAAAGTTATGAGTGTCTGCTGCAAATACTGCATTTCCCTCATGCTTATGATTAATACCCCATCCGTCAAGTACGATTAACGCAACTGGCTTTTTCATATTCTCTCTCCTTAAAAGTTAACAAGTTCAACAAAGCTATCAGCTTTAAGACTTGCACCACCAACTAATGCACCATCAATATCACTTTCGTTCATGATTTCTTCAACATTAGCAGGCTTTACACTACCACCGTACTGAATACGAATTTCTTCAGATTCAGCATCGCTGTATAATCCTTGTACAACTTCTCTTACATATGCAATAATATCATTTGCTTGCTCACTAGTAGCTGTCTTACCAGTACCGATTGCCCAGATTGGCTCATAAGCAATGACTACTGTAGACACGTCTTTGGCATCAATTCCTGCGAATGCTGCTTCAACTTGTGTCTTTACAACGTCTTTTTCTTTGCCTGCTTCTCTTTCTTCAAGAGACTCTCCACAGCATAGAATAGGTGTAATACCAACTTCTAGTGCCTTTTTAACTTTAAGATTACATGATTGATCTGTTTCATTGAACATCGCTCTTCTTTCAGAGTGACCAATAACAACATAATCAACGTCGATTTCTTTTAACATAGCTGGCGCAATTTCACCTGTGAAAGCACCATTATCTTCAAAGTGCATATTTTGTGCACCAATCTTTATACTCGTACCCTTTGTTGCTTCTTTTAAATCTTTTAATAATGTTGCTGGTGCACAAATAACTGCTTCAACATCTGTGCCAGACACCTTTTCTTTAATATCGTTAACAAATGCCACACCTTCTGCAATTGTCATATTCATTTTCCAGTTCCCTGCTATAATAGGTTTTCTCATTTTAAGACCCTCCAGATTTTTTTATTTGTTCGTAATAGATTCAATACCTGGTAATACTTTACCCTCTAAGTACTCTAGTGACGCTCCACCACCAGTAGAAATGTGCGTAAATTGATCAGCAAAGCCTAAATCCATTGCCGCTGCAGCTGAATCACCACCACCAATAATAGTAGTTGCACCTTCAAGTCCTGCAATTGTTTCACATACACCGATTGTCCCTTTTGCAAAGTTAGACATTTCGAATACGCCCATCGGCCCATTCCAAACAACTGTCTTAGCACCTTCTAATTCTTTTGAGAATAATGCAATCGACTCAGCACCGATATCTAGACCCATTTCATCAGAAGCAATATCCGCTACTGCTACTGTTCTGAAGTCTGCATCGTTAGAGAATTCTTTAGAAGCAACAACGTCAACAGGTAAAATTAGTTTTACGCCTTTTGCTGCCGCTTTTTCCATAAGACTCTTAGCAAGTTCTACTTTATCTTCTTCTAATAATGACTTTCCAATGTTCTGGTCTAATGCCTTCAAGAATGTGAACATCATACCGCCACCAATAAGAATCTTATCCGCTTTTTCGATTAAGTTTTCTATAACACCAATTTTATCAGATACTTTTGCGCCACCTAAGATTGCAACAAGTGGTCTAGCTGGTGCTTCTACAACACCACCGATAAAGTTGATTTCTTTTTCCATTAAGTAACCTGCTGCCGTTTCTAAGTTTGCAGCGATTCCTTTATTTGAGGCATGGGCTCTATGAGCTGTACCAAATGCATCGTTCACGAATAAATCACCAAGTGATGCCCAGTACTTACCAAGTTCAGGATCATTCTTTGTTTCGCCAGCTTCAAATCTTGTGTTTTCAAATACGATAATTTCGCCATCTTTCATTCCGTCGATAGCTGATTCTAATGCTGCACCTTTTGTTTCAGGTACAAACTTAACGTCTTGCTCTAATAGCTCGCCTAAACGCGCCGCAACAGGCTTCAATGTTTTTGTTAACTTATCTTCTTCCGTCTTAACTTTTCCTAAGTGTGAGAATGCAATTACTTTTGCGCCTTCATTCAGTAGGTGCTTCAGTGTTGGTAATGCTTGAACGATACGGTTATCATTTGTGATAGCGCCATCCTTCATCGGTACGTTGAAATCTACACGTACTAGTACCTTTTTACCTTTTACATTTAAATCCGTAACAATTTTCTTTGCCATTTGATTCCCTCCTAAATATTATCCATTCGCATAAACAGCGTAATAAAAATCAATTTTTACAATCCTACTATATCAATCGATTAAGCATCAAGTACCATCGAGGTACTTGCTCTCTTACAGCAAGAAAAGCACTTGCTGAGAAATTAAAAACTCACTTTTAGCACGCTGTTAACAGTTTGTAAATAAGCATCCTCTATGATCAAGATACAGCTTCTTTTAAACAGTGTAAAATAGCGGAACTTGGAATAAGCTCCGCTATTAAGTTTAATATAATTTATTTGATAAGTGAAGCAAATTTCTTAGCTAATCTTACTAATTGTGCTGTGTAAGACATTTCGTTGTCATACCACATAACAACTTTAACCATTTGCTTGCCATCAACGTCTAATACTTTTGTTAACTCAGCGTCAAATAACGAACCGAATTCTAAGCCGATAATATCCGTTGATACGATTGGATCTTCAGTGTAACCGAATGATTCGTTAGCAGCAGCTTTCATTGCAGCGTTAATTTCTTCAGCAGTTACTTTCTTTTCTAATTCAACAGTTAAGTCTACTAAAGAACCTGTCATTGTTGGAACTCTCATAGCGCCACCATCTAATTTACCTTTTAACTCAGGTAATACAAGACCTACTGCAGCAGCAGCACCCGTTGTAGTTGGTACGATGTTTTGAGCAGCTGTTCTACCTCTTCTAAGGTCAGCATGTGGTCCATCTAATGTATTTTGGTCATTTGTGTATGCATGGATAGTTGTCATTAAACCACCAATGATACCAAACTCGTCGTTTAATACTTTTGCAGCTGGAGCTAAACAGTTTGTTGTACAAGATGCACCTGAAAGAACTGTTTCTGTTCCGTCAAGAATCTCGTCATTTACATTGTAAACGATAGTCTTGATGTCGCCCTTCGCTGGAGCAGAAATGATAACTCTTTTAGCGCCTGCAGTAATATGCTTTTCAGCAGCTTCTTTTGTTCTGAAGAAACCAGTACATTCGATAACTACGTCTACATCTAATTCACCCCAAGGCAAATCTTCTGGGTTTCTTTCAGCAAAGATTTTAATGTCTTTACCATCAACAGAGATCGCTCCGTCTTTTGCTTCGATAGAATCTTTCTTGTAAACACCTTGTGCACTGTCATATTTAAGTAAGTGTGCAAGTGTCTTAGCGTCAGTTAAATCGTTTAATGCTACGATTTCAAACTCATCACTACCATACATTAATCTAAATGCTAATCTACCAATTCTACCAAATCCATTAATCGCTACTTTTACCATTATAAATCCTCCTTAAACTAACTCATTAATCTTGTTTATTGTTGACTCATCAGAAATTAAAACCAAGTTCGGGTTTAGCTTGGCGATTGATATAATCGCTTCTGCTTTTTCCGGACCTTTTGCGATAGCAATGACTGATCCCAGATTCTTATACAGCTCCAAACTGATACCGATTGTACTAATTTCATGTACAATCTCACCAGCCTTATTGAAGTAATAGCCAAATCCTTCTGATACAGCACCTTTTGCTTCTAATTCTTTCATCAGGTTATCCGGTAAACTTCTACGTTTTGCCATCGCTTGTGCCTCTCCAACACCAAATAGCAAGACGTCGATGTTATCCATCAAGTCGATGATTTCCTTAATTTCTGGTTCATTTTTCAACGTTTCAATTGTTGCCTTTGATAATACATCCGGTGTGTATAACAATTTGTAATGACTGCCTATTTTACCAGCTAACTTCTCAACTAAGGTATTCGCTTGATATTCTGTCCGCTTACCAAGACCACCTCTCGCTGGAATTACATAACTGTCCGTATGATTGTACTCCTCCTCAGGAAACTCCTCTACGACACTATGTACCGCTGTACCACCAGTTATACCTATTGTACTGTTACCGGAAATATGTGAAGCAAGTACCGCTGCTCCACTTTTACCCAATTCTTTAAGGGCTAATTCATTGTTACCCAAAATTGTGCTTCCTACTATTACTTTTTGAATATTTAATTTTTCTGCAACGACACTTTCTAAATTTCTGATTCCTTTTAGGTCTCTAAAGAATATCCTTAGAAGCTCCAAGGCTTCTTCACCATTTTGTGTCATGGTCATTCCTTCAAGTGTGAAATTTACAAGCCCTTGTTGCTTTAAAGTATTGGCTTCTTTTCTAATGACTCTTTCTGTCATGTTCAGTTTTGTCGATAGCATGCGACGACCAATTGGTTCCAAAAAACTTACAACACTCAAAATGTTATATCGTGTTTCAATAAGCTCAACCATTTCAGGCGCTACGCGCTTCAACAATGATGATACTTGGTCTACTTCTTTTTCTGTCATTTTTACATTCATAATATCACCTCGCTGGGACATTGTTTAACCCGTGTTACTTTTTTGCGTCCCACCACATCCAAAAAAAATATCTCCACAAAAATTATAGCACTTTGGGAGATATATTTCAATACTTAATAGCTTTTCCGTTTTGAAGTCGATAAGATTCCAAGTTCATCTCTGTATTTCGCAACAGTTCTACGTGATATTTTAATTCCTAATTTATTTAATTCATCTGAGACATGTTGATCGCTCAGTGGTTTTTTTGGATTTTCGTTATCAATCAAGTCCTTTATAACAGTCTTGATACTTTCAGCCGATACACCTTCTCCATAAACACTGGACACACCGCTTTGGAAAAAGTATTTGATTTCGTAAAGCCCTCTTGGACATTGAAGATATTTACCATTAACCGCACGGCTCACAGTGGATTCATGTACACCTACTTCATCAGCGATATCTTTTAAGGTCAATGTCTTTAAGTGCACAGGTCCCTTTTCAAAGAAATCATATTGTGCTTTTAAAATCGCATTCACAACTCTATAGATCGTGTTCCTTCTTTGTTCGATACTCTTGATTAACTTAAGGGCATCGACTAACTTTTTGTTGATGTATTCAACGGCGTTGTCATTTACATCACCTTGAGACAGCATTTTTTTATAGAAATTGCTGATACGTAACCTAGGTGCCGCAGTATCATTGACAACAACGACATACTCGTTTTCCATCTTTCTTATATATACATCAGGTGTAATATATCTGACACTTCTTAAAGACGCAAACATTCTACCAGGTTTTGGTTCAAGGGTACGAATTGTTTCAATCGCCTCTTTCACATCCTCAATATCTACCGATAATTCCTTTGCAATCTTGCTAAGCTTGTTACGTCCAAGATCATCTAAATATTGATCCACAACTTGTCTTGCCACTGGGTTGTTAACCGTACGGTTTGACAGTTGAATCAATAAACATTCCCTTAAATCTCTAGCACAAACTCCGAGTGGTTCGAAACCTTGTAGGAAAAACAATACATCTTCGACTTCTTCCTCGGTCATTCCAAATCTTATGGCTACTTCATCTAACGGTACATCAATATAACCATTGTCATTGATCATCTGAATTAAGAAAGCACCAACTTCTTTTTCAAAGCCGTCTAACTTGGACAATTCCAGTTGCTCTAGCAAATGATCCATCAGTGTATCTTCACTGGCAACAAAGTTATCGTAATTGACTTCATCCTGATCGCCACCCTGATAACGGCTATACCGTTCATTTCGATACTCATCAGTCGTGTCTTTCCAATCTATCTTATCAAATATTTCCTTTGTATCTAGCGTCTTTTGTGTCTCAGCTGGCTGAACTGGTTGTTCTTCACCATGAGTATTGGGCTGATTTTCATTTTTTAATACCGGATTACTCAGCATTTCATCTTGAATGAAATCATTTAACTCCATTGAATTAAACTGCAATATCTCAATTGCCTGCTTTAATTCAGGTGTCATCACTAACTTCTGAGTTTGAACTAAGTTTAAATTAAAATTCATTTTCATAGACTCACCCTACTTCCTACATAACCTAACCAACTATATTATAGCAGAACTTTAATAAATCTCATAGCAATTTATTTTTTTGACAAATTGCTGAAAATGTGTTCATTACTTGTATACAGAGTACGCAGTTCAATTTTCTTCCAGTAAGAAAACGCCACAGCCCGCTAAATGGCATCCTTCTTGCATAAAGAAAAAAGTCAAGCAAAAACATATCAATCTATCAATTATAACAACCCATGTTAATTTCCCAATCACAAATTAATTATATCAACAGTAAAATCCTTATTGGGGACTTTTTATTTAGATTATGTGTTATTGATCATAAGCTTGCATACGATTCCCTTGATGAGCGACTCACGAGGTACGAGTCGGAGCCGAAGAAAGAGAAGCGTATGCAAACTTATGGTTTTCAATAACATAAAATATAAAAATAAAACGGGCACCCATAAGGATGCCCGCTGATGATATTATTAGTTTTTAATTATCTATGACCTTTTTCGTAAGGCTGACCACTTGCTGCTGGTGCTACCGCTCTACCTACAACACCTGCAAGTGCAAGTACTGTTGCTAGATATGGTAACATTTGTAGGAATTCCGATGGAATCCAACCAAGACCAAGTGACGCTGCTTGAATTTGAATTGCTTCGGCAAAACCAAAGAATAAACAAGCAAAGAATGCACCTATTGGATGCCACTTACCAAAGATCATTGCTGCTAAAGCGATGAATCCTTTACCAGATGTCATACCTTCTCTGAATAGGTTTACAGTACCAAGAGAAAGTGAAGCACCTGCAAGTCCAGCAAGAGCACCTGAAATCATAACACAAATATAACGTACTTTGTAAACATTAATACCTACTGTATCTGCAGCCTTAGGATGCTCACCAACAGCTCTAATTCTAAGTCCAAATGGCGTCTTAAACAATACATAATATGATACAAATGTTAATATTATTGCTAAATATACAAATGGCGTTAATCCGCTAAACAATTTACCAAGCACTGGAATTTCTTCTAAGAACTTAAGTGCTTCAGGATTTCTTGTTAATGCATTGGCAACTGTATCCGTTTGACCCGAACGATGCCATACCATTTCAAGTAAAAACGCTGTTAAACTACCAGCTAACATGTTGATAGCGACACCAGCAACTACTTGATTTGCTTTTAAGTTAATTGCTAATACACCTAGTAATAATGATGTAAGAATACCTACTACCATTGCTGCAATTACAGCAATCCATGGGCTTGATACAAATTCCATAGCAAGTATGGCAAAGAATGCACCCATAATCATAATTCCTTCTAAGGCAATATTTACTATCCCAGAACGTTCACTAAAAACGCCACCAAGTGAGGCGAAAATTAATGGTGTTGCAAGTCTAAGGGCTGATGCAATAATTGCAATTAAAATAACGATCATTACGCCACCTCTTTCTTATCTGCTTTTTTCTTACGAGTAGTCATAAACTTAAGCATTGCTTCACCAGCGATGAAGATAATAATAATCCCTTGGATAATTCCAACAACTTCTTTAGGAATTCCTTCAAACTGCATTTTTCTCGCACCATTACTCATGACACCAAAAAGGAATGCTGAAGCTAATACACCCAGTGGATGATTCTTACCTACAAGTGCTACGGCAATACCATTAAACCCGTATCCTGGTAATCCTGAGGCTTGATCTACTTTGTAAGTTAATCCAGCAACAGTCGTTGCACCAGCAATACCTGCAAGTGCTCCAGAAATCATCATTGATAGAATGATATTTCTAGAAATACTAATCCCACCATATTCAGATGCATATGGATTATGTCCAACTGATCTAATTTCGTAACCCACGCTCGTTTTAAATAAAAGGAACCAAATACCAATTGCACAAGCGATGGCAATTAAAAGTCCTACATGTAAAAACGAATAGCCAAACACTGGCATAAACGTATTAAACTTTAATAATCTTGCATGCTCTGGTATAAGAACTGTATATGCTTTCTGTTCGCTACCTGTTAGAGTAGACGGGTTCAAAGCTGTTCTTACTAAGAAATTCGTCATTGCAAGTGCAATATAATTTAACATAATCGTAACGATAACTTCATGAACACCAAGTTTTGCTTTAAGAACCCCAGGAACAGATCCCCATAAAGCACCCCCTAGAGCACCAGCTAATAAAATAATAGGAACAAGAATAAATCCAGGTAGATCTTGTAATACCCAAGCTGC
>Ga0070725_10001303_pt1 | contig 14114 bp, 8 predicted proteins | sample tdDd002_FD_69781 | JGI IMG/M metagenome (GOLD analysis project Ga0070725, IMG submission 69781) | Marine sediment microbial communities from the Atlantic coast under amendment with organic carbon and nitrate - tdDd00.2 | ecosystem: Environmental > Aquatic > Marine > Coastal > Sediment | place... | reverse complement strand
TTCAAAGTACCACTGAATCGCTTTATTGCTAATAAACTGATTTGAATTAAAGGAATAGATTTCTTGAGCTTTTTCTAACTGTAGACAAGCATTCCCTTCACTTTTGCTTAAAAGTTGTTTTTTAGTACTTTCTGTTAAAGCTAATTCCGCGGACTCATTATCAAAAATATTATCACTAGAGTGTAACGAGTAATCTGGTGATGATGAATTCGACTGATAAAAATAACTAGCAACAGCCAAAACAACGACAATGATTGCAGCCAATACAGCTAGCTTGCGAGACATAAAAGTTAACTTCCTTATTTACTTTACCACTTTAAAATTAGTGGCTTAGCTTGAATATATCTAAGTTAAAGGTAAGAAGCTAGTATGTGACAACTGATTAAAGGGCTTTAACTACAATTAGTAAGAAAGGATGTTTGACCACACCCATTCTTACTAGAAGGCTATTTTTAGAATTAGTATTTTAGTTAGTCTTTAAATCCAGTTTCTTAGCTAGTGCTTGGCTTTGGCTAAACCAAAGTCTTCCAAGATGGAGTACAAGCTAGGAATTACAAATAACACTAGCAATGTAGACATTGAGATACCAAATACAATGCTTGTGGCTAATGGGATTAATACTTGAGCCTGTAAGCTAGATTCAAACAACAATGGTGTCATGCCAGCTATTGTTGTTACAGAAGTCAGAAACACTGCTCTGAATCTATCGTAACTTGCTTTAGCCGCAGCATCATGAACCGTTAGTCCTTCCTTAACGCGGCGCTTAACAAACTCAACTAGCAAAATAGAGTCGTTAACTACAATACCTGCCAGTGAAACAAAGCCAAGCATCGAAGGCATGGTAAAGTTTAACCCCATAATCACATGGCCCCAAATAACGCCAATTAACGCAAGAGGTATTGCGACCATCACAATAATTGGTTCGATATAGCTTTTAAACTGGAAGGAAAGTAAAACAAATACTCCAACTAAACCAAGTAAGAATGCCCTTAACATCGACTTTTGTGTGGTTGTTGCATTTTTAATTTCCCCTTCAAAACTCACGGCGACTTCAGGGTATTGCTGCTTGAAATCATCCAGCCAACGCTTTTTCAAATCGTTGATTACTGCAGCGGTATTATTAACATGGGTATCAATATCACCATACACAGTGACGGTTCGGCTGTTATTTACGCGACCTATGCGAGAATAACCTCGTGTTCTTTCAATTGTCGCAACACTTGATAGCGGAATATGAGCTTTCGATTGTGGATGAATTATGGTGAAGGTATCAAAGTCGACAAACTGATCACGAGACTCATCAGCAATTTTTACTGTTACTTCAAAAGTGTCTAGACCGATATAGGTTTCAAGCACTTTCATACCTTGAAATGCAGCACGAGTTTGACTAGCAATTTCGCGAGCGGTTATGCCTAAATCAACAGCACCAGGTTTTAGTTTTAGAGAGAACTCAGGCTTTCCAGGCCTTAAATCTGTCACGAGGTTTTCAACACCTGGGTAGCCATCTAGCCAATGTTGTAATTCAGCTGATGCTTCTGTTAGCTGCGCTAAATCATCACCAGCAAGTCGAATTTCAATTGCACGGCCACTTGGACCAATAGCTGGCTCTTTAAAAGCGATAGTATGAGCTTCGGCAATAACTCCGGCATTTTCACGCCATAAGTTAATGATGTCCTGCATTTTGGTATTACGCTGCTCAGCTGTTATCAAATCTACAGTAATGGTCGCTAAATGTGGTCCTGAATCATATGCATCAGCGTTGTCGTTGTAACTTACCGTAATGGCTTTTACTAATTTAGACGCTTCATTCTCACTAAGCGTGGTATTAGTTTGTTCTAACGAGGTTAATAGCTTTTCAACAACTGATTCTGTGCGTTTCAGAGGTGTACCACCGGGCATCAAAATTCTTGCTTGCACTAAATCACCCTCGATACTTGGAAAAGCAGAAAATTTTAATAATCCAGAAGCTAATAAACTCACTGATAAAAAGAATAAGGCAATAACACCGCCAACAAAGGCGTAGCGGTAATTAATCACTTTTTCTACTAACAAAAATACCCATTGTCTTAATGATTCAAATTTTTGCTCAAATTTGATGCGAAATGGCTTACTTTCTTGTTCTTCTGCATGGCTAAGTGAGTGATACAAGTGGTTAGGCAAAATAAAGAATGCTTCAATTAACGACACGGTGATAACAGAAATTAATACTATCGGGATAACTTTGAGTATTTGTCCCAAATCACCTGCAAGAAAAACTAAACCAATGAATATTGATAATGTTGTTGCGAATGAAGAGGCAACTCCGCGTGCTACAATTTTTGTACCCTCTATCGCTGCTTGAAGTGGTTTATGGCCTTTCTTTATTTGGCTGGCAATAGATTCTGAAATAACGATGGCATCGTCCATTAAGATACCTAAAGCGAGTAATAATGCGACCATAGACAGCATGTTAATAGTAATGCCCATATGGCCTAAGATGAAAAAGCTCATTAGGAAAGATACAGGCAGACCCATGACTACCCAAAAAGCATATCGAATAGTAAAAAATAGCCACATGACAGCAAAAACCAATAACAGACCTTGCCATGCATTATTGCCAAGCATTTGAATGCGGTCTTTTACAATGCTGGTAGCATCTTGAGTAAGTGCCAAGGTGATACCCGATGGCAATAGTTGACGTTGATGATCAACCACCTGTTCAACCGCCGAAAGCACATCAAGGCTGTCATCTAAAGTATTCTTTTTGATTTTTAGTAATGCGGTTTGCTGACCATTGTAGGTAATATTATCTTCTGCTAGCTCAAAAGTGTCTTTAATGGTCGCAATGTCGCCTAAGCGAACTTCCCCACCTTGTTGTCCTGAGAAAATGACGAGATCAGCTAGATCTGAGACAGTTTTTCGTTCATCATCAAATCGAATTTGCAGTTCTTTATGACTGGTTTCAATAGAACCTAAAGGTAAGTCTAAGTCTTGCTTTTCGATCATTGCAGCAAGTTCATTTAGACTGATTTTGTAACGACGCAAATTATATGCAGGAACCTCAATACGCAGCTGGCGCTCGGAAAAGCCTTCTATTTCTACCAACGGAATAATTGGGTGTTGCAATAAATCTTGTTTAAGCTGCTCCGCTAGTGTTTTTAGTTCAGCTTTGGGAATCTCGGCGGTTAATGCAATTGAGATAACATCTTGAGTACGCCCATTTTCTGTAACTACCGCTATTTCAGTTTCGTCAGGAAAATCATTAATGCCATCAACTGCTGTTTTGACATCTGCAATAAACTTATTGAAGTCACCTTGCTCGAGCATTTTAACTGTCATAAGGCCTAGGTTTTGACGAGCATCACAGACTTTTTCTTCGATAAAGCTGATACCATCAAGCGCATCTTCTAAAGGTAAACATATGCCTCGTTCAACGTCTGTAGGTCCTGCGCCGGGATAAGGCACAGAAATATTCACCGAGTAGCTTTTCACTTCTGGAAATGTTTCACGCTTAATTTCAGGCAGCGTAATAACTCCAAAAATGATAAACAGGATCATTAATAAGTTAGCGGCTGTTGGGTGAGCTGCAAAAAACCGGATCATTTAGCACGCTCCAACCAAGTATTCATTTGCTGTTCGGTTTCAGCATCAGTAAGAGGTGATAGCGTCATGCCATTAACTGCTGGGAATAAATCTGAAACGACAATTTTATCTCCTGCAGAAATTCCTTGAGCATTAGCTTCTTTGACTAGTGCTAGGCTGTCTTGTAGTAATACTTTATCTAGTGTTACCCGTGATAACTGGCTCTGTGAATTGACAATCAATGCTTGTTGGTTTTGAATGGCAAAACGCGGTAAAGCAAGGAAGGATTCGGCTCTACCTTGTAGCATAACCTTCATATACATGCCTTCAAGAAGCGGTGGTCGAACACCGGGTTCAACCTGCAAATAACTACCTTCAACAGATACGATCACACCGACAGTGCGACTTTGCAGATCTAAGCTATCACTAAAACGTTCTACTTTTGCTTGCCAACCTTTAAAGTGCTCACCTGCAATTTGTACTTGTGCAGTGAGTCCTAAGCTTCCTAGCACTTCACTCATAGCAGGCAATTGTTCTCGGTTCTCAAAAGTAAAGGATTGTCTGTCGAGCTCTCCAACAAACTGGCCAAACTGATCGATAGGGAATTGAGTATTGATAGTGATTTTATCGATGCCAACGGCGTTAAAAATACTATTTCCTTTAGCGATAAACTGGTCTTTTTCAACGGATACACTGGAAATGCGGCCGTTAAAAGGTAGATGGATTTGAGTACGAGCAAGATCGCGTTCACTTTGTTCTAGCTTGGCTTGCGCAATGTCTATTTTAGTTTTAAGTACTTCTAATTCTGAAGGCAGCGTGGTGCGTAAATTTTCTAATTTCTGCACTTCTTGCTGTTGAACAAGCATCGACTGTCTTTCTTGGTCTAAACGAGACTGTGAAACAGTGCCTTTTTGTCTTAGCTTTTTAAGGCGTCCAAATTCTGCATTGCGTACTTTAAGTTTTTCATTGGCTAACTTTAACTCTAACTCATTGTTATCAATGGTTAGCTGCATTTCTTTTAAGCTAGCCTGAGCTGCTAACAAATCAGAATTAGCTTGTTTGATTGCTAGTTGATAATCTTTATCGTCGATAGAAACAACAAGAGTATCTTTAGCGATAAAGGCACCTTTTTTTAGTTCAGGGTGAACATAGGTAACTCGGCCGGCAACTTCTGCCATTGCTTTAAGAATAAGATCTGGTTTTACGGTGCCGTAGCCAACAAGGGTAGGTTTTACTTTATGACTTTTTATTTCAATTACATTTACTGGCGTTGGTGCTTTTTGTTGACTACTGTGCTCCATCGCAGGCTGTAATTTTACAATAAGAACAGTGATGATAAGTCCTGCCAATGCAACTAAAGGCAAGCTACGTTTGTTTTTAGTCCAACTCATTTTTTCTTTCAGTGACATGGGCTTAATCTCTTAAAATACCGTGCATAAACTGCTGATACAGGTGCTCAATCCATTGTTCTTCGCATAATTCTGTATCTTGAATTTTCCATGAGCCGATACGAATAGGAGATGCGAGGTAGGGCATAATCATCATGCTCATTAAATTGAACGCGGCATATTTAACATTGATAGATGATGAAATTTGATGCGCAGCCAATTCGCGTTCAACTAATTGAGGCAAAAGCTCTGCGACTTTGCTAGGAAAGCCAGCAAGAAATTTATCTCGAAATGGATAGTTTTCATTGAGAATTTCATCGTGGATAAATTTAGCTAAGCCTTTATCTTCATTCATTGTTTTCACAATAAATTCCATAAATGGACGAATAGGCTTTTCTACATTAATAATATCACTTATCTGTGAAAACGTGGTTAACGTCATATCATGAATGGCTGCGTGAAATAGTGTTTCTTTGCCGCCAAAGTAATAGTTCACCATGGCTGAGTTAACACCCGCTGCGGCGCCAATATCACGAATTGTGACACTTCGATAACTCTTTTCACGCATCAGTATTCGTGCAGCATCGATTAGTTTTTGCTTCTGTTCTTCCTGTTTATGTATATCTTTAGGACGACCACGAGATGGTTTGTCAGTTGCCATAGTTAAAACCTATTCAGTTATTCTTTGATTTAATTAATCGCCTGATTAATTAAATCAAAGAATCATAAAAAGATCAAATTCAGGACGTGCGTAAAAACTGATAATTTAGGGTGAACTTCTGTATGTGGCTGTTATTTATTAGAAAATTTTATTGAAAAAATTTGACGTATTACTTAGAGAAGGGAGAATTTAATTCGCGTTGCTAACTGTGGTTGTACGGAAGTGAAATATAGAATTTAGTACCTTTTTGCAATTCAGATTCTACTTTAATCGTGCCGGCGAGTTTTGTCGTAACAAGATTGTAAACGATATTCATGCCAAGCCCAGTTCCTCCTTGACCGCGTTTAGTCGTAAAGAAAGGTTCGAACACTTTCTTAGTGGTTTCTTGATCCATCCCTTTGCCGCTGTCAGTAAATAAGATCTCAATAGATTGCTCTGTTGGTTCAATATCAATCGTGATATTCCTGTGGGTGATATCAGTAAATGCATGATTAACGGCATTGGTGGTTAAATTGTTGATTACTTGGCTGATAGCACCGGGATCTATCACTAAAGCGGGATTATCACCCGTGATTTGGTATTCAACATGGTTTTGTTTTAAATAAACCGATAATGTTCGCATGACTTCAACGATGTAGTCATTTAGCTTGATTTCGCGGCTTTCCTCAACTGCTTGGTCGGCAGAGACTTGTTTAAAGCTATAAATTAAATTGTGACAGCGTTCTAAGTTGCTTTGGATAAGCTTATCGATATCTTTTAATTTGCTAGTGAATTTAGTCATATCAGAGATTTTTAGTGTTTTGGACTTAACCAAGCGATCAATTCGTTCAACATCATCTCCAATTGTTGAAATCGCTGTTAACGAGATACCTAGTGGTGTATTTAACTCATGAGCAACGCCCGTAACTAGCTGTCCTAGCGAAGCCATTTTTTCAGATTCAACAAGTTGTGCTTGGGTAGCTTCTAGGCGACGAATGGTATCTTGTAGTGCTTCATTAATGCGTCGATTCTTTATTAGCAGTTTGGTGATCAGGAAAAAGATTATTAATGCTAAAGCAACGATACCAGAAATTATCCAAATGACTTCAGTTTGTTTACCAATTAATTGAGCTTGATAAGCAACTTCAATATTCTTTTGCTCTAGTTGAGAAGACTGTTTCGCTAGCAATTGCTGATTTTCTTCAACTTGGTCTTTTAACGCGTCAAGTCGCTTGCTTTGGGTAGCTATAGCTTGTTCTTTTTCCGTAAATATTTGCTCTGCTTTTGCTAATTCTTGCTCTTTCACATCAGACTCTTCTAAGGCATCAAAGTACTTCTGATTAGCAACTTTAACTTTTGCTGCAAGTTCAACAAGTTGTTGTTCTTGTCGTTGCAGATCTTGTTGTTGTTGTTTGATACTCTGCTGCTGCGTGAGCATATTTTTTGTCAGAGTTGCTGATTTACTCTCCAAATTATTTAGCTGTTGCTCTTTAGTTGCTAGAAGTTGCTGTTGGTTCTGTAACTTTATTGATACCTCTTCATTTTCTTGGTGTAGTGCTTGAATCGCTTTCTCTGTTTCTAAATAAAGCTCTGCAACGTCTAGCTCACTACCGCCAAATAAAACTAAATCAGGCAAAACACTTAACTGTTCATAGGAAAGGTTAGGTCGGTTAAACTCGAATTGATGGCTCTGGCTAAGATTCTTATCAGCTTCTACAATATTCACCATAATATTGTGTCGCGATGGACTATTTTCAGTGATCACTAAAGTATTGGTATTTCTCAATGCACTAATAATGCTGCTTATTTGTGCACTAAAAGCTTCTGGGATATAGACAACGTGTGCATGTGAAGCATCTTTTGGATTTTCAAAAGGCAATACTTTAACAGGCTTGTTTTTGAGCTTTACTGCTTCAAGCATGGTTAGCATTTCAAGCGCATCTTTGTCTTGATAAACCATGATCAACATATCGGCTTGATTGGCTTTTTGCTGCCACTGGATGTTCTTGATGATATGCCCGACTAAGGCAGCTTTAACTTCACCATGAGTGAACGACTGTAGCTGTGCTTTTATTGGCAGCAATAGCAAGAAAAGCAAGGCGAACAAGGAAAGCAGATTGATTTTTGATGTTAATATGTTTTTGCTTCTCATGCCGTTTTCTCTTACTACACAGTTTTAAAGGGGATAACCTTAGAAAACTTTGCTAGCCCTTAGGTAAAAGCTGTGTCCGGCTTGGGGTAGATCGTTAACAATACTGGGAGGCGTTACCCCATCGGTAGTGCCCGTGCTGGGTTCCTTGATGTTTTCATCAAGCAAATTGCGAGCTAATAATTCTATATCCAATCCGACACTTTTAATGTAGTAATTAGCGCCAATATCTACTGTCGTATAGCCACTTAATGACTCTCGATAGTCCCCAGGGATACGCTCTCGCTCGCCAATAATGGAAACTTGTGCATGAAAATTCCAATTATCTTGCAGTGTCCAGTTGGAGCGTATGTAGGCTTGGTGGTTAGGATATTCACCAACATCATCATTCAGTAAGTCATCTTCTGCTTTGACATAAGCGTAGTTGGCGACCAAGTTCCATTGTTTTGAATATTGATACTTACCTTCAAGCTCTATGCCTTGACCCGTGCGCTTACCCACGTTCTGGGCGGTTTGTGTTGGCATACCAGCATCTGGCACAAAACTAATCAAGTCTTTAATGTCGTAGCGGAAAATGTTGAAGTTGATATTGAGCTTATCTGAAGCTTGGAAACTGCCGGCTAATTCCGTGGTATCAATAACTTCAGGACCAATATCAGGATTTCCTAAGCTTACTGGATTATTCACAGTTAAGGTTTCGGCAAAAGCGGGTGCTCTAAAAGCTCGCCCATAAAGTAATTTTAATGTCAGATCTTCTCTTGCAGTCCAAACTAGTGCCAACCTTGGGTTAGTTGTTGAGCCAAAATCTGAATAGTCATCGAAACGAATACCAGCGGTTATTTGCCAGTCATCTGCCAAGTTGTATATGTCTTGAAGATAAACAAAGTAATTATTGCGACTTTCTTCGGGCATAAATACTTCTGGAGTATCAGATACATCTACCAAGCCCTCAGGTTTTGGTGAAAAGTCAGCATTAAAATTCTTTGACTCAGTCACTTGATAGACGTCTTGAAAACTATAACCAACACCCAGAGTTAAACTGTGATCTTCAATTCCTGTATAAATACTTTTAGTTTCTAATGTTAATGTTTGCTCTTTCCAGCCAGGGTTACCAATAAAGCCATTAGGATAAGCACCAAAGAAAGCGCCATCAGGAAATAGTTTAAGATTCGTTGTGATTTCTTGTGCGGAACGGTAGTAATGAAGCTCTGCTGCTATAGATAGGTCATCGTTGATTTGTTGCGGTTTCAACGCTGCTTTTAATAACTGTTTATAGCCTTTAAAGCGACCATGATCATCTAGCGCTTCAGTTATCCCCTGACCTGTACCTACGTCACTTCTTTCTTGTAGACCTAAATTGATACTAAATAAGCTATTTTCAGCATTGAACCAAAGGTCAATGGTTTCAAACATGGTATTCACGCGGCCAGGCGCTAAGGATGCATTTGCTGGATTAAATGGCAGTCCACCGCTTTCAAAGAGTGCATCACCACCGGCATCTATAGCAGTTTGAGCATCAGTTTCTATGACAGAATCAAAGCCATCTGATTGGGTATATTCAAAGTTTAATGCCAATGACCAGTCATCAATATTTTTTGCTACATTTGCCCAAACGTTATAGGTATCAAAACTTCCAATTGAAGCACCCACTTCGGCATGTTTAATATCTCCAGCTGTTTTGGTTATGATATTTATCACGCCAGAAAATGCGTCACTACCGTAAAGTGCCGATCCCGGACCCCGTATGATTTCAATTCGAGCAATACTATGAATAGGGTACTCACCCCATACAACGTGATTATCTCCGCGAACTAATGATTTAGTTCGTACACCATTAATCATGAGTAATGTTTGCGGTGTATAGGTTGAGGTAATGCCGCGAAACCAAAATCTTGGTGCCATTGCTTGGCCATTTCTCGCAACATGCATTCCAGGGACTGTATCTAATACTTCTACAAGGTTTCTCGCGCCCATCGCTTTAATATCATTAGCGGTAATTATGGTGGCAACAGCTGGCGCTTTTCTTAATTCTATTGGTGAGCCTGTTGCGATCTCTACTTGGAGCAGGTCTTGCAAATCCATTGCCATTAATTGTTCCATGCGAGACTGTGACTCTTGTGCCGCAGTAGGAAGAGCCGCTGTGATTAGAATTGTTAGTAGTGCTTTTTTCATATCGTTAACTAGTTAGGAAAACTTAAGCATACTACGCAAAGAAATTTGTAAGGCGCGTATGCTGAAACTTATAATTACCCATGTTAAGAGCTGCTAGTACATGCCGATGCTAGTCAGTCAGTTCCATTGCAGGAAAAGCATACGAATAGAAGCAGTATTCAACAATTTGTTACTTTGTGCAATTAGCTTTTTAAGAAAAAAGGTAAGAAATATCAAATAATTTAAATCACTAAATGCTAATGTAATCGACTCTGAGTAGTTAAAACTTTTTGAGCTATTTTGCTGCGTATTAAGGAGTTTAACGAAAGAAGAGATTAGCTAGAAAATAAGTATATGATCTAGCTAACTATTGGTAATAGCATTATTTGTTTGGAGCAAATTTTTTTATATGGCGTACATAACGAATAAGGCGTGCTTCTTCTGCGGTAATAGGCGCTTTTCCTATGTATGTTGACTCTCTTTCAAGCTGACGTTGAGTTTCAATGTTTTGCTTAAACAGTGCTAGCTCAGACTCTGACAACTGTTGCCAAACTCCATTTCTATCAGAAGCTTGTTCACATTTTCTTGGTAATGACTCAAGAATTAAAATTGAACCCAGCGTGTAAAATTTGCTGTCATAAACACAGCCTAAAATTTTTCCCCTATCGATAACCAGATCCCATGGAAAATCATTACTGTTAATATCAACACCATGTTCTTTTTCAGTATATTCCTGAGCAAATGTAGTGGTGCAGAGAAGTGAAAATAAAAGGGGTAAATAAGCTTTCACAGACATCATCCTTAATATAATTAACTACAGACAACTATAAGTTTTTATTCAGGATGATGTATAGGGTTTTAGGTAATACTTTCGTGATAAATAGAAAAGTAGCTCTGAACTGTCTTATAAATTATTTCTTAGCAGGTCTTTACGGCTTTAATTTGGTTAACAAAGCTTTGCCAAAGTCTACAGCTTTACGTTCAATGCCAGATAAAGGATCTTTTTCGCCATTTTTAGGTGTTTTCAATAAAGATTGTCCGTATTTAATGGCAGACCTTTCTGTCTCAGTAAGAGATACATTTTCTTGGTTTTGTACATTTTGTGCTGAGTTCATATGCTGCTCCTGAATTAAGTTCTCTGTTGATGTTTCAAAAACAGCAGCCAGACATTTTAGTGATTCAGCACCAATGCTTTTACCATTCTCGGCTCTTTGAATCGTTCTGGTGCTCAAACCTGTGTGTAGAGCAAGCTCCTCTTGAGTCCAACCTTTTGTCAATCGGCGCTGCTTAATGCTCATATTTTTTCCTTCGCTGTTTGAACCATCTTTATGACAACTTTAATTCAAAATAAACACGACAAAATGGTGACAATAGATACTTTGTCGTCGACAAATAACAATATTACGTACTATAGCCAACTTGCGTAAGCATTAGTATTTACTTTAAATTCAATTGATTAATTAATCTTATCGGTTTTGCGATATTGTTCTTAAGCATAATGTTAGTAACCCTCTATCTTACAGGCATTACTTCAGCAATATTGTTATCTAACATATCAAGTACACTCTCAAAACCATATTTGGGTGTCCAATCTAACTGTTGTTGTGCAGTAGTTGAATCGTAGACACGATCAATCATTGATGGAAATGACCAGCCTCGTTGTTCAAAAGCTGTCGCAATATTTGGACACTTTTCTTCAATGATAATGTTAGGTTCGTTATATAACCTTTGACAATCTGACTGTGTAAATGGTGTAGAGCCAGAGATAATAAATCGATTGAATCCTCTAAGACGCTTTTTAAGTGCTTGCAGATGTGCAGTTGCGACATCGCGTGCATCGATGCCGCGAGTTAGACGATATGTAGCCATTAAATCGGCAGGTTCAGGAAAGCAGCGTGACATTTGTAATACGGTAACGGGTAAATTAAATAAATTGGCGATATCTTGAAGGGCTTTCTCTGCGGCTATTTTGCTTTGATGATAAATTGATTTTGGTTGAGGAGTTACTTGTTCATTTACCCAGCCAGCGACCCCTTGTGGTGTCGAAGCGTGACCATAAAGAGCGGTAGTACTTGTAAAAATAAAATGTTTAACACCTGATTTAATGCTCTGCAAAGCCAACTGTTCCGTTGCGCTAACATTGATGCTGTTAAATTCTTCTTCATTGCGAAGGTTTACGTGCGGGGCATGCAATGCTGCGCAATGAATGACAACATCAATGCCCTCTAAGGCTTGGGCGATTAACTTATTATCTCTTATGTCGCCAACATAGTCGGCAGTTGAGCAAGGCGTTATATCAATACCTACTACATCATAGAAATTCATTAATGTTATATAAATTGTTCGTCCTACTCGGCCAGCAGAACCGGTCACCAATACTTTCATTGTTATTTTTATCGTCTGTTATTTAACTGCTTATGCAACTTGGCTCATTTATGTTGCTAGGAAAGGTAATTGAAATCAGAGTGCCTTGGTGCAAATTGCTTTCTACATTGATTGTACCGTTCAGCTTATGCAATACCATATTATAGATAATATGCATACCCAAACCACTGCCACCTTCTCCTCTTCTGGTAGTAAAAAATGGCTCAAATATTTTGTCTTTTACTTCAGGTGTCATACCCATTCCGTTGTCTTCAACTCTAAGCTCGATATTGTTGTCATGCTCAGAGCAGCTTATTTTGATTGTTCTATTTTGAGGTTCGGTATGACTAAATGCATGCAAAAAGCTATTCATCACTGTATTAGATAGGATATGCGCTAAAGTTCCAGGATCACAGATAGCATAAGTGTTTGGAGTTATTTGAGTTTCTAGCTTTACTCGATGCTTTTTAAAGCTCGGCTGCAGACTTTCTAGAATATTAGTAATGTAGTCACTTAATTCGACTTTTCGTTCTTCTTCGTGGCTGGTATCAACGGCAACCATTTTGAAGTTGCTGATCAAGGATGTGGCTCGATAGATGTTACTTTCAATGATGTTGCATGTTTTGGTTGTAGACTCGATATAAGCATCAAAGTCAGATTTACTCAATGTGTGAGCGTTGTGTTTTGCTAATAAGTTTTCAGTTGAATCTCTAAGGTGAGAAGAGCCTGTTAATGCTACGCCTATTGGTGTATTTATTTCATGAGCAACCCCAGCAACTAATGTCCCCAAAGATGCCATCTTCTCTGTTTCAGTTAATTGCTCTTGTATATCTTTTTGTTGCTGTAGTGCTTCTTCTAACTGCTTTGTTCTCGCATCTACTCTATCTTCGAGTTCATTGTTAATGGTTAACAGGTTTTGCCTAGATTCATTCAAAGCGTCAATCATGTCATTAAATGCGTGTGTTAACGTTGAAATTTCACCTTGTTCAATATTAGTAATGTTTGGGATGCATCCTTTTGTATTGGCTGTTATTTCTTTTATTTGATTGGTAACTGAAGTTAACGGCGCCATGCCTCTAGCAATAAAAAACCACACTAGTCCCAACATTAAAAAGCCAGAAATTGCCAGAACCAACAATATAATTTGCTGAGCATCTTTACCTGGGCGATCAATAACGTGCATTGGAATGTTGATGATTAAAGCCCAAGGTGTTTCAGTTACGCCGACGTTAATTGGCACCTGAACTTGATAAATTTCTTCATTGTTCTGATTAAGCGAGAGCCGCTGAATTAACTGTCCTTGTTGTATTGATTGTTTTATATTTTCTGATGCTACTTTGCCGATAAATGCTGGATTTGAGTGCGCAACGTACATGCCATTGAATGCGATTAGCTCTGCATAGCCTGCTTCTAAAAACTTAATCGTGCTAATACGCTGCTGCAACACATTTAGGTCAACATCTACCCCTACTACCCCTAAAAATTCATTGTTTAATAGAATTGGCTGAATCGTGCTGATCAATAGCTGGCTTTGGTTTGATACTTGGTAAAAATAGGGGTCTTCTAAGGTTTCTTTACCTCGATTCCTAGGATTATTATACCAACTAGCTGTTTGCCAGCCTGTATTGGGTTCATTAATTATTGTTCCTTTATGCCAATGCCAGTAAGAATTCACGCGACCACTTTGCTCGTGGCCATCAGTGTTTACATATTCAGCATCTAATTGGTCAAAAGCGTTTGGCTCCCATAGCATCCATGTACCGAAGGTATTTGGGTTCTGGTGAATTGCATCAATTAGCATTTCATCTAATCGTCGTCTGGGAATTTTTTCGTGCTTTGCGTGACGAAAGCTCATTCCCAA
>Ga0070725_10001301_pt1 | contig 14118 bp, 12 predicted proteins | sample tdDd002_FD_69781 | JGI IMG/M metagenome (GOLD analysis project Ga0070725, IMG submission 69781) | Marine sediment microbial communities from the Atlantic coast under amendment with organic carbon and nitrate - tdDd00.2 | ecosystem: Environmental > Aquatic > Marine > Coastal > Sediment | place... | reverse complement strand
CAAACACTTGCTAAGATTTTAAATGTACCATTTGCAATTGCAGATGCAACATCTTTAACTGAAGCAGGTTATGTTGGTGAAGATGTTGAGAATATTCTATTAAAGTTGATTCAAGCTGCTGATTATGATGTAGAAGCTGCTCAAAGAGGTATCATCTATATTGATGAGATTGATAAGATCACTAGAAAGTCTGAAAATCCTTCTATTACTAGAGATGTCTCTGGTGAAGGTGTACAACAGGCCTTATTAAAGATGATCGAAGGTACAGTAGCTAATGTACCACCTCAAGGCGGTAGAAAACATCCACATCAAGAGTTCATTCAATTAGATACAACTAATATCTTATTTATCTGTGGTGGTGCATTTGATGGCATCGATAAGATCATAGAAAAAAGAACAGGTCAAAAAGCAATGGGCTTTGGTGCCGAAATCAAAAGTAAAAAAGATTTTGAAATTGGTGTACTTTTAGAAAAATTAGAAACTCAAGATTTACTAAAGTTTGGTTTAATTCCAGAGTTTGTAGGTCGTTTACCAGTGGTGGTTTCGTTACACGAATTAACTGAAGAGGTTTTAGTTAGAATTTTAAGTGAACCAAAGAATGCATTAGCAAAACAATACCACAAGTTATTTGAACTAGATGGTGTTGAGTTAGAATTTAACGAGGATGCTTTAGCAGCCATCGCGAAACTTGCAATCGAAAGAAAAACAGGTGCCCGTGGTTTAAGAAGTATCATCGAAAAAGTAATGATGGATATCATGTATGAAATTCCATCAAGAGAAGATGTTAAAAAATGTGTGATTACTAAAGAAACAATTGAGAATAATCAACAACCGACTCTTCTATTAGATAATAATAATGAGAATGCATCTTAATTAAAACGAGTCCTAGGACTCGTTTTTCAACAAATAAAGATGAGGAGAAACTTATGGAAAAAGAAAATAATATTAGAGAAATAGCTGTTATTCCTCTTAGAGGACTGACTATCTTTCCATATATGGTAATTCATTTTGATGTTGGTCGTGATAAGTCGATCAAAGCATTAGAAGAAGCAATGCTTCAAAACCAGAAGATATTTTTAACAACACAAAAGAGTATTGAAACTGATGACCCATCAATTGATGAAATTCACGAGGTAGGTACATTATGTAAAGTTAAGCAAATGCTTAAATTACCTGGTGATACTATTCGTGTATTAGTTGAAGGTTTATCTAGAGCTAAAATCTCAGAAGTTATTCAAGAAGAACCATATATTAAGGTGACAATCGAAGAATATCCTGATAAAGATTTTGAAATTGATCAAGAGTGCGAAGCCTTAAAGCGTTCACTGTTACAAGCTTTCGAACAATATGTGGAATTAAATGCAAAGATTACACCAGATGTCTTATTAACAGTTAGAGCTATTGATAACTGCGGTAGACTTGCTGATGTAATTGCATCAAATCTTCCATTAAAAATGGATCAGAAGCAAGTATTGATTGAATCAATTACACCAAAACTTAGATTAGAAGTTCTTTATAAGTATATATTAAATGAAATTGAAATCATCCAAGTAGAAAAGAAAATCAATGAGAAGGTTAAAAGCCAAATCAGTAAAATGCAGAAGGAATACTACTTGAAAGAACAGATCAAAGCCATTCGTGAGGAATTAGGTGAGGATCATTCTAAAGATGAAGAAGTAGAAGAATTAAGAGAAAAAGTAAGAAAACTTAAAGCTTCTAAGAAAATAAAAGAGAAATTAGAAGGTGAGATTAAGAGATTATCACTTTTAGCACCAAACTCAGCTGAAAGTAATGTAATCAGAACTTATGTAAATTCTATCTTAGACTTACCATGGAATAAATCAACTAAAGATTCTTTAAATCTTTCTAAATCAAGAGAAATCTTAGATGAAGACCACTATGGTCTTAAAGATGTTAAAGAGCGTGTACTTGAGTATTTAGCAGTTAAGCAATTAACCAAGTCGATGAAAGGACCTATCATTTGTCTAGTTGGTCCTCCTGGTGTTGGTAAGACTTCTATAGCTAAGTCTATTGCAAGATCTTTAAACAGAAAGTTTATCCGTATGTCATTAGGTGGTGTACGTGATGAAGCTGAAATCAGAGGTCATAGAAGAACTTATATAGGTGCTATTCCAGGTCGAATTATTACAGCAATTAAAGAAGTTGGTTATAAGAACCCAGTTCTTTTATTTGATGAGATTGATAAGTTATCAAGCGACTTTAGAGGTGATCCGGCTTCTGCTTTATTAGAAGTATTAGATCCAGAACAAAACAAAGAGTTTACAGATCACTACTTAGAAGTTCCATTTGATCTTTCTAAAGTAATGTTTGTAACAACTGCCAACTCTTTATCAACAATTCCAAGACCTTTATTAGATCGTATGGAAGTGATTCAAGTTTCTGGTTATACAGAAAAAGAAAAACTTGAAATAGCTAAGAGATACCTAGTGTCTAAGCAAAGAGATTTACATGGCCTTACAGATGAACAGTTTAATTTACCAGATGAAAGTATTAGACGTATTATTACTAATTATACAAGAGAATCTGGTGTAAGAGAGCTTGAAAGAAAGATTGCTAGGTTACTGCGTAAACTTGCTGTTGAGATTGTAGAAAATAAAAAAGACTTTATTGATGTTACCTTTGATGAAGTGCCAACCTACTTAGATGCGCCAATCTATCAATATGATGAGATTGAGGATAAGAGTCAAGTTGGTGTTGTAATGGGGTTAGCATGGACTGCAGTAGGTGGAACAACTTTAAATATTGAAGTTGCTAAGCTTCAAGGTAAAGGCAAGCTAGTGTTAACAGGTCAATTAGGAGATGTAATGAAGGAGTCAGCAAGAGCTGGTATGTCATACATCCGTTCAATAGCTGACCAATATGATTTAGAAGATGATTTCCACGAAAAAATGGATATTCATATCCATATTCCAGAAGGTGCAACACCAAAAGATGGTCCTTCAGCAGGTATTACGATGGCAACAGCTGTTATTTCTGCCATTACAGGGATTCCTGTAAGAAATGATGTTGCTATGACAGGTGAAATTACCTTAAGAGGTAGAGTTTTACCGATTGGTGGTCTAAAGGAAAAAACTTTAGCCGCTGAAAGAGCAGGGATCAAGAAGGTATTATTCCCTCATGAAAACATCAAAGATTTAAAAGATGTTCCTGATTCAGTAAAAGAAAATGTAGAGCTTGTACCAGTTAAAACAATGGATGAAGTTTTAAAGCATGCTTTAGTAAAAGAGGCATAAAATGAAGATTAAAAAAAGTGAATTTGTAACAAGTGCTGTAACTAAAGATCAGTATCCTGAAAGTGAATTACCTGAGATTGCAGTGGTTGGACGTTCTAATGTTGGTAAGTCATCTCTTATCAATATGCTACTTAATCGTAAGAATTTAGCGAGAACATCTTCAACACCTGGTAAAACTCAGTTGATTAATTTTTTCGATATAGATGGTAAGTTTACCCTAGTAGACTTACCAGGTTATGGTTATGCAAGGGTATCCAAAGAACAGAAAAAAACTTGGGGTACAATCATTGAAACATATCTAAAAACAAGAAAAAACTTGTTAGAAGTTATCCTACTAGTAGACTTACGTCATAAGCCAACGGCTGAAGATGTACAGATGTATGAATGGATTAAAAATTTCGGTTTCAATGGTATTGTGGTTGGAACAAAACATGATAAAATAAAGAAGAGTCAACTTCAAAAACATGTGAAGATTATACGTGAGACATTAGGCATGGAAGAAGATGCGGTACTTGCTATGACATCTACGATGAACAGAAAAGGCAAGTATGAAGTTTGGGATATCTTTAATGAGTTATTTGAAGTGAATGGTCACGATGTCTATTTTGAAAGACAACAAGGTTAAGGAGGAAAAATGAATCCAGTAGTTACAATTACAATGACAACAGGAGATGTAATTAAAGCAGAATTATACCCTGAAATCGCACCAAATACAGTAAATAACTTTGTATCATTAATTCAAAAAGGTTACTATGATGGTTTAGTATTCCACAGAGTCATTAAAGGTTTCATGTTACAAGGTGGTTGTCCAGAAGGTTCTGGTATGGGTGGCCCAGGTTACGGTATTAAAGGTGAATTTATGATGAATGGTTTTGATAACCAATTAAAGCACACTGAAGGTGTTTTATCAATGGCTAGATCACAAATGCCAAACTCTGCGGGTTCTCAATTCTTTATTATGCACAAGACATCGCCACATTTAGATGGCTCTTACGCTGCTTTTGGTAAAGTAACTGAAGGTATGGATGTTGTGAATAAAATTGCTGAAGGTGCAACTGGTGCTATGGATAGACCGGTCGTAGAGCAAAAGATTGAATCTGTAACAGTAGATACATTTGGTACTGAATATCCAGAACCAGAAAAAATGTAATTTCAGACACCTCACTTATATGGGGTGTTTTTTAATGCATAAAAAAAACAGCATATCCGAAGATATGCTGTCATTAATTATTTACCTGAACCAAATACGTTGATAATCTTGTGCTTAACTACTCTAGTAATTTCTTCTCTAGCAGGACCACAGAATTTTCTTGGATCAAATTGCTCTGGAGTTTCGTTGAATACTTTTCTGATTTGACCAGTGAAAGCGATTCTTAAGTCAGTGTCTACGTTAATTTTACAAACACCTAATCTGTTTGCTTCTCTTAACATCTCATCTGGAACACCTTTAGCACCTTTTAAAGCACCACCATTGTCGTTACAAACAGCTACAGCTTCAGGATATACTGAAGAAGCACCATGAAGTACTAATGGGAAGTTAGGAGCTAATTCCATGATTTCTTTAAGAATACCATACTCTAATTTAGGCTCGCCAGTGAACTTAACAGCACCATGGCTAGTACCGATAGCGATTGCTAATGAATCAACACCAGTTCTTTCGATGAACTCAGCAGCTTGCTTTGGATCTGTGTAAGATGAATCTTCTACAGAAACGTTTACGTCATCTTCAACACCAGCTAATCTACCTAATTCAGCTTCTACTACAACGCCTCTAGCGTGAGCATATTCAACAACTTCTTTAGTTACTCTGATGTTTTCTTCGAAATCGTGGTGAGAACCATCGATCATTACTGATGTAAAACCTAAGTCGATTGCTTGCTTACATTGTTCGAAATCAGCACCGTGATCTAAGTGTAAAGCGATATCGATTGTTGAATCTTCAACAGCAGCTTCTACTAATTTCTTTAAGTATGTTGGTCTAGCGTACTTGATAGCGCCAGAAGATACTTGTAAGATAACTGGAGAATTAGTTTCTTGAGCAGCATCTACGATACCTTGGATGATTTCCATGTTATTAATGTTAAATGCACCAATTGCATAACCACCAGCATATGCATCTGCAAACATTTTTTTAGTTGTTACTAATGCCATAATTGACCTCCTATAATTTATAAACCATTGCCTTAAAAGGCATATCTACCTTATTCATACCAAAAATTGTTTACATTAAACGATTTTTGTATATCATTATATGTTGTATAATGAATAAGCAAATCCTTATATATTTTATCACATTTATGTTACAAAATAAAAAGATTTGCAGGAAAAAGCGCAGGAAAACGCTTGCTATTTGTTAAATAGCGGGTTTCTACTAGGAGAGTGTATGAATTTACCAAAAAGTTTTGAAGATCAAATGAGACGGCAGTTGGGTGAGGCATTTGATGATTTTATAGCAACATATGACCAAGATACCTATAGGGGTATTCGTGTCAATACACTAAAGATTTCTGTGAAGGAATTTTTAGAGATCACACCATTTGACTTAAAGCCAGTGCCGTGGACCAAGGATGGTTTTTATATAAAAGATATTAGACCAGCAAAACATCCACATTATTTTGCAGGTCTGTACTATATTCAAGAACCATCAGCGATGCTACCAGCGGTTGTTTTAAACCCATCTAAGGATGATGTTGTATTAGATTTATGTGCAGCACCAGGTGGTAAAAGTATGCAATTAGCAGCAATGATGGAAAACAAGGGGCTTCTTATTTCTAATGATATTTCATCTAACAGATTAAGAGCATTAATTAGAAATGCAGAACTTATGGGCCTAAAAAATCTAGTTGTTTTAAATGATCATCAAAGTAAAATTAAAGAGACCTTGTATAAAAAAGTGGACAAGCTCTTAATTGATGCACCTTGTTCAGGTGAAGGTATGTTTAAAAAACACGATGATGCTATCAATGCCTATGCTTCTTATGATGTAGATGCATGTGTTCAAATGCAAACAGAAATTCTTGATGATATACTAGAAACCTTAAATGGACAAGGTGAGTTGGTTTATTCAACGTGTACTTTTAATACTTATGAGAATGAAGATATGATCAAGTATTTATTGAATACTAGGCCTATGCATTTAGAAGATATAGACAAGGATTATGGTTTTGTGGCTGGAATCGATATGCCTCAAGTGGCAAGACTTTATCCTCACATGATAGAAGGAGAAGGTCATTTCTGTGCCAAACTTAAGTTAGATGGAGACCGTCTAGACCCTCATTTAAAAGATCAATCAACACAAGCACCGGATGTTTTATTGGATTTTATGAAGACTTATATGAAAACACCTTTGAAAGGGCATTTTAAAATTATAAAGGATAAGGTTTTTCTGCTACCTGACATGATGGACTTAACTGGTGTTAAGGTTGTAAAACGCGGTTGGTATTTAGGTGATTTAAAGAAAAACAGATTCGAACCCTCACATGCATTTGCCCTTGGATTGAAGGCATGTGAGTTTGATCAAATTATTGATTTCCCTAGTGATTCAGTAGAAGTCTTGAAGTACTTAAAATGTGAAACTATCTCATGTGAAGGTAAGAAGGGTTATAACTTAATTTGCACAGATGGTCATCCTATAGGATGGGGCAAATGGGCAAATGGAAAGTTGAAAAACCTTTATCCATCTCAATGGAGGTTATCATGAGGTTAGATAAGTTCTTAAGTAATATGGGCTTAGGTACACGTACAGAGGTAAAAAAGGCCATTACAAGAGGTTTGGTTACTGTTAATGGTAAAGTTACTAAAAAAGTAGGTTTGACCATTAAAGAAAAAAGTGACCAGATTGTTTATAATGGTCAGAAAGTAAATTATCAAGCACATGTTTACATTATGCTGAATAAACCCAGTGGTCTTATATCAGCAACAGAAGATAAGATGCATAAGACAGTTATTGATCTTATAAAAGATACTTATGGCAATAGAAAGATTTTTCCTGTAGGTCGTTTAGATATAGACACAGAGGGGCTTATATTACTAACAGATGATGGTGAGTGGAGCCATAGCTTGATGAGTCCTAAGAAACATGTGAGTAAAGTCTACTTTGCTAGAGTTGAAGGTAAGGTTACTCAAGAACATGTAGGTCTTTTTTCTGCAGGTATGACTTTTAAAGATGGTACGGTCATAAAACCCAGTCATTTAAAGGTTTTAAAATCAGACCAAATATCTGAAATTGAACTTACAATCACTGAAGGTAAATACCACCAGGTCAAAAGAATGTTTGAACACTTTGACATGAAGGTGATTTATTTAAGAAGAGATAAGATTGGTGGATTATCCATAGATCCCGAGTTGGGTCTAGGTGATTATAAAGAGTTAAGTGAAAAAGAGTTAGAAATGATAAAACTTGAAGATTAGTCTTCAAGTTTTTTTACTTAAGGTTCATTTTAGTTTGGTCATTTATACTAAGGCTACAAAATAAGATATTAAGACATTAATATACAGGAGGACCTATGAAAAAAATAATGATTATAATATTAGTATTGATCTTAGCACTGACGGGATGTACAAATATAGAAACGTCATCAGTAGAAGAAACTATAAGCCAGAGCATTGAAGAAAGTACAATGGATTATGAAGTCTTGTTTGAAGAAGGTATAGTTCATGAGATATACATCGATATAGTAGATGAAAACTGGGACTATATGATGGAAAATCCCTTAGAAGAAGAGTTTGTTGAAGCTGACATAACAGTTGATGGTTATACAGTCGAAAACATTGCAATAAGAACCAAAGGTAACAGTACCCTAAGAGATGTTTCTAATTCAGACAGTGATAGATACAGCTTTAAAATCAAAGTGGACGAATATGAAGATCAAAAGCTTCTAGGTTTAGATGAGTTTGTCCTTAACAATATGTACTCAGATTCATCATACATGAGAGAATATCTTTCTTATCAAGCATTTGAAGGTGTAGATGAAATTGCATCTTTAACTTCATATATCAATGTTTATGTGAATGGAGAACTATATGGTCTCTACCTTATGGTTGAAACTGTAGAAGATGGCTTCTTAAACAGAACCTTTGGTGAAAATGATGGTAATCTTTATAGAATGGATCAAGGTTCTACACTTTTAGATAACACTGGTAATGCATCTCAAAAGAATGGCGATGATGAAAGCCAAGATGACCTCAATGCTTTTATAGAGATTTTAAATGCCATGCCTCAAGGTGAAAAGGGTGATATTGAATCTGTGCTAGATGTAGAAAGTGCACTTAAATACATTGCTGGTAATACTGTGATGTCATCTTATGATTCCTACAATGGACAGTTTGCACAGAACTATTATTTATATAATCATGAAGGTATCTTTTATGTGATTCCTTGGGACTATAACATGTCATTTGGTACCTTTAATGGTACTGGTACATCAACAATAGATATTGATGAACCGGTAAATGGTGTAACCATGGATAGTGTACCGCTTATAGACAACTTATTAGCAGTAGATGAGTATAAGGAAATATACTACGATATTTTAGAAGATTATATAGATTACTTTGATGACTTTGAAGATCAAGTAGCAGAGATAAGAACATTAATAACAGATCATGTTGAAAATGATCCTACAAAATTCTCATCATTTGAAAACTTTGAATTATCAACAGTATACCAAGAAGACGGTGCTGATGAATCCACTATGATGGGTGGTATGCAAGGTGGTAGAGGTGAGATGAGAGAACGTCCGACAGGTCAACCTCCAGCAGATGGACAGCAACCTCCAACAGATGTTCAAGAAATAGACAAAAACCAAGCAGGTTTTCCTCCAACTCAAGGAGATAATCCAATGGGAATGGGTGATAAAATGGGCATGGGTAACTCTACTATGGCTGGTGATGATACATCAATCATTAACATTCTAAAGGCTAGAATTGAAAACATAAACGAGCAATTAAATCAGTAATACTTCCCCCTAAGTATTGCATTAAAAAAGCACCCTTTATTTGGGTGCTTGCTTTTATTGTCCTGCAAGTGTTCTGATGATTTCTTCAACTGTCATGCCAGTATTTAACTTAAAATCACCGGCTCTAAGTTTATTACCAAGATTAAGTTGGTCAAGTTTTTGGATAAACTCATCAACACTATCGATTAGACCTTCTGTCTCAAGATTTGTCGCAATCTTAAATCCAGGTGAACCAGGATCGATAACAAATATTACTTCTTTTATCTCTACGATTTCTTCTACTGGATCCTCTTCTACAGGTGTTTCATCAACTGTTTCTTCTTCGGTTGGTGTGATATCAATGACTTCCTCTTGAGGTGTACCAATATCATCTAATGATGGTGTTGCGTCTTCAGTGAACTCAGCAGCAACATCACTTTTACCTATGTTGGTGAACCATTGAACTTGCATTGTATCTGTTAGCTTCCAAGATACAACGAAAAATATAATTAAAATAATCAATAGTGAAAAAACAAAATCACTTATGTCATATAAAAAATCTTTTACCTTCTCCATTTGTCCCTCCTAATCACTTATTAGAGTAACACATGTACTGATCTTTTTCACTATAAAAAAACAGTTAGTAATATGTTTTTAACATGTTGGATTTAGAGGGCATTATACTTTATAATATAAACATGGAGGCAAGATGAGTACAATAAAAAAAATAGATACACATGACGAAAATATTGTGAAGGACTACATTTATCAGAATTTTTGGGGATGTGTTGAAATTGCAAAGATTTTCGACAAAAATGGCTGCAAAAATAGATTGACGGATAAGAATTCTGGTGACTTCTTTGGTTTCTTTACAGAAGATGAAACTTTAGAGGGTCTTTTTGTATTTACAAACAATAAAAGATTCTTACTTCACTACATAAATCCAGACGTGACAAAAAAAGTTGATTTGCTTAAGGCAATAAAACTTTATAAGCCAGAATATATGTCTGGACCGAGTGAATTGGTAGAACCTGTATGGCAAATGTTTGAAAGGACAGTAAAAAGGTATAAATATAGTAAGAGTATGTATATGATTTTAGATCATTATCAAGATTTATTAGATGATTTTGAAGTGGATGATAATGTACGAGAGGCAAATGAAAAAGATGCTTTAAATCAAACAAGATTCTTTCTTGAGTTGGAAAAACATTTCGGTAGAAATCATATGACTATTAATCAGATACAAAGTAGAATTAAAGACCGTATAGGGAAAAAGGAATACCTAGTCGTCGATGATGGTAGTCGTTTGTTAGCACAAGGTTTTGTTGAAGATAAAATAAAAGCTTTTTCTCAAATTGGAGGTGTCTATACGTCACCTAAATCTAGAGGACAAGGTTATGGTAGACAGATTGTCAAACACTTGAGCTACTATATTATTGATCAAGGCAATATACCGATATTAGCAGTTTTGAAGGACAATGTATCAGCTATCAGTGTATATGAGGCTTTGGGTTATAGTGGAAAGAAAGATTTTTCAATCATAGAAATAGAATTTTAAGGAAGTTAAATGAGAATAATAAAAGTAACAGAAAATGAAATGGAACAACGTTTGGATAGGTTTTTAACCAAGTATCTAAACAAAACAACTAAAACAAATATATTTAAGTTAATTAGAAAAAAAAGAATTAAGGTGAATGGGAAAAGAGCAGAAGAAAAGTATTTCTTGAAACTAGGTGATGAAATACAAATTCATTTACACGAAGATGCCATAGATGAGCTGATAAAGCCAGTTGAAATTATTGATGCTGAAACAGTTAACCTAGATATAGTATATGAAGATGATGATATTTTAATCGTTAATAAACCGGTAGGTTTGTTGACGCATCCTGATTCAAAGGAATATAAGAACACACTTGCTTCAAAGGTACAAGTCTACTTAAAGCATCTAAGTACTAGAACCTTTAAACCAGCTTCTATACAAAGATTAGATAAGAACACCAGTGGTCTTGTTATATTTGGAAAAAACTACGCTTCATTGAAGAAGTACAATGAGTTGATGAGAGAAAGAAAAATTGGCAAGTTCTATTTAACTGTAGTCACAGGGAAACCTAAAACCCGTGGAGAAATCAAAGGTTACTTAATAAAGAATGAGGAAAACAATAAGGTAAAAATTTCAGCTCAATCAAGTGATGCTTCAAAGTTTGTTCACACTAAGTATAAGGTTTTATCTACAAATGGTAATTACAGTTTACTTGAAGTAGAATTATTAACTGGTAGATCACATCAAATCAGAGGTTCGATGGCCTATATTGGTTGTCCTATTGTAGGGGATACCAAATATGGAGGCGAACGTACAAGAGGGCATCAACTATTACATGCTTATAAAGTGGTTATTGATGATAAAATATATGAAAAAACATCAGATGACATAGCTGCTTTTGTTTCAAAACACAAACTAGATTAAGGGGAGCCTTTGGAAACTTATAAAACGATAAGACAGCTCATCAATCGTTATGATTATGGTGGTGCTTTGGATTTATTAAAAGATTTTGAATTAGAAAATACTGATGCTGCACTAATAGTTAATTCTTGCAGGTATGCTGTAAATTTTGACTTTAAAACAGCTAAATTTTTACTGTCCAATGTGTCTGATGAAAGAAAGAACGATGCGGAAATACAGATGATTGCCAAGAATCTGGAGTCTCTGATTGATGGTAATCCCGACGCCATGTTTTCTGAGTTAATGGAAAATATTAAGTTTCAAATTGTTAACGAGGAGTACATTGATTTTTTAGGTCGTGTTTACCGTTTTAAAGAAGCCATGCTCAAGTACTTGTTTGTAAAAAATCATATAGGGAAAAATAGGTTTTCTCTTTTAACCATTCATATGGAGAAAAGAGAAATCTTAAAGAAGTTAAGAAAAAAATATAGGATATATAATTCCAACTTAATGTATGGTATTACAACATATATTCATAGGTATCTCAAAAATGAATACAAGTATTCAGAAATTGAAAAAATCCTTAATTCAGATCATATGAAATCTTTGATTGAGTTGAGAAATGATTCTATAGTAGGCCATGGATTTAAAGGAGTATCAGTAGATGATATTTATAGATACTATGGCAATCCATATAATGTACTAGATGATTTTGACAAGTGTTTGAAGAAGTTAGATATTAAATTATTTAGATACAAGTATAGTGTTATCAACGAGTACATAGAATTATTACTCGATGATTTATAGAAAGGAGTCACACATGTTTAAAATTCAAGTAAAAGATCAGATAATCGAAAAAAATGAACCTATCACATTAGAGCAATTAGCGTGTGACTTCATAGTAGACGATCAGCCGATGATTGTTGCAGCCATGGTTGATAATAAGTTGAGAGAACTTTTTCATGTTGTGGATTATGATGCACAAGTAGAATGGATAACTTTAAAGCAATCTGATGGTATAAGAATGTATCAAAGAACATTATCTTTTGTATTCATAAGAGCTGCAATGGAAGTCTTTAGAAATATACATGTCAACGTAAGACATTCCTTAAGTAAAGGTCTTTATTGTGATTTTGATTATCATAGAGAATTGACAGAAGACGATGTGTTAAAAATAAAAGAGCGAATGACAGAGATCATCAAAAAGGGTGAAGTAATCCATAAAGATTCAGTGAGTGTTGATCAAGCGCGTACAATTTTTGAAGACTTGGAATTTCGTTCAAAAGCCAGATTATTAAAGTATAGAGACCATGATTTTATTAACATCTATACATGTGGATGGATAAAAAATTACTTTTATGGTTATATGTTACCCAATGTAAGTTATCTTACTTGCTTCGATGTGATAAAATATGACCAAGGGGTTATATTAAGACATCCTACAGTACAAACTCCTATGGCTTTACCTGAGTTTGAAGAACATCCTAAACTTGCTGCTATTTTCAGAGAATCAGAAGCGTGGGGAGATATTGTTAGTGTCAGCAATGTTTTTGAACTAAATGATGAAATTGAAAAGGATAATTTCAAAGAGTTGATGATATTAGGCGAGGCTTTACAAGAAAAGAAAGTCGCTCAAATAGCAGATCAGATAACAGAACTCAACAAGCGTGTAATACTAATTGCAGGTCCATCATCTTCAGGTAAAACCACATTTGCCAATAGATTAAGAATTCAGTTGAAAGTAAATGGCTATGATCCAATTACATTATCTACTGATGATTACTTTGTAGATCGAGCTTTTACCCCTCTTGATGAAAATGGGGATTATGACTATGAATCTATTGATGCTGTAGATGTTAAGTTATTTAACAAGATCTTGGCTGGATTAGTTGCTGGAGAAGAAGTAGAATTACCTGTTTATAACTTTATTGAAGGTAAAAAAGAGTTCAAGGGTAAAATGCTTCAGATTCATGAAAATCAACCAATCATCATTGAGGGAATTCATGGTTTAAATGAAAAGTTAACGGATCAAATCAGTGGAGAACATAAATTTAAGATTTACATTAGTGCTCTTACTCAGTTGAATATTGATGATCACAATAGAATTCCAACGACGGATTCTAGATTGATTAGAAGAATTGTTAGAGACAGTAAGTATAGAGGTCATGATGCCATGAGAACTATCGAAATGTGGCCTTCAGTTAGAAGAGGTGAAGAAAGAAATATCTTCCCATACCAAGAAGAAGCTGATGTGATGTATAATTCAGCACTTAGTTTTGAACTGGCTGTATTAAAAAAACATGCAGAGCCTCTTTTAGAAGAGATTCCAGAAACTGCAGAACAATATAAAGAAGCAAAAAGATTACTCAAATTCCTAAGTTACTTTGAATCAATTGATGATGATTCTTTAGTACCAATTACTTCTATATTAAAAGAATTTATTGGTGGGAGTTATTTCACAGAATAGGATCTATACATGAAAACGTTG